>Ga0326760_1000754_pt1 | contig 15769 bp, 17 predicted proteins | sample GCREP_S_FD_207668 | JGI IMG/M metagenome (GOLD analysis project Ga0326760, IMG submission 207668) | Hot spring sediment microbial communities from Geyser Creek Basin, Yellowstone National Park, WY, United States - GCR.EP_S | ecosystem: Environmental > Aquatic > Thermal springs > Near-boiling... | reverse complement strand
AAAAAGCCTGGGCATTAGATTTTCTATCTTATATACTTCGAGTAAGACCTGAGTTTTGTATAGATCTTTTTGATAATCATGATGTGAAAGAGATAAAGAAATTTATAAGAAATAAAATTTATTCTGCGTTACTATCTGAGATCCCCAGATCAATGCTATTTGATGAAGAAGATTTAAAGTTGCAGAAAAAATATGAAGAATTTAGGAGAAATATAAGAAAAATAAAGGACTATTATGTTCTAAAATTCTCCAGCAGAGAATATAGACTTCCAATTAATCATTTTGAGATCCCTGTGTTCTTTCATAAGCTGGGAATCGAATATCTTCCTCAGAAAGCTGTTGATAAATTGAAAGGAAAAGATTTTATAGATGGAGGAGCTTACATAGGTGATAGTGCAATAGTGCTTCAAGAGTTTAATCCACGGAGAATATATGCTTTCGAACCATTGTCAGAAAACTATGAACTGCTTCTAGAGACTATCAAATTAAACAATTTATCACAAACAGTAATGCCAATTAAAAAAGCCCTAGGTCTGAGAAGAGAGAGTAAACATATTATGTCTCTTTATTCTGCATCTTTTATCTCAGATATATTTAACCAAGAGACGGGTCAGATAAGTGAGGTGATATCAATAGATGAGTTTGTTGATGAAAAAGATCTTGAGATAGGGCTTATAAAATTAGATGTAGAAGGTTACGAGCTTAATACAATATTAGGTGCAGAGAAAACTATTAAAAGATTTAAACCTGTCATGATCGTGTCGATATATCATAGAGGCCAGGACTTTTTTGAGATACCTAAGATAATTAAAAATTTTGTTTCTGAATATAGATTTCGTTTTCTAAATCTTAATGCAGAAACAGCTTTTACTGAGAGAGTGTTATTAGCTTATACAGAGGGATCTTCATGAACTTTCAGCCTAAGATTAGTGTTGGAGTTCCTGTTTATAACGCTGAGAAATATATTAAAGAATCGATCACCTCAATAATTGCTCAAGATTATCCAGGTGATATAGAGATTATTATAGCTTATGATAAAGGAAGTAGTGACAAAACTCTAGATATACTTAACAATTTGAAAAAGACTATGCCTACACATAGAGAATTGATTATAATTCCTCATGAGCATACGACACCTTTCAGAGCACGAATGCTTATATTAGAAAATTTCAGCGGAGATTATATCCATCTTTTTGATTATGATAATATTATGCCTTCGAACAGGATCTCTAAAGTTGTAGAATATATAAGAAATACGAGAGCGGAATTTTTATTCTCAAATGCAAAAATAATTGATTCAAAAGGTGTTGACACCGGAAGATTTTTAGTCGATATAAAGGATCCATATAACATTCATTTGCTAATAAGAGGAAATTTTGTTGACATAAATACTATGGTGATCTCTCGATCTTGTGTAAATAATATAATGAGGCATCTAATCAAATTACAACATAGATTCTTTGACTGGATATTTGAAGACTGGCTCATAGCTCTATTAGCTATGAAACATTGTAAGACTTATTATATGCTTGACACATACGTTCTCTATAGGATTCACGAAACAAATATTACCGCTGGAAGAGCAGATATTTATAAGTCTTTGTTCAACCTAGAAAGAGATTATAAAACGCTTGTAGCGTTTTATTTTCTTGAATACAAGAACTTAAATAATATTGAAAAGAAAGAATTGAGTAAAGCAGTTATGATCCGTTCAAATCTTCTTAATAGAGAGCTGGTGAACCATATTGGATCGTGGGAATTGAAGATCTATTTCAATCTGATAAGATTAATACGAAAAATTCTTCTCAAGCTTTAGCATAAAATTAACATATAGTGTAGATAAACAAATGTTTGATATCTCTATTTTGATTAACAAATAAGGATCTCAGAAATAATCTTCTCACATGTTATATTCTCAAAGATCTTTTGTATGCTATTGTTGTGTATAGGTTTTGGAGGGTTTTAATAGCTTTTTCTTTTTATTCTGTTTATTATTATTGTTCCGATGTTCTCTCTTTTCATAAGGTATTTTAAAATGTTTAATAATGTTGATCTGAACAGTGGGTCTCTAAAGATCTTGTCTATATACGCGTCTAACAATGTTGCCATATCGATTCTGTATGGCGTCTCTGCCAATCCTCTTCTCACTAGACTGCATATCTCTATTGTCTTCTCAACTGACTTCTATATATCAAGCTCATATGCTATATCCCACACCTTCTTGTTCATTCATCTCCATATTGTTAAACAATCTATCAAAAGAACCATATGTTCCTTATATATTGCGTGGGATGCTGACACAGCTGTCTCAGCCTCTATAGTCAACGCTCTAGCCACAGCATTGTCTATCATGATCTCCTCAGAGTATTCTTCGAGCAGTTTCTCACCATCTGAATATATGATCCATGCGAATAAAGGCTGTGTATTCAGGTCTATTATGAAGCTTTTTCTTGCTAGAGTTATTGTGTAAGGCTTATAAACTATCACCTCGAATCCTTTCTCACGTAGAAGTCTAGCTGCTTTATAAATATCTTTTGAACTTATTATTATATCAAGATCTATAGAGACATGATCCACAGGCTTTCTAAATTTATGATATGATAATATAACTCAAAGACGTTAAAGCTAATCAACACTTTGAACCGTCTTATCTAGATGTAGAAAATTCTATTAAAAATTCTATGGTTTATATAATAATTAGAGCATAGAGCTATTTTCTTTGGGTGTGAGTAGTTGAGTTATAGAGTGAAAATATGTGTGAAAGAAGTCAGAGGCAGATGTGCGTTTGGTTATAAGCCTGGAGATTGTTTTGTTGTTGAAAGATTTTATCTATCTGATATAGGAAGAGGATTATGTATTCATGCTTTTGCTTCTATGCTTACTCTTTTAACGCCTTTTCTGAAAGGCGTCTCAGCTAAATCCCTTGGGATCGGTGAGAAAGATGATGTTGGATATGTTCAATGTACTGATCCTGGTGAACCATATACTTCGGGAGGAACAGTTGTTTTTGAGCTTAAAAGAGAGAAGATTGATTAATCAATTTTATAATGTTCTTTTTATTTTGATAATGTTACGCTTAATCTCTTTATCACTATACTATGTTAGTTATTTCTATGTGAAATACCATGTTGGGATAAGCTTAGAGGAGATCTTTTTAAGCTCTTCTATCTCTTTTTTAATGTCTTCTTCTTTAATTTCTTCAAGTCTTCTTCTATTGCTTTCTAATATAAATCTCCATATTGTGTCAGGATCTATTGAATCTAATATTTCTGTGTTGGGTATTAGACAGTGTCCACCTATATAATCAGGATAAAACACAGGTCTGTCTTTTAACACCTCATGTACTTCTGCTATAAATTCTGCGATGTCTGTTAGATCAGCTTTATATCTTCTGGACAGCCTATGGATCTCCTGCCAAGCAGCAATCATTAGAGCTCTGTATGCTGTCTCAAAAAGTTTTGCAAGCTCAAGTGTCTCAGGATTTTTAGCTATTTTAACTACAAACCCTATTTTAGAGAGATGATCAGCAAATAATGAGATCTTTTCAGAAGGATATGCAGAAACCCATTTAGGCCAGAACATCATATGTCTCTTAAGATTAGGATGTTTACCTCTCACAGGAGAATATGCTGTGGGAACGCCTGTTTTCTCATATATTGCTCTAGTTGTCCCCGGGGCAACTGTTGAATGTATAATAATCTTCTTAGGTCTCAACATATTTATGTAGCTCAAAGTGTTGTCTACAAAATCTTTAGAATACGGATATGTTACATGAATATAATCAGGATCATCTGGAAGATCTTTGAACTCACAAGGTGACACATCTTTTCTAATATCATAGCCGCATACTCTATATAAACCAGAGGATCTTATTATCTCATAGAGAGGCCTGCCAACCTCACCAAGTCCTAAAACAATCACGCTCTCCATAAACACGACCGTATTTATTTCTTTAGAAACTTATAAATTATCTCAGCTATTCTCTCAGGAGCTTTCTCGTCGCCTAACAATCCTTCTACGTATTTCTCAGGTCTCCACTCAATAATTTTTTCAACATCTATCTTCTCCTCTACATCGCATAATAATGCTAATCCATTCTCTACAAGCTCCATCCATTCAGTTGTTTTTCTCAAAATAATCACAGGTTTTTTAAGTAGATAACCTTCTCTCTGTACACCTCCAGAATCAGTTAAGACTTTCTTAGAATATCTAAGAAGCTTTATAAAATCTATATAGCCCAAAGGCTGTGTCAAAATTATTCTATCGCTAGCAAGAATATTATCTAATCCTGTGTTAATCATATTTTTTCTAGTTCTAGGATGGACAGGAAAAACAACTTTCTCATATTCTGAGATTTTTCTAATCAGGTTAAGAATTTTTGTTAATCTATTGATATTATCAACATTCTCAGCTCTATGTATAGTGACCAACATATAATTCTCTGGGATTAGCCCAAGCATTTTTAGAATATCTGATCTTTCCTCAGCTATTGGAAGCCATTTTCTCAAAATGTTTACATGAACATCTCCAGTAAGAAAGACTTTTCCGAAAACTTTTTCATTAATCAAATTGTGTAAGGCTCTAGATGTGGGGGGAAAAAGAAGATGAGAGACATGATCAATAACTTTTCTATTAATCTCCTCAGGCATAGACATATCAAAAGATCTTAAGCCAGCCTCAACATGAGCCACTTTATAACCTGATTTGACAGCGGCTAAAGCACCTCCAAGAGCAGAATTAGTGTCACCATAAACAACAACAAGATCAGGTCTTTCTCTTAATAATGTCTCCTCAACACGTTTAATAATCTCACCAACTTGATAACCATGAGAACCACTGCCAACACCAAGAAAATAATGAGGCTCAGGAATCTCAAGTTGATCAAAGAAAATTTTGTTCATCTCATAATCATAATGCTGACCAGTATCAACAATAATATGTTCAAACAAATCCGAGAAAAACTTATAGACAGCAGCAAGCTTAACATAATTAGGTCTAGCTCCTACAACAGATAAAATCTTCATATTATTTCTACCTTTCATAAGGCGATATGGCCGTAATTTCAACCATCAACTTGCGTAGTTTAAAGATCTACTCTAAATTTTATATTAATAATAAATATATGTACCTCATCAAACCTTTCTACGTTCAGCTATTATGAATCCTTGTTCTTCTATGTGTCTACCTCTAACGGGTAAGATGTTAACCTTGAATCCAGCCGCCTCCAGAATTTTTTTAAGCTCCTCATAACCGTGATGATAACCTATAAATAAATGATCAAATGCTGAAAAAATTTTCGGATCCTCATTTAACAGAACATCATATTCACAACCTTCACAATTCATCTTTAAAATTGCATCACTAATGTTATACTTTTCTATTATCTCACTCAATGTTACTACGGAGACTTCATTCTCGCATGGTGATGATAGAGAAGGATTAATATATGTTCTGTAGGTTTGTTTAATGTCAATATCCCTAATACATAGCTTGCCTGGCTTAGCAGATAAACCTGCATTTATCAATATTGCTTTATCTTCGAGTCCATTTAATTTTATATTCTCGGCCATTTCCAAGAAAGCTCCTGGATGAGGCTCTATAGCAATAATTCTTCTAGCTCCTTTTAAAGCAAAGTATATAGTAGTAGCTCCGATATAGGCCCCGACATCAATAACTGTTTTGCCCAGAACATTTATATATCTATAGAAGTCGTATTCAAAAACGCTTAGAATGGCATAACGCATATGTTTAAACCTTATGTTATTTTTGATCCAAAATTTGCCTTGCGTATTATATCTCCAACCATATCTAATTGCAGTGAGAGCATCTTCATCACTCACGATAAGCTCATGAATGGGAATTACAAAATCTTGTAATACAAATACTTTATCTTTACAACTTAAACCATGTAGAAAGTTTTCAGCAAGTATGCTAAATACTACTCTACAGCTTTTGGAGGGTAGATTAATTTGGAAACCATCTTTACATCTTATGTCGAAAGCTCGTGTTTTGATTAAACCTTTATTATATAAAAAACATTTAATCAAGATAGAAAAACATTTCTTAAAGTAAATTCGGCATGCGTTCCAAATCCTAAGATATTTGCCTACTCTCTGATGTAAAATTTCAGCCATCATATTTTATCCCTATCATTTTTTCTATTATAGTGCGAGATTTTATAGATTTATATAAGGCTTTTGTATAAGTTAATTATTTTATTGACTCTTTTTTCTAAACTATATCTTTCTTCAGCAAGCTTTCTACCATTCAGTCCCATTTTCTTCGCTTCAGAAGGGTTTTCAATGAGATATAGTAATTTTGAGGCAAAATCCCCATAATTTTTTAACCGAATTAGAAAACCATTGTACCCATCGACAATAAGCTCTTTATTACCACCAGAGGCAAAACTCACTACTGGTTTGCCTGACGCCATTGCCTCTAATGTACTTGGAGGCATACCATCAGTCAAACTGGTATTGATAACAATATCGACAGCTTGATATACTAACGGCATCAGTGTACGAGGTATCTTACCTAAATAGATAATATTGGCTTTAAGATCCAACTTTACGATTAATTTATGTAATAACTCCGTATATTTGGGATCTGCACTGCCCGCCAGCACAAACCTAACTTTGGCACTTGTATTTTTGGTAACAAGCCTTGCTACTAATGGTATATAATGAACACCATACCACGGCTTCAAATGCCTAAAGAACCCTATAACTACATCAGCATCCTCTACACCCCATTCATGTCTGATGTTCTCTACCTTTTCCTTCTCAATAATACCAATTAACGGATTGAATATTTTTGAATCTACACCATTAGGAATATAAACATAATTTTTTGCACCGAGCTCTTCAACTTTCGAAGCTAAGTCTTTTGATACAGCAATAACATAATCAGCGTGTCTTAAAACAGTCCGAACTTTCACATCAAAACAGTGATTCAATCTAATACCATAACCATATTCAGGCAAAACATTAATATCATAACCATGCACTGTAACAACGAGAGGAACTTTACTATTAGAGATAAGCTTAGCTAATAATGCACACCATCCTTCAGGATAAGCAAAATGTGCATGAATGATGTGAGGCTTGACAATATTTATTAACTTACTAACGTGCTGGACACACAGTAGTTCTTTATATGCGTTTTTTAAGAATGAGGCATCTTTAACAGATAATGTAACATTAAGAAGAAGTATATAAGGGTCTATCATCAGCAAACCTCTTTTCTTAACATCATGAACGCATATTTTATGATAGCAGTAAGAGCCTCCGTATCTTAACCTGGCTATATGCACCTTAATTCCACGATGTAATAATCTGATTATTTCCTCGTAAATAAATGAGAGAGCTTGTTCTGCATGCGATAATCTAATTGAAGTGCTTACTAATAATATCTTCATTGAGCGACCCCCCGCTTCATTATAACTTAATCCATAAGGTTGTGAAAGCTGAATTATAAATAACTCCGTCAAATAACATGTATGAAATCACAAAGGGCTTATAATGTTTCCAGAATAACATAAATATTGGAGTTTGCATATATTTCATAGTATAGAAATAGATTCCATTTGTTACGTTGATCATCATGTTATGTGAAGAATTGAAGTATGAGAAGAACTTATGCTCGAAGACTACTACGTAAAGGTCTTTGTCATTACACCTAATCGGTATTGAAAAAGCGGTTTTTAGATCTGCCATAATTTTATACTCTAATCCTCTATTACCAATAAAATCGCATATTGTTACATACTCTTCTTCTGGAAGATAACTAGTATAATCCGATAAAACCATAGAATTCGTTAAACTATAAATAGTACCATATATGTTAGACAATGCCAATAAGAACAAAGCGACATATGTGAAAAATAATACAGCGTTAACCTTACGCATATTCCCCTTTGTTGAAGAAATAACTAAAGGAATTAGATATAATTGAAAGAATAAGTAATAGCGTATGTATATAGTGTTCATTAAGAAAGAATAATAAAGTGAAATTAAAAATGAGGATAAAAGTGCTGACGATACAATAAACCATTCAAGTGATGCCTCATTTCTAAATAGTTTCATTAGAGTAACAATAATAAATGCCGTACTTAAGATTAGTGCAAAATATATTGATATTTTAGTCACTGCTAAAAAGAACGACGGAAGTGTGGGAGGACTATACATTAAGTTATCTTGTTCTATTCTTCTATAAGCTAAAATATTGATAATTGTATTGAGAAATTCTAGATCAGCAATATGTTTTAAATTCTGGAGAAACACGTAGTCAAAGTACATGTATATTAATGATAAGATTAAGGTAATAAGGTAAACCATGAACACGTTCGATCTTGCGTGAAAAAATTTTCTATTCTCAGACGTTCTTTTTCTTCTCAGGATCTCTTGGACAAGATTAAACATCGTTACTAACATAATTGTTGTAACGGATACAAATCCCGCTGTATAATAGCTAAATGTAGCTAGCAGGTAAAGAAGCAAAAGCGCAATGAAATCCTTTGCTACTATACCCCTTTTTCTATAGAAAAATAATAACATATATAAGAAGGTTATATATCCCGTATTGCCAATAGTAACGTAATAAGGTGGAAACACTACATAAAGATATGTAACTAGTAAGCACGAGTAAAGCACTAGCAAGATTACTCTTTGCTTATCTAGTCTGGGATAAACTGATATTAAGATATAAAAAAGAAGTAAATGTAGAAAAGGCAAATAGGGTATTAGACCAAGTTCAAAGCAATCAATGTTTAGCACTATGTGCATTATTGCGTTAAAAATTAAGGAAAATGGATAATAAGACGCGTATAACCTGCTATGGTGAACAACATCAGCTTTTGATTTAGAGACTTCATTGAGCACAATACATGATGTTGGATAAAAAGGATTGTAGAAACCAAAGAAAAATGCAAAGCTAGAATAGAGGGATATTATGACGCCTAATGCTACAATAATCAAACTTTTCTTTGGCATTAAGCTATCCCTTACAATAAAGCTGACTATAAGATAGCACTGCTGATGTAATAACGAAAATATAATAATTAAAAGGTTTTTAGTGTATCAATGATTTGAATCATTATTTTCAACAACTTTGATTATATGCATAGCAATAGCATCATAATAATACTTCTTGGCTAACTGTGTATTCCTCTTGAAAAGTATGCTTCTTATTTCTTTATATTTAAGAATTAGCAGGATTTTGTCTGTTACATCCTCAGGATCTGGTTCACAATATATAATATCCTCTTTGTCTCTCAGGTTCATATATTTGAAAATTTCATGTGCTATCGCAAAACAGGGACTCCTAGAGTTCAGGCTTCAATTATTTTTATGGGAATAATTGATTCGGTTGTTGAAATACTTATTCTAGGTACCACAAGCACATCAAATATACTAAGATATCTCAATGCATTATCATGCCTTACAAAACCTGTTATATAGCAATTCACCTTTAACTCTTTGCATAAAGTCTCGATCTTTCCTCTCTCAGGGCCGTCGCCAACAATCAAAAGCTTTACAGGCTTATCCAGAAGATTCTTGATCTTAGCGACAGCTTTAACAAGAATATCAACACCTTGCCACCATTCAAGATAACCGATGAAACCAATGATGTAATGACCCTTAGTATTATGATTTATCGGATATTCTTTTAACGCTTTTATTTTTTCTCTGTCGATACCAGCAGGAATCAGCACTATTTTTCCTTTTTGTCACACCTTATGCCTTACTATAAGCTTCTTCAGTAATAATGGTGAAGGAATTCCTATAGCTCCAGCCCTGCTTAGAACATACCTATCTGCAAGGTTAGAAATGAATGATATTATTCTTCTCCATCTCAGCACCTCATCCTCTACTATTGCAGGAATCTTTACACAAGTTCTTTTAGCAAGAGACAAAGACGCTAGGGCAGAAATTCCTAGTATTAAAAGAACTCTGTCTGCAACCCTTAATTTCTCTTTTTGTGTTAAAAAGGCCATCAACAAAAGAAGTAATACATAAGAAGAGAAGCAATTAGAGAAGGTAAGCCGATGATGCTATGATATGCAAAGATTAAAGCTGTCACTACAAATAAGGCTTTAGCTATTTTATGCATTCTTTCAAGCCCTCTCCAACTATATTTGTTTCTGTAACATCTTCAATATTACCTTAAGCAACTCTTCTGCAAATTTGCTCCTATCAATGTTGTTTCTAAACATAAGACATTTTTCCTTCAATTTAAATAGAGGCTGTCTATTGCTATATAATTGCTTAATTGTTAAAATAACGCAGGTTTCATTATTAACAGGGCACCAGACACCTATCTCGTTCTCTTTTACAATCTCAACTATTTCAAAATATGGGGGGGCTATTACCAATACTGGTAAACCAGAAGCTATATACTCATAGAATTTTGCTGGTAGCGAATATTTATACCTTTTGTCATTATAGTAAGGCACTATCGCCAAATCCATTTTAGCCATCACCTTTACTAACTCTTTTGTAGAAAGCACTCCCAAGTACTTAACATTACCTAGTACACCTAGATTTTTCGCTTCAACAAGTATCATAGGATCTATAGTTCCAGCAATATAAAGGTAAACATTGAATCCCTGTTCTTTAAGTTTAGAAAGAGCTTTTAAAACTATAGAGATGTTATATCCTTCGATTGATCTACCCATAAAGAATATTTTAAATTCATTGGTTTCTTTTATATTCAATTCATATATTGGTTTAAACACCCTTAAGTCTACACCATTTCGCATTAGATATACTTTTTGACTTAGAGGTTGCATAATTTTAGTTAAGTCATGTATCATGGATTTGCTAACAACCAGTATGGCATCTAATTTATAAAGAATTGCATGGTATAGTCTTCTAATAAAATTAATAAATCTAAACTTTTTGTATCTGATAAAAGTGTTATCAAGGGGGTCTCTCATATCAATAATAATCTTTGCATTTGACAATCTAGAAAAAATGTAGATACCAGGAGTATAATGAAACGGAGGAACGGACAATATAACTATTTTCGGCTTAAATATTAGTACCAAAACACCCATAAATATAGAGTTAATTATCTCCAGCAATGATGTTAGGAAAGGTGATTTGCATAGGTGTAGCTTAAATGGAATTACAAATAATTTAAAGGGGTACGAAATTTGTGTTCGTTTTTCTTCATTAGGACCATGGCATGCAAAATAAAATGTTCTAGGTGAAAGAACGTAAGTTTCAAAGTTTCTTAAAGTCAAGTATCTTGCAAAGAATTCGATTCTGCGCCATGCAGCACCGTGGAAGGGGAGTTGTAACCCTATTACAAACATAATCTTTTTTTGCAAATGCAAAATGACATTCCTCTAGCGATTAGATATGTGGAATGCGTTCGTAAAAATGAAAATATAATCTTTGTAAGACATCCCATGAATATTTTTTGTTTACAGATATAAAGGCTTTTTCAGCAATTGATGTCCTTAGCACAGGATCGTCTATTAACATAGATAGATATGACGTCAGCATATTTACATCAAAAGGTTTCGCAAGAAAGCTATTCACATTATGGATTAAATAGCCCTTATAATATGGGAGATCAAAGACAACTATAGGTAGTTTTGATGCCATAGCCTCAAGCATCGCTAAGGGGGCTGCTACTTCAACTTTGCTTGGATGAACATAGATATCGCTAGAAGCTAGTATTTTTGCAACATCACCACGCCGAGGTAGCTCCATAAACTTCACATATTGTTTTAAATTATGCTTATTCATGTACTCTACGAGTAGCTTGTAATATGGATTTTCTTTGCTTCCTCCTCTGAAAGAGCCTATGATAGGTCCTACCAGTAGCAGCTTTACAGATTTATAGTTATATTCATAAATAAGTTTCTTGAGTGCCATGAGTAGCGTAAGCTGGTTTTTATCTGGATGGATCCTGCCAACATTAACAATTAGAACATCTTTACCCTCTCGTAACATCTCTCTTAATTCTTCTGAGCGTTTTGATGGGCTGAAAAGTGTTGTGTCAACACCGTTAGGTAGGAAGATAACCCTATCTAAACCTATTTTTCGAAGCTCATCTCTTATGTATAGTGAGGGAGCTGTAACAATAATTCCTATCTTATCAAAATACCTTAGGGCGCTCTCAAGGAGTCTTCTCCTCTCTTTCGATCTTGCTATTGTTGGTGGATAATGAAGTGTTAACACATGCCTAAAACTTGAGTTGCATAACGATATTATAGTTGAGGCATAGAGGTTATGCGAATGAATTATGCAGTCTCCTCTGCATTTAGATATCAGAACCTTTAAGCCTCTAATAGCTTTACCCCAAAGCGAATAAGTAATCGGATTAAAGATGTAGATCTCATAAACATCTTTCAATCTTCGACTAAGCTGCCATATGATCTCCTCTACGGCTCCTTTCTCACTAGGTACTGGAAGCTCCATTGGACCCATGAATATGAGTTTAATTCTTGAACTCATTTTAGTATACATCCTTTAATATCGCCTATTATCATCGCAAGCCTAATTAGATACCTAAGTAGGGAAACTTTAATACTATTAACGATTCTATCTTTTAATGATAAGTTTTTCATTGTTAATGTCATTAAAATAGATGTATAAAGAGAAAGCAAAGGAAGGATTATATCAATATAGGATAATCTGCGCAATACTATATCTTTAAGTAGAATTCTCTTTGCATACCTGTTTAAATCCTTGCACATACCCTCTCCGTACCTAATGTGCTTACGCCAATAATTAATAAATGACGGTTCCTCATATTTGTAGATCACCAAATCCCGTGCGAATATTATCCTAACTCTTTGAATTTTTAATTGCTGTAGAAGTAGTATATCTTCAAACAAAAACCTTGATAGAAGGCTCCAGAATGGTTTACCTCGAATAATGTCACTTCTTACTATCCTAGGAAAAATGTTTTCAAATTGCCTCTGAAGGATATGAGTAACAAACATATTAAAGATACCTGAAGAGCCTTTTAATGGAATAATTGTTGTATAGGGCATAAGAGCACCCCATTCATTTATCTTTCTTATGTACTTACAAATGTTGGCCGCAAAACTATGCGAAAGAATGATATCTCCATCGAGAAACACTACTATATCTCCTACAGAATGTCTTAAACCTATTTCACGAGAAAATGAAAGGCTTAAACCAGGATCCCGCAAAATTCTTACTCTATAGAGGAAATTTTCACATTGAATAATTTCTTTACTCGTTTTCTCAATAGTGCCATCCTTTGACATACCATCAACTAAAACAAGCTCTGCCGCAACATTACATTTGGATCTTAAATGTATTGCTGTTAAACAAATACTATAAATCACGAATTTTATTGTACTTGCATTGTTTTTTGTAGATACAACAAATGAAAGGACTGTCATATCCCTTCACTTTATTCAACTACGCAAAGTCTTATATGCAATCTAATATTGGATACCAATATTCTTTGGATATATTGAGAGAATCGACTCCCGTAACGTTAAGGACGATTGTGAAGGGCCAAGGTTTATCATTTTTATCCATTTCGTGAGAGCGTATCTTGTATCAACTTTTCTTACTATCGTCTTCACGCTAAATCCTTTCTTCCTTAATGTCTTAACAATTTTTGTTATTCCATTTACGTCATATACCCATGGATGGTGTTCCATAACAAGAGCTTTTGTATGGTCTAACCATTCAGAGTCCTTAGTTATAATGTCTAGTTCTGCACTTTCAATATCTATCTTGATTAAGTCTATTGTGTTGCGGCCATTGCTCTTGATGAATTCTAGAAGCTGAGTCGTTGTAATGCTTGCTACAAGTTCTTTCATACCTATCCATTCAATTTTTATAGAGCTTTGATTCACTGAAGCTGCGCCTTAATTGGTTTCACAATTTCTCTTTTGATACTATTGCTGGTGTTCTAATGGCTAGTGCTTCTGCTGTAAACATGCTGAAATCTCCGTGTCTGCTTGGGTTTGTTGCGTTCTTTGCTCTTGATACCAGCTTTAGGTATTTCCTCTTTGTCGCGGGCTTTGCGGATCTTAATATCATTACATTTCGTTATTATCTTTTTCCTTGATTTCCTCAAGGAGCATTCTTACAGTTGTTCTTACCGCCTCTCTCGAGTTCATTGCTGGTTTGAACCCCAGCCTCTTTATCTTGCCTATTTTTAGGGCTATCCTCTTTACGTCTCCAGGCCACCCAATTCCATGCAACAATGGTTTATATTTTTTATTCACGTTGTTTAGCCCTACTACCTCTATTATATGGTCTGCGACTTCATCTACGGTTATCCAGTCTTCGTTGCCTATATTATAAACTTCGTAGTCCGCATCTGTTTCTCTCCATGCGATATTTGTTGCTTCTATTGCGTCGTCTATGTATATGTAGCTTCTTATTTGTCTTCCGTCTCCAAGGATCTCTAGTTCTCTAGGGTTTTTAATCAGCTTATTGATCAGATCCCATATCACTCCGTGTCTAAGTCTTGGCCCGACAACATTTGCGTATCTAAGTATCACAGCCTTGATCTTGTATAATTTAGAGTAGGCGTGTATAAGCGTCTCACATGATGCTTTGCTCGCACCGTATACTGAGACAGGTTTTATAGAAGCATTCTCATCAACAGGTATCTCATCAGGCTCTCCATATACTGAGCTTGATGATGCAAAAACAATCTCTCTAACATTCCTCTTTCTCATAGCCTCCAAAAGATTAAATGTTGCAACAATATTCTCATTAAAATGTGTCTCAGGATCTATACTGCTTACTCTAACCTCAGGATTAGCCGCAAAATGAAAAACCGTATCAACATTCTCCACAGATCTTAACGCTGTCTGAGGATCTTTTAAATCACCGATCAAAAGCTCTATAGCATTCGAATCAGTATGTCTCCTGAGATTCTCAGTTCTGCCGCTACTTAAGTTATCAACTACTCTAACTTTATAGCCCTCGTCAACAAGTCTATCAACAATATGACTACCTATGAAGCCTGCTCCACCTGTGACCAGTATCTTCATATTTGATCACTATAGAGCTTTTTAATATATTCTTGAGCAACTTCACTCCATGTAGGAACCAAGCTTTTATCCTCTTCAAAAGCTTTTCTTAAGAAGCTATATATCTCATCAGCCAGCGTATCAAGGTCTCTCCTCAGATCAATTATAAGAGTACGTCTTCTATCTCTGAAATTAAATCCCCAAGGTCCAGCAACAATAGTTGGGACGCCGATAGCATTAGCCTCATTAACACTCTGTGGATAAGACTCTTTCTCAGATAACAATCCGAAAAACACTGAGTGAGAAAGATATTTTATATATTCTTCGAAAGGTTTGAAATCGCTGATCTCATAATATATCCCAAGATCTTTTAGAGACTTCTCCAGCCTCTCTCTATAAGATCCTTTGCCGAAAATCTTTAACATAAGATCAAGACCGTATCTTTTGTTAAGGATTTTAACAATTTTAGCGAGAAGATCAATATTTTTATATCTCTCAATCCTGCCACTATAAAAAACATAATTCTTAGGATCCCATTTTAAATCTCTTATCCATTCTTCAACACCATTCTCAATAGAAACAGCTTTAACCCCGAAATCCTTCTCGACAATCTCAGCTTCAAACTTTGAAACAGTATGAACAACACAATTCTTCAGCAGATTTTTAACATATCTTCTCCAAAAGATCCATAGAAATCTTCTGAAAAACGTGTGGCCAGAACCGTGATAATAAGGTGTCACAACAATCTTAACACTAAGATCCTTCAAAATATTCAATGAATACATA
>Ga0326760_1000753_pt1 | contig 15773 bp, 18 predicted proteins | sample GCREP_S_FD_207668 | JGI IMG/M metagenome (GOLD analysis project Ga0326760, IMG submission 207668) | Hot spring sediment microbial communities from Geyser Creek Basin, Yellowstone National Park, WY, United States - GCR.EP_S | ecosystem: Environmental > Aquatic > Thermal springs > Near-boiling... | reverse complement strand
CCAGCGCGCCAGACGCGTGAGCTTTGAGGAGGCTGAGATCCTCAGGCTCAGGGCGGAGGCGTTTCTCAGAAATGCCGAGCGGCTATACGCAGAGGGCGAGTACGACCTCGCGGCTTTCAACATTGAGCAGTACTGCCGGCTCGTGCTGAAGTACAAGCTGCTGGTCAAGACCGGCGCCTACCCGCGCGCTCATTCTCTGGTCCGGCTTGTCAGAGAGCTCGCCAAGGCGGCAAGAGGCGCCGAGAGGCTGCTTGAGGACATGGTGATGCTGACAAAGATAGAGGACGCCTATATAGGCTCCAGATACCTCCCCCGGAGGTACGAGAAGGAGGAGGTGGAGGCCATGGTGAAATATATCAAGGAGAAATTCAAGCCAATAATCGATGGGCTTTGATATATACATAGAAGAGGGGAGGAGGGCTCTTGAGGCGCTCGGGAGGTACCGCGAGATCGCGAAGAGGGTAAAAGAGATTGTGGCCGGCACTGTCGGCGGTGCGAGGGTTTTTGTCTTCGGCTCCGTGCTGACGGGGCGTTACACTGCAGCAAGCGACATCGACATATTCGTTGTTGCCGGCGTGGACAGAGAAACGGCAGCGCGCCTGAAGGCTGAGATATACAAACAGGTCGACGCGCCGCTCGAGATCCACGTGGCGACGCCCGAGCAGTTCGAGAGGTGGCACAGGCGCTTCGTGGACGCGCTCGAGGAGGTCTGAGACGGCAAGCGGAGGGCAACGCCGGGAAACAGTAATAATTTCACGCGGAGGGCCCTCCATGCGCGTTCTGGCGTTCTTCAACGCGCTGGACATTGCCGCCGAGCTTCATGAGCTCGGCGGCGTCGTGCAGCTTGAGGAGAGAGTATTTCCCGACGGCGAGGTCCTCGTCCGCGTGCCGGAGGCCGGGCGGGAGGTCATTCTCGTCGCGAGACTGTACCCCAGCGTCAATGACAACGTGATGAGGCTGATCCTCGTGCTTGACGCGCTCAGCGATATGGGCGTGCAGCGAGTCGTCTTGGTCGCGCCGTACCTCCCGTACGCGAGGCAAGATAGGAGGTTCAGGCCTGGCGAGCCGATAAGCTCCAAGGCGCTCTTGAGGATGATATCGGGGTACCCGGTCTCGGCCCTCGTGACGTTTGACCTCCACAAGCCTTACATTGCTGACTACGCCCCGCGGGTCGTCGTTAAGAACGTGTACCCAGCCTCTGAGTTCGCCAAGAGGATTTCTGGCGCGGACGCCGTCATAAGCCCTGACCTCGGCTCGGCGGGCAGGGCTGAGGCTCTCGCGAGGGAGCTGGGAGTGCCCTACACGCACTTTGAGAAGCATAGGGACAGAGTGACCGGCGCGATAACACTCTCACCGCGCGCTGAGCTTGACCTCCGCGGGAGGAGGGTGGCAATAGTCGACGACATACTGGCAACGGGGGGCACGCTCGTCGACGCGTGCAGGGCCGCCAGGTTTCTCGGCGCCGCTGAGGTTTACGCCGTCGTGACTCACTGCCAGCTGCTGGGAGATGCGAGAGAGAGAGTGAGGGGCTGCGTCGACAGGCTGGTGTGCAGCGACACGATACCGAACGAATTCGCCGAGGTGAGAGTGGGGCCCGTGGTGAGGAGGGTCCTAGCAGAAATTGCCGGCTAGATCTTCCAGTAGCGCGAGACGGCCCGCCTCACCTCGTCCAGAATCTCGCCGGCCTTCCTCAGCGCGGCGGGGCCCGTCTCAGTCCTGCCCTCGCGGGGCTCGAAGACCCCGCTGTCAAACATGCGGACGAGCGCCCCTGTCCCCCTCCTTATCACGTCGCGATTATAACCGCCCTCAAGGAGTATTACAGTCTGCGTCTGGAGCCTCCTGAGCGCATCAAGCACGTAGAGATACCCGTTAAGGGACAGGTTCATGTCGGTCAGGGGGTCCTCTCTGTGCGCGTCCCACCCGAGCGAGATTATCACGACTCTCGGTCCGTACTGCTTCAGAATTGGCACTACTATCTCGTCAATGACCTTGACGTACACGTCATCGCCGGTGCCGGGCGGCAGCGGTATGTTTATGTTGTAGCCCTCACCCTTGTCCCTCCCGATCTCGTCGGGGTAGCCGGTTCCCGGGTAGAGGGTTGCGGGGTGTTGGTGTGTCGAGATGTAGAGTATGTCGCGCTCGTACAGTATTTCCTGCGTCCCGTTGCCGTGGTGGGCGTCCACGTCAACTATCGCAACGCCCTCCCCGGCGTAGAGAGCGCTCACGGCCGCCGTGTTGAATATACAGAAGCCTTGCGTCGGTGCCGAGAGAGCCCTGCCGGCAATTCCCGCATGATGTCCCGGGGGCCTGGTGGCTATCAGCGCCGTCTCTCTCTTGTCGATGGCGCCGGCAGCAGCTGAGATCGCGAGTGCCGCGGCGTCACAAGTCCCCTCCGAGATGTACGTGTCGCCGTCAATGAACGCCTCCCCCTCCCTGCAGAGTCGCCTAACGAGCTCTACATAGCTTTTGTCGTGGGCCAGCTCAATGAGGCGCCACGCGTCCTCCCTCGCCTGCGGCTCGACAATCTCGGCGCCCGCCTCGCGGGCCCCCTCCAGCAGGTAGTCAAGTCTGTCAGGGGCCTCGGGGTGCCTCCGCGGCGGTCTGTGCTCCTTGAACAGCTGCGAGAAGTAAACGCGCACTGCAGCGAGGGCCGGGGCGGATAATAAAACCTGACTCGCGCACTCCCGGCAGCGTCTACCGGCGCCGAGGATCTGTGGAATGTGAGGAGCGGGACGGCGGAGCTGTCCGCACTCGCCCCAGACATTGAACCCCTACTGTCTCCAGAACTTCTCCGCCGACAGCAACAGCGCCCTGAGTGCCGGTATCTCCTCGCCGCCAATTATCTGAATGAACGCGCGCCCGCCGGTTGATATGTGATACGCCCTGTCCATCACGCCTGCCCTCTCTGCCGACATTATTGTGTGCCCGCCCCCGATTATAAGGCGCCTGGCGGCGGCTGCCCTAATTAGCTCAATAGTGCCCGTGGCGAATCTCTCGTCCTCAATGTATCCCATCGGCCCGCTGAAAATCACAATCTCGCTCTCGCCTATCAGCTCCTTGTAGTGAATAATAGTGGCTCTGCCCACGTCTAGTGGTGCCTTGGCAAGCGAGTGAACGTCCACCTCTATCCTTCCGTTGTGGTCTATTGCGAAGTCCAGGGGAACGTGGATTCTGTCCTTGTACTTCTCCAGGAGCTGTTTTGCCCTCTCTACGTGAGGCAGCACGCCCAGCCTCTCGAGCTCTTGTTTCAGAGCCCCGCTAATGGCATATTTGGCCGCCGCGAACACGATACCGACGAGGCCCCCGACTGCGGCTCTCTCAACGAAATCTGCGGCAAGCAGCCTCTCTATCGCCTTGAAAGTCTCCGGTATCTTCGCGCCGCCTGCAATGAGCAGCGTGCCGCGCCCGCGCCGCTCGAAGACCGCGCTTAATGCCCTCAGCTCTCTCTCGAATACCGGCCCCATGCATGACGGCATCACGACGGGAAAGCCGACGACGCTAGGCTGCGACCGGTGAGCCACAGCAAAGCCGTCAAAGACAAAGTAGTTCCCGAGGGGGGCCAGCTTGCGGACGAGCATTGTCTTGGCTTGCGCCTCAGGCACTCTCTCTACGAGCTCCTCTGAGAGGGCTCTCACGTTCTCGAGCAGCAGTACCTCCCCGTCGCCCAGCTCCTTTATCTGGCGCCTGGCCTCGGGGCCTATTATGTCGTCGACAAACTTGATGGGCCTGCCCATGTACTTCTCAAGGTACGGCTTGTGGAGCTCCAGCGATGTGAAGTCGTCCTGCCCGGGCCTTCCTTGGTGCGCGAGCACGACGACTCTAGCGCCGGCGTCAGACGCCGCGCGGAGCGTCTGCGCATGCGCTCTTATTCTGAACTCGTCGGCGATCTTGCCGCCAGAGATGGGCGAGTTTATGTCGACTCTTGTGAATACTACCCTGCCCCTCTTGAGGCATTTATCAAAACTTGCTACGCGATTTATGATTTCGCCGGTTATCACGGCAATAGCGCAGCCGCGGGCTAAAAATTTTGTTACTCTTCATGTAGTGCTCTAGCAGGCCTTTACACTGCGAGGGTTAATTGAAAAACGTGCAGGGCAGTAGTAACATGCGCCAGGAGAAATACGTGCGGACGCTCGGCATTGTAGCGAGAGAGTTGAAAAGGCGCGGCATCGAGTTCGTGCTGGTGGGGAGCGCCGTGCTTCCCGTGGTCTACAGGCTCGACTACGACCCGCACGACATAGATCTCTTCATACTTAACAAATCGACGATTCTGGACAGCGAGCTCTTCGATGAGATAGCGCGGGAGAACGACTGGGACGTGGGGACGTCGGAGCACGGAACCCTGTACTACGAGCTGGTTGTCGGCGGCGACATCGTGAGAGTAGACCTCCTCGAGAACGTGCTCGACGTGTACATCCCGGAGGAGCTCGTCAGGAGCGCCAGGGAGGTCGACGCGGACGGCGTTAAGGTCATGGCGATAGGGCTGGAGGAGCTGCTCGTGCTCAAGGCTAAGGTTGCGACCAGGGAGGCCGAGGAGTTCATAAACAGCGTGGCCAGGATGGCGCTGGAGCGCAACATCAAGCTCGACTACAGCAAGATGAGGAGGTACTCGGAGCTCTTCCCAGACGACGCCGAGGGGATACTGAGAAGGCTGAGGAGGAACGGGATTTACATTGATTAGCGCAGCGTTATAAGGGATAAAAAAACTCCAGGAGACTGGCCCTGGTGGGCACGTTCACCGTGAGGGCCGTGGTGTGGAACCCGGCAGACCCGGCGAGGAGGGCTGAGCTGGAGCTGCTGGTTGACACGGGGGCTACGTACACGGTAATACATGCATCGACACTGGCAAGCCTCGGCGTGATTCCGGTCAGGACCGTCAGGCTCAGACTAGCCGACGGCAGGGTCATTGAGAGGCCGCTGGGGGAGGTCGGCATAGAGATAGAGGGCTACAGAGCGAGCGCGACGCCGGCGGTATTCGGGGACGAGGAGGTGAACCTGCTTGGCAGCGTGACTATGGAGCAGCTCGGCCTGGCGCCCGACCCCGTGATGAAGAGGCTGAGACCAACGGAGGCGCTGCTGATGGGACTACACACGCCTACATTTCAACCTTCTTGAGATTCGATTTTCGCCCCTCGTTTGCCTCACGGCGCCCGCCTTGCGAGCCTGCGCCACGGCCTCGCGAGCGCCTCCGCCGAGGCCCACATGGCCGCCGAGTCGGCGGCGGTGACGACAGGCACGTTCCACCTCTCGTACACGTCGAAGCCCACCTCGTAGGCGCGCCACAGAAGCCCGCCGCTCGCGGCGTTCAGCGCCGCCAGGATCGCTAGATGGAGGAGGCCAACGGCGATGGCGTACAGGAAGCCCCACAGAGCGCCGTACAGTCTCGACGAGAGGTACACAAACCACGCGAATGACGCCAGAACGGCGGCGGGGTACCACAGAAACGCCGGCTCGAAGAACGCGCTGAGGAGGAAGGGTGCGGCGACGGCCGCGGCGAGCGCGGCGCAGCGCCAGCGCCAGGAGCAGTGCCCGCAGCGCGCCCGGGGAGGGGATAGTATGCGTTGCGCGCCGGCGGCACGCAAATTAAGCTGGGACTCCAAGCGCACGTGCGCCTGCTCTACATCCACGCGGAGAGGTTCAGCTGGGAGGCGAGAGAGCCGGCGCTAGACATAAGGGACGAGCCCTCGTCGGGCTCCGCCGGGAACGCGCTCGCCGTCTTCGTGACGGTCGAGCGTGGGGACTCCGCAGACGGCGGGTTCTTGCGCCAGGTCGCCCGCGACATAGTTGACGTCGCGCAGAGAGTGAGGGCCGGGTCGATAGTGATATATCCATACGCCCACCTGTCGAGCGACCTCGCGGGGCCCTACACCGCCAGGGAGGTGATTAACGCGCTTTACGAGGCCGTCAGGTCGGAGTTCCGCGGCGAGGTCTACAAGGCGCCCTTCGGGTACTACAAGGCCTTCGAGCTCAAGTGCTTCGGGCACCCGCTCTCTGAGCTCAGCAGGAGCTTCAGGCCCGGCGCTGCTGCTGGGGCCGGCGAGGCCGCCGGGGAGCGGGACACGTACGTGATCCTGACGCCGTCAGACGGGGAGGAGCACGACCCCGCCGAGTTTGACTACCGGGGTCTCGAGGACTTGAAGGCGCTTGTCGACAAGGAGGTCTTCAGGCAGGAGCTGGGCGGCGGCGAGCCAAGGTACCTCGAGTACGCGCGCAAGTTCGGCTTCGAGTGGGAGCCTATGTCGGACGCCGGGCACATGCGCTACGGGCCGGAGGCGGCCGTGATGGTGGAGCTCGCCGAGGATTACGCCTACCTCGTCGCGAGGTCTATCGGCGTGCCGGTGTTCAGGATACGCGGGACGAACATGTTCAGGCTCTCGGAGCCTGCTATAGAGTCCCACGCGAGGCTATTCGGCGAGAGGCTCTACATCGTGGGGGCGGACACGGACCTCGTGCTGAGGTACGCCGCGTGCTTCCAGCAGTTTGCAATGGTCAGGGACTGGGTGATAAGCTACAGGCACCTCCCCCTCGGCATCATGGAGGTCGCGGACTCGTACAGGTACGAGCAGCCCGGCGAGACGGCGCTGCTGTTCAGGCTCAGGAGGTTCTACATGCCGGACCTTCACGTCTTCACGAGGGATCTCGAGGAGGCGAAGGGCATGACGCTGAGGCTCCACGAGGTCATATTCAAGGAGGCGGCGAGGCTCGGGAGGACTTACGTCTCGCTGTACAACGTCACCCGCGACTTTTACGAGAGCAACAGGGACTACCTCGTCGAGCTGGCGAGGAGGGAGGGGAAGCCAGTTCTGCTGAGGATAATGCGCGGTCGGAAGTATTACTGGGTGCTCAACGCCGAGTTTCACATAGTGGACGAGCTGGGGAGGCCGAGGGAGATCTCGACGTTCCAGATCGACGTTGGGAATGCGGAGCGCTTCGGCATAAAGTACGTGGACGAGAGGAACGAGACGAGATACCCCGTGATCATCCACACGGCAATCATAGGGAGCGTCGAGAGGTACCTCTACATGGTCTTTGATACCGCGTCGAGAATGGAAAGGGAGGGCAAGACGCCGCGCCTGCCCACGTGGCTCTCGCCGGTTCAGGCCCGCGTGATTCCCGTTACCAGAGAGAATCTCAGGTACGCCGTTGAGGTCGCCGACAGGCTCGAGGCAGAGGGCATCAGGGTTGACGTCGACGACAGGGACGAGACGCTGGCAAGAAGGATCAGAGACGCGGAGACCAGCTGGGTTCCGTACGTGTGCGTCGTGGGGCGCAGGGAGGAGCAGGAGGGAGTCTTGTCGGTGAGGGAGAGAGGGCGGGGGCAGTATATAGCGACGGTGGAGGAGCTAGCGAGGAGAATAAAGGAGGAGATTAGGGGGTACCCCGCGAGGCCGCTCTACATGCCGCGATTTCTCAGCCAGAGGCCCTCGAGGCGGTGAGCCGGAGGGCCCTCTTGAACTCCAGCGCGTCGCTGTACATGTGCACGTTGTTAAACATCACGTATGCCCTGCTCCCCGCGAGCCCGATGACAACGTCGGCGAGCCTGCGGAGATCTTCCTGCGTGTACTTGTACCTGTAGTTGACCTCGCGCCCTCCCAGCCCGTGGAGGCGGAAATAGTGCACGTCCTGCTGCAGGGGGCTCCTCCTCAGCGGGTCCACGACAATTATAACGCCGAGCTCGGCGACGCCCTCTATCAGCCTGGGATCCCTGTACGTCTCGCCGCGCGGCTCCCAGGCTATCCTGAAGCTCCCAGCCACTGACGCGAAGAAGTCGCGTATGTACGGCTCGGGCCTCAGGCTCGGCGGGGTCTGGAAGACCAGCACCTCGGGCCTCAGGCGCGACACCGCGTCGAAGAACTGCTGCCACAGCTCGAAGTTCTCCCGCGTCGGCTTTAGCAGGCCGTGGCCCTGCGCCGGCTTGAAGCCGCGGGTCCTCTTGAAGGTGGGGCTGCCCGGCGGGTGTGTGAGCCCCTGGAAGACCTTGGCCGTGAAGTGAAACTCCGGCGCCTCTCTGCGCAGTGCGGCCATTCTCTCTGGATCGGGCATGTTGTAAAACGTCTCCTGGAGCTCAACGGCGTCAAGCGCGCTGTAAATCGCGCGCCTCGAGCGGGCGAAGCCGCACGTGCCGACGAGAATCTGCACGCGCGGCTGGTGTTGCTCTGGAAAAATTTTCAGTGCAGGGCAGGGTATATTTAGCCGGTGCGGCGCTCGCCGCGTGGAGCGGGGGAGGAGGTCAATATACTCGGGCGCTAGCAGCTGCTATGCAATAATGGAGGGAATGTACGTGACGGGCGGCAGGATGGACCTCGCAAAGGCCGCTGCGCACATCTACCTCCACATGAGAGATCTCGAGCGGGGGTACACGTACGACCACGAGTGCAGGCGCGTGAAAATGACGCCGGAGCTCTTCGAGGCCCGCTCTAAGTTCCTGGTCAAGCTGTGCAGAGAGCAGGGAGGGGCGGACTGCGACAGGATAGAGCAGCTTGTCGCGCACGTCCTGCGGAAGTATGAGCTGCCGCAGTGGGCGCTGGAGCTCGCCATGAGGAGAATAACGAGGGTCGGGAGGCTTCTCTAGGCCTGCTGGGCAGCCGCGGCGCCCTGAGGCGGCGCCGGACTTGCGCCCAGGTCTAGCGCTATTTTGTCCTCGAGCTCCCTCGGCACGAGGAATCCCGGCGAGGTGACCCTTCTGCCGTTTATTAGCACATGGCCGTGGACTATCAGCTGTCTCGCGTGGTTTACGGACTTCGCTAATTCCCTCCTGTACACCACCGTCTGTAGCCTCCTCTCAAGAACCGTCCTTACGTCCAGCGAGAGTATTCTGTCCAGCGCTACGTTCGGGTCCTCTATGAAGCCCATCTTGTATAGCTTCTCCTTGAACTTCCTCTCGGCCTCCGCCCTCTCCTCGGGGGGCAGCGCCAGCATGGCTCTCGCGCGCCTGACTATCCGCTTTAGAATTGCTCTGGCGAGCCACAGCTCGCGCTTGCTCCTAAGCCCGTACTCCCCCACGAGCTGCAGCTCCTCAAGCAGCAGCTGCTTGTTCCACAGCCTCTTCGGCTTGCCGTCGAGGTACCTCTTCCTCGGCTTCCTCAAGCCCCCCATGCTTACTGCTGCCGCCTCCCCTTCGCGACGCCCACGACCGGGGCTATTCTGCCCGTGGTCACGGTCCTCTGGCCTCTGACCTTAAGCCCTAGCGCGTGTCTGACGCCCCTCCAGCACTTAAGCTTCTTCACTAAGTCTACGTCTCTCTTAGCGGCCAGGATAAGATCCGCGCCTATTAGGTGCAAGTCGCGCCCTGTCTCCGGGTCTTTCCTTCTATTGAGAAGCCACGGCGGCAGTATCTTGTGGAGGTTGCGGACAGCCCAGTCGAGCTTGCCTATCTGGTCGTCTGGCAGCGTGCCTAGAGTGGCGTGCGGGTCTATGCCCAGCTTTCTGCATAATGCATATGCCGTGGTTATGCCCATCCCTCTTATTTTCGTCAGCGCGTACATTACCTGTCTCGTCCCGTCGAGATCCGTGTCCCCAATTCTCACTATTGCGCGCAGCTCTTGCGTCACGGCGCTCCCCTCCTGGCATGTTTTATAAGCTTTCGGCGCAAGTACTCGCGCTTCAGCCGTGCATATGTCTCAGAGCCCCCTGATCGGCCCCAAGACTCGCAGGGAATCGCCGCCTAGCCGTCGGCCGGGCTCTCTAAGCCTTGCTCGAGGAGCTGATGGTGGACCGGCCGGGATTCGAACCCGGGTCGCCCGCGCGCAAGGCGGGCATCCTTCCGCTAGACTACCGGCCCGCCGGCCCAGTGTGCAGCACGTGCAAGCATTTTAAATCTTTTTAGGCCGCCCGCGCGGGCCCGGCGCCGTGCACGGCGCTGCGTAAATCTCGCCGGAATGCCGCAGCCGCAGTGCACAAGCTTAAATACGCGGCGCTATCCCGCGTTCATGCTCCCGCCGGGAGCTCGCGCCATTGCGGTTACATTAGCGGTTACATTACTTGCAGCGCTGGCGCTTGGCGCGGGGGCCAAAATCGTGGTGTCGTTCCCCGCGTACGACGCCGCGCTCAGAGAGGCATTCCCCAATGCCGACGTGATGCTCCTGGCGGGAGGCGTCGCGGACCCCCACGAGTACCAGCTAAGCCTGGCCGATCTGGAGCTGCTGAGGGGGCTCTCAGAGCGCGACGTGATAGTGCTGTCTATGCACGCGCCGTTCGAGTTCAAGATTGCCGAAATGGCCACGCGCGGCGAGATTCGGGCAAGAGTTATTAACGTGAGGGAGATCGGCGAGTACCTGACGTGGGACGGCAGGCTCGTGCGGGGCGCCGACATGGCGCAGCGCGGCGCCGCCGGCGTTAATCTGCACGAACACGGGCTTTATCCGCCGAATGTTATCAGGCTCGTGACGGCCGTGGCGGACGCGACGGGGCTCGCGCCGGACGCGGAATTCGTGAGCAGGCTCCGCGAGCTGAACTCGTCCCGCTGCTGCAAGCTCGGCGGGAGGGCAGTCGCGCTCACTCCCGCCGCGCAGTACGTGCTGCACTGGCTCGGCTACAGGGATATTGTCGTCCTGTTGAGAGAGCACGGCGAGGTGTCACCGCGCGACTTAGAGCTCGCGCTCGAGTACATCAAAGGCGGCGCGCCCGCTCTCGCGGTGCTTGTCGCCGGGGAGGTCCCGTTGGCGGTAAGCCAGTTCATCAGGAAGGCTGAGGAGGCCGGTCTCAAGCCCAGAGTCGTGGTCGTGACTGTGAACTCCAGCGTGCGATACTCAGACGCGCTCAGAGAGATAGCAGCGCGCCTGGAGGGCGCGGGGATCGCGGCACCGGCAAGTGCTGGCGATCTCTTCACGCTGATGTGGGCCTCCGCTATCGCAGCTGCCGCGTCGATGGCGGCGGTAGTGGCGCTCGCGCTCGCGGCGGGGCTCAGGGCTCTGAGGCACGCTCAGAGCCGGCGCGCCGCCTAGCTGCTGGTTGCCATACCTGAATTCCGCTCTCCCCAATAAATTCAACGACCTTGCCGCTTGCCCGCTCCCTAAACTGCACTAATGCGCCGAGCGTGTCGCGGTCCGCCCCCGGGGCGCCGAGAGACCTCCCGTGGCCCCGAAGGGGACCCATTTTTATACCGGCACGCGCTTTGCTTGCAGTGACGACACCCAGGGCACTGACTGGGTGACGATGGTTTCTGGTCGCTGAGACTGCCGTCTTGCTTTTAGCTGCGCGCCAGCCGGCTGTCATGGAGTCCATTGTCTACCGCGCGGCAAAATTCTCTGTGGTAAGGAGGGCAAGAGTAGTCGGCGGGAGGGCCGTGTGGGGCGAGTACATACTCCACCCCGGCTCCGTTGCCGTGCTGGCAGTGTCCGGAAACAGTGTGCTTCTCGTGAGGCAGTACAGAGCGGCGGTGGAGGCGTGGACGCTTGAGATACCCGCGGGTACTCTCGAGCCCGGCGAGAGCCCCGAGTCAGCTGCTCTCAGGGAAATGATCGAGGAAACAGGCTATAAGCCGCTTAAACTAACCCCGCTGGCCGAGTTCTACCCAACTCCGGGAGTCTCGAATGAGCTCATCAAAGTTTACCACGCCAGCGAGCTTGAGCACGTCGGTATTGACAGGAGGGACCCCGGCGAGGCCGACATGGAAATATTGTGGGTGCCCTGCGACGAGCTGGTGCGCATGGTCAACGCTGGCGAGATAAAGGACGGGAAGACCATAATTGCGGTCATGACAGCGCTCATGCGCGGCCTAATGCCATGCCGGCCCTAGGGCCTGAGGAGATACGCGAAGACCGCCTTTGCAGTGTGCATTCTATTCTCTGCCTGATCCCACACCGCCGAGCGCGACCCCTCGATCACGTCGTCTGCGACTTCCTCCCCGCGGCGCGCTGGCAGGCAGTGCATGAAGATTGCCCTCTTCCCCGCCATCTCCATGACTCTCTGGCTCACTTGGTACGGCCCCAGCAGCCTCTTCCTTTCCGCGGCCTCCGCCTCAAAGCCCATGGAGACCCATACGTCCGTGTAAACGCAGTCAACTCCTGCCACGTCATCTATCGACTCGCTGAAGTAAATACTAGCCCCGGTTTTCGCCGCGTCTTCGGAGAGTGCGTCCACCAGCTTGGCACTCCAGAGCTGCTTCGGGCCGATGAGCCTGACCTCCCATCCGAGCTTGGCGCCGATGATGGCCAGGCTCGTTGCAACATTGTTTGACACGTCGCCGAGAAATGCAAGCTTGATGCCGCGGAGCTTGCCGGACCTCTCCCACAAGGTCAGCGCGTCGGCAAGTGCTTGCAATGGATGGTGCTTGTCCGACAGCGCGTTTATCACAGGAATCGAGCTGTGCCGCGCCATCTCCTCCAGCGTCTCGTGTCTCTGCACCCTGGCCGCAACCGCCGCGGCGTATCTGGACACAACCCTCATGGTGTCAGCAATGCCCTCCCCGCGGCTTATCTGCAGCTCCTCCGGCGTGGTGTAAACTACGTGCATTCCGAGCTGCGCCGCCGCTGCCGTGAGCGACAGCCGGGTCCTCGTGCTGGGCTTTTCGAAGTAGAGCAGCACCACCTCCCCCTGGAGGATTGGGAGGTAGACCTCGCCCGCCAGATAGCGCGACTTGAAGTCCCTTGCAATGCGCAGTATGTACTCAATCTCGTGCGGCTCGTACTCCACTAGAGTCAGCAGGTGCCTCACGCGCCCAGTAGGGGCTTTGTTTTAAGGTGTGACTGCATCGGCTGCAAGGGTGCCCGTGCCTGCACCTGAATGTTTTATTTACACACGCAGCTCAGGGGATGCGTGATGACTACTTCCCGATGTTGAGCCGTGATGCAGCCGCTCCAGCCTGACCCGTGCCGCTGTCAATTTGCACTGTGTGGAAGATGGCGGAAAAATGCGCGAAGCCTGGCGGGAGGCGCGGGCGCGCAGGAATAGCGGGGGCGTGGGGTTCCTTGTGTTAAGTGCATTTCGGGGGACTTAAATATATTTACTACCGTGAAATAGATGCAATTTTCTCTATATATTTTCACTGCAATCTCTATAAAATTTGTCAACACTTCACGCGGTGTGTGCTTACCTGCAAATAATCACTTTACTTGTGCTGTAATGCAGCGCATTTACAGAATTAAACGATCTCTCCCACGTCGGGATACCCCTGCCTTAAGCCCTTGCCGGCATACCGGGTCAGATCCCCCCTAAGCACTTGAACGAGGTTCCACACGTGTTTCCTTGTCCTGTCTATGGCAATTTCCTTAAGCTTCCTCTCGTCTCCGCCGCCCTCCTCCTCGTGGACCGTCACGTCAATGACGAGGGCGCCGGTGGCTATCTGTAGCTGCATAAGTCCTATCGACGAGGCCAGGTAGCTGTACTTGTCAATCAAAGTGGGGCCAACCCACCCAAGCACAATCACGGCATCGCATCCTTCCTTAACTAACTTCAAGGCACCCCACACGGCGTTCTTAATGCCGGGGACAGTAATTCTTTTAACCACGGCGCCCGGCATGAAATTCTTCAGTTCCTCCACAGCGACGCCGCCCATGTCCACTCTAGCGAAAGTGGTGTCTACCACGCCTACACAGCCCATGCCGAGACCGACATCAGTATACATAAAATTCCCCCTCATGAATTTCCCCATGAGGCGCTTTGGCGTATCGCTTCCATGCGAACTCGCAGAGGCTGTAGATAGAATATCGCAGGAAACCGGCGCCACTCGGAGCGAGGTCATTGCCGCCGCCCTCTGGGAGTATCTGGAGACGCAGAAGGATCACAAAAAACCGGGCCACCAGTGCCTCGGAGTCGTGGTGGCAGTCACAGATACCTTCTCGGACGTGGGCGACGCCATTGAAGTGAACAAGACTCATGTAGTGGCCTATACGCACGTACACGTTGAGGGGAGATGCCTAACAATTGCCGTAGTCAGAGGCGACGGGAGCAAAATCGAGAGATTTGCGCTGGAGGTAGCCAAGAGGGCCAGGCTCGCACGCTACATACCGCTCTTGTGAGTGGTACAGTTATGCGCCAGGAGGCGCCGGGCCGCCCGGGCAAGACCTCGCGGCCATACCCCTGCATGCCCCGCGCCTCCCGGTCTGCCTGAGCTCAGATAGATAGGCCCCGGCCTGCCGTCCGGGCTGTTTCAGGCGTCCGTGGAGAACGGTCCCTACCGCGCCAGCCACGTCCCACGCCAATGCAAGGAAATACGCAGGCGGCGGCAACCCGAAGCCGGCAGCGCTGCCCCCAGCGCCCGCGCCGGGCATCCCTCCCCCCGGCTCCCCGGCGAACGCACCGGCTGCGGGTTAGGCGTGCTCCCTCCCGGACCTCCGCCGTTTCCCCGCATGCCCAGGTCCCCCCGGCCCTACGGCTGGAGCAGCCTGGGGACCGGCGCCCCGCCGGACCGGGGCTCTTCGGTGAGCCCGGCGCGGGCGCTGGGGGCAGCGCTGCCCGGCCCCGGTTTCGGGCCCCCTAGCCTGGGTCCGCCTGACGGCGGAACACGGCCGGCACGCCGTGCAGCCCCCCGCCGTCTACTCTGTGCGCGTGAGTATAAAAGCATTAACTCAGCGCAGATAGGGAGAGGCTTCTGGCGCCGCAACAGTGGCGCAAGACTTAGATAGTGCGCGCGCGGCGCGAGATATGCACCATGAGATCGTCCTAACTGCAGATCGCGGCACATTTACGGACTACAATAGATCAACGGCTCTTGGCTATATAGCCGACATGCCGGCACGCCTGGTCCCCCGGCTCTTTATGGACAAGTTTTTCACGCCGCCGGTGCCTGCAGATAGAGAGGGGAAAGCGCTTTACGCGCCCTACACACTTAGAAAGGTCGAGGCGGCGCTCATCAAGGCCGGATACCAGGACGTCATAGTGACCCCCCCGGAGAGACTTGAGAGAGTTGTGGGCCCCCGGACGAAGGTTGTCGGCATAAGCGTGCACGACATTGGTCTCTCGCCCGTTGGGACGCTCTTGGCAATGATACTTGGAGGCGGCGAGACGTGGACCGGCAGATTCTTCAGAGAGCTGGGAGACAAGGTAGCGGCGCTGAAGCGAAAGTACGGATTCAGGGTAATACTGGGCGGGCCGGGCGTCGAGCAAGTCATCCGCGCCGGGAGGCCAGAGTGGGTTGACGCAATCTTCCTAGAGGACGCGGAGATAACACTGCCGAAGTGGCTGCCGAGAATTATTGCCGGGGAGGAGGTGCCGCCGGTGATACGCCCGTCGCCCAATGAATACCCGTCAGTAGAGGACATACCGGTGATAGTCAATCCAGCCCGCCTAGGCGAGGTGCAGATTACGCGCGGCTGCCCCCGCGGATGCCAATTCTGCCCCGTCACGCCTACTATGTTCCGCTCCATACCTGTAGAACACGTCGTGAGAGAGGTCGAGGTGAACTTAAGAGCCGGCTGGACTCAGGTCGATCTCATAACTGATGACGTGCTGCTGTACGGGACGTCGCCGTTCGGGCCGAATAGACTTAGGGTAAATCACGACGCCATCGTGAAGCTCTTCAGCGCAATAAGGTCGCTGAGGGCAGGGGACCTGAAAGTCGAGCATATATTCTTCAGCCACACATCCATCGCGCCGGTCGTTGAATCCCCGAAGACCGTGAGGGCCATAGCCGAGCTGGGCGGTTACGGTCCTGACAAGGGAGACACGCCGGTAATAGGTCTCGAGACCGGAAGCGTCAGAATACTGGCAAAGTACATGAGGAACAAGGCATACCCGTTCCCGCCGGAGAAGTGGCACGAGCTGGCGATAGAGTCTGCAATAATCTTGAACGAGAACTATATATATCCGGCGTACACAATGATGGTAGGCTTTCC
>Ga0326760_1000752_pt1 | contig 15787 bp, 11 predicted proteins | sample GCREP_S_FD_207668 | JGI IMG/M metagenome (GOLD analysis project Ga0326760, IMG submission 207668) | Hot spring sediment microbial communities from Geyser Creek Basin, Yellowstone National Park, WY, United States - GCR.EP_S | ecosystem: Environmental > Aquatic > Thermal springs > Near-boiling... | reverse complement strand
TTTTGCATTTCTGCACTTTTGTGTTTTTCAGCTCCACCGAGCCCAGCAAATCATAGGAGAAGAACTCGTTAAGTCCTAAGTCATTTGCGAAAAAGTTTTTGCCTAACTACCTCCTCCTCTTAATGGGAGGCCCGGGCGATGATTGTCAGGCCCGCCCTGATTAAAGTATGAAGACGAAGACTCGGCTATGAGCCCGGACCTCCCTCCAATTAGTAACTAGTATACGCTTATATATACTATTATAACGGTTTTATCATAGTCGCAAGGAGGGGGAAAGTTCATAGAGTGAGTCAAGAACATCGTACAGCAATGCAAATATCTTGAAGGAGGTAGAGAAACTCATCGAGGGCATGTAAGACAACGGACGTAAAGTAAAGGGCAGGTTACCAAAGTAGTGCTCGTGCTCTGAGGGCTCATAGTTACGTGTTTGAGGTGATCAAGGCCTCAAACAGAGTGTTACAAATCATCACTTTCCATGAAACTGATGGAGAGCTCCAAGCAATACGAGCGCGAAGGTCTGATGGTCATTAGAGTAACACCATAAAGCAATGGCCATAGGCTGAGCTGTACAGCCCACTACCAACATCGCACAACACCAGCACACCACAGAGCTACATCAGCAGTTAATGAGGAGTCTCCACAAACTCGGAGACTCCCCCTGGGGAACTCGCTAAACCGATGGAGACACGATGAAAAGCCCCCCATGAACCTCCCACGAAACTGCTCGTCACCGAAAATCTTTCTGATGTGCTCCTGCCCTGGCCCCTGGCCTAGCAGGGCTCGCCAGAGCACGCCAAGGCTCAGCCCCACTCGTGTCGTCCCGAGTGAAAATGTTAAGGCTTAAGTTTACAGAGCTAGGGGAGACCCCATAAGCTTTAAATTGCCAATCCTTAAGTTTATAATCTTGAAAAAGACGACGGGAAAAATATAAGTGGAAGGAGTGGCCATGCAAGAAAGAGAGAAAATTAGAGGTAAAATAGCGATAATTGGTATAGGAGAACATCCAACAGGGGTGTTTAAAGAGAAGTCGGCCGCGGAACTCTTCTATCATGCCGCTAAAGAGGCGATAAGAGATGCAGGTATTTCAAAGGACGAGATAGATGCGGTCATAATCGAGCCATGCTTTGCCGATAGATGGTTTAACACAGACCTGATATGGTCAAGGGCTGTCCAAGAGCTCGGGCTCGGTGGTAAATGCAAGGTAAACGTTCAAGTTCACTCTGGAGGATCGACGAGTAGCCAGGCCTTAAGGATGGCCCTAGGTTTAATACTCTCAGGCCAAGCCGAAATTGTTCTCGTAGCTCACGCTGAGAAACTCGGAAGCCTTCCGAGTGAAGAAGTAGTGAGGATCTTCTCCACTGCAGGGATCTATGAGGAGTGGGAGGCCCCTTACGGGTTGAACTACAATGCTATCGGCGCCCTCATAACCAATAGGTATATGTACGAAACCGGGACGACGATAGAGGAAATAGCTTCCGTAATCGTTTCTCTTAGAAAGTGGGCTGCTCTCAACCCAAACGCTTTACTCCGCCGCGAGGTTTCAATAGAAGAGGTTTTGAAGTCTAAAATGGTCGCCTATCCATTAACTTCGAGGATGTGCAATATCGTCTGTGATGGAGCGAGTGCATATATACTAGCTTCAGCCAAAAGAGCTGAAGAAGCAAAAATGCCTGTGTACTTGCTTGGAATGGGTGGCGTTGTAACTCATTTTTCCCTTATGAAAGCAGACCTAGCAAGGTTTGGGTGGAGGAAAGCTGGCGAGGAGGCGTTTACTCAGGCAGGAGTTAGACCTAGTGACGTAGACATAGTTGAGCTTTATGATGCTTACCCCGTGTCGTGCCTCATCCAGCTTGAGGAGTTGGGCTTTTGTGAAAAGGGGAAGGCGGGTAAGTTCGTCTATGAAGGCCATACATGGCCAGGTGGCGACTTGCCGATGACGACGGATGGCGGTGCGCTTGCTAGGGGACACTTAGGCGCTGGCTGTGGTGCAGCCCTTATAGTTGAGACCGCAAGACAACTCATGGGCAAAGCTGGTCAGAGGCAAGTTAAGAATGCTAAAATAGCTTTAACGACAAATGTTGGCGGTCAATGGATGGACGCACAGGTTATGATCTTTGCGAGGGAGGTACCATGAGTAGCCATAAGGAGAGGTTTATACCGAGGTTTTCTCGATGGGGTAAACCCTTCTGGGAAGGAGCGAAAAGGCACGAGCTCATGATCCAGGAGTGCAGCGATTGTGGGTACAAGAATTACCCCCCGACGCTCTACTGCCCTCGCTGTTTGTCCTCAAACCTTAAGTGGGTTAAGGCTAGCGGCAAAGGGAGAGTTCATTCCTATACAGTTGTCTACGAGTACCCTCCACCGGGCTTTAAGACCCCGTACATCATCGCACTAATAGACCTTGAAGAGGGCGTGAGGATGTTAAGTAACATCGTCGATTGCAGCCCAGAGGATGTGAAAATAGGTATGCCGGTTGAAGTCGCTTTTATTGACGTGACAGAGGACTTTACTCTCCCTGTTTTCAGGCCTTTAAAAGAAGAGAGATAAGCAATGAGGTATTGGGTGAGATCTTGGGCGAAATTTCAGTCGGCGTTTACCCATACCTGCCAAGAGAAGTCCCTAAAAAATGCTGGGAAGATTTTAATGTTGGAGATAAAATAGAGACGTTCGGCATAACCATTACCGACGCCCACTTAGTTCTATGGGCAGGGCTTACGGGAGACTTCTTCCCCCTTCATATGTGCGAAGAATACGCTAAAAGGACGATTTTTAAGGGTCGCATTGTTCATGGTCCGCTAACCTTCGCTTTAGCTGTTGGCCTAGTGGGGATGACGGGGATTTTTGAGGATTCAATAATTGCTTGGCTTGGAGTAAGAGACATGAGATTGCCAGCGCCAGTAAGGGTTGGAGACACGATAAGAGTTATAGCTGAGGTCGTTGAGAAGAAGGAAACTAGTAGACCTGATAGAGGCATCGTGGTCATCAGGTACACCGTGAAAAACCAAAGAGATGAGACCGTACTGATCGCGGACAACGTCTTTTTAATGCATAGAAGAGCTGGTTTTAAACAGCATCAACAATAGGCTTGCTATTCATAGACCTCTACCATTTCTCACCACTTTTTAAAGTTAGAATGTGAGATCACTTAGCACTACCACTCTTAGTTTATTAAAGAAGGGTTAAATTTAGGAGGGTTGTGGCTATAAAGCCAAAGATAAAAAAGCTGGACTTGTATAATTTATATATCAAACCCGATTTCTCGATAAAGCTCACGAGCAATCGCGATCTTTAGGATTTCCTCCGTCCCTGCACCAATTCTATATAGCCTGATGTCTCTATAGTAACGCTCTAAATCAGAATCGACATAGCCATAACCGCCATGGATTTGTATGGCTTCGTCGATAACCTCTAGGGCAGTACTCACAGCAACCTGTTTTGCCATTGCACAGGCCCTCCTAATTAAGGAGCGATCGTCTTTTTTATGATCATAAAGCCAGCATGCTTTGTATAACAGCAACCTTGAAGCCTCTATCTTTGTCGCCATGTCAGCAACCTTGCTTTGGATAAGTTGATAACGTGCTATCGGATTTCCAAACTGAGTTCTTTGCGTAGAGTATTTCAGCGCGCGTTCAAAAGCTCCCTGTGCAGCCCCAAGACAGGCCGCTGCGACCTGAAGTCTTTCGACGTTAAGATAGTCCACGATGTAATAGAAGCCTTTGTTCTCTTCGCCAACGAGGTTAGTTAAAGGTACGCGAACGTTGTCAAAGGACAGCGCTGTTGTGGGCACCGACTTTTGCCCCATCTTTGGATGTAACACTCTAACTTCTAAACCGGGCGTGCCTTTTTCAACGATTATCGCGCTTATCCCCCTATACAGCGGTTTTGCATTTGGGTTTGTCTGACATCCAACAACCATCCAGTCCGCAACGTTCCCCATTGAAATGAATGTTTTCTCCCCATTGATTATCCAATACTCTCCATCTTTCGTAGCTCTCGTGTCTAGCCCCATTACGCCTACGTCTGAACCATGGCTAGGCTCCGTGAGAGCCAAAGTCGAAATTAGCTCTCCTCTACATAGCCCAGGAATGTACTTTTTCTTCTGCTCCTCAGTGCCGAAGTTTACAACTATGTCCGCACCTTCCTGCCCCCACAAGATGTGAGCTAGTGTTGAGTCGACCCTGAAAAACTCCTCCCAGATCAAGCACATCTCAAGGACGCCTAAGCCCTGACCACCATATTCTTCAGGGAAGTGCACTCCAATAAAACCCAGCTTTCCAGCCTTTCTGTACAACTCAAGAGGCCATTCGTATTTTTGGTCGTATTCTCTCCCGATTTCTGGTTTGAATTCCTTCTCGGCAAATTCTCGCGCAGCCATCTTGATTTCTTTTTGCTCTTCACTCAGCTCAAAATCCACACATTAACACCTCCAAGGTATGTCGATACTTTCTTAAAGTTATTTTATTTTTAATTAAATTTTAAGGTTATGCGCTTTGTGATGCTTTGACCTTTTGCTGAACTTCATAGTAGCACGTCAGTTGACGTTACCAGCTCACGTTTGGCGTTTCTTTAATCACACATGTCCTGATGTTTTCCCTCGGATTTTACTAGTTCCATTACCTGCTTTCAACGTAACCTTTTACCTTGACGCGTCTGTCTAAATTTTGTTATTAGCTCGTACTTGTGAGCTTAGTAATCCAAGAGGATGATCTCAACGGACGTCGTAATTGTCACACAGACATCGTAGTATGATGAGATGTCCTTGAATGAGTGCTTCGACCTCAGGGAGTTCTTGGAGAAGACGATATCAGCAATAGAGGCGATCAAGAATGCTTAAGTTTACAGAGCCAATTCCTCGGACCTGGCAACTTAAGGCTTATTAGGTCTCCCCACTTAAGTTTTACGCCATGCTGAGCATCAAGTCTTTGGTTGAGAAGCTCGGACTCTTTGAGAGGAACAAGGTCCCACTTGAGCTCAAGATTCTAGGCCTAGCATTCTACATACAGCTATCAAGCCTTAGAAGAGCTGCTAGAGCCCTATCAGATATCCACAGAGCCTCCAAGACGGCTGTTTGGAAGTGAGTTAGGAAGCTCAGCGAGAAGATATGCATCGACCCTCCCAAGATGCCCAGGAGGCTAGTGGCGTTGGACGAGACTTGCGTGAAGGTTAATGGGCTTGAGTACTGGTCTACGCAGCCATAGACGTCGATAAGAACGAGGTACTGTCCATGAGGGTATTTTCATCTAGGAACGCGCTGGCCACGAAGCTGTTCGTGGAGGATGTCTTAAAGCACTGCGATGGGAGGCCCACATTCGTCGTGGACAGCGCTCCGTGGCTGAGAGGAGTTCTCGAGGAGCTCGGCTTGAGGTGTAGGGTGGAGTCCTTTCGGTGATAGGAGCTTAGTCGAGTCCGTGTACTCGTCCTTCAAGCAGAGGACGAGGGCGTTCTTCAACAACGTAACCTCGAACCCACTGAATAGGGGTGAGAGGTTCAGGAGGTCAATGCTATGCTGGGAGCTATTCATAAAGCTGTTCATGCTGTACTACAACCACTTAAGGAGGTGGGCTTAAGTTGCCAGGTCCAATTCCTCTGGAGCAAAACTTTTATATACTTACTCTTAAGTAACAGATAATATCGTGAAGCTCTTCGACGTAGTAATACTATTGCTAACAGTTGTGCCTCTAGTGGTGGTCTCGGCCGTTTTCCCTACGGGATTAGTAAGTGGAATGAGGCTATACGGATGGTACTTCATCTACATAGCATTGGGCAATTACGCGTTGCTAAGCGCCTGTCTTATCAGAGAACTCCTAAGAGGGAGGAAGGAAAAGAGAAAGGAAGGGGTATGAAATGGAAGTAGAGAAAGTAGTAGCCGCAGCCATTTTCATCGTTTATATTATTGGTATGCTCGTAATAGGAGTTATATTTAGGCGAAGAGCAGAGAGATCTGCTGCTGACTTTTGGAAAGCTGCGGGAGAGCTAGGGCTATTGCCCTTAACGTTTAGCATTTGTTCTCTCTACGTGAGTGGTGCAGGGACGATAGGAATACCAGGTTCCGTTTGGGCCTCTGGAGCATCGCTATTTGCTCCCGTGGTCGCTATTTGCGGGCTTACTTACATTATGGCATATCTACTACTTATCCTTCCATTTAGGAAGCTTGCTGGGATCACTCCGGCCGATTTTTTAGTGAAGCGATACGAGTCACCTAGACTTATGAGATGCGTGGCTGGTGTCATTTCAGCAGTTACCACGTGGTTTTATGTAATACCCCAAGTCATAGTTGGTGGGATTTTATTAGATTTAGTCGTTGGGATACCCTTTGAATACGGCATTGCGATAATTTCCTTGACATACATAATATACACGTTTTTAGGAGGCATGTGGAGTGTTGCTTGGACAGATGTGGTGCAAGGAATTATCCTGTTCGGGGGTTGCATCGCATTTGGTGCGTACCTTACCATTATAGGTGGCGGTTATGCTCCTCTCTTGGAGCGCGCAGCTGCTGCGAGGCCTGCATTCGCAGCGGTTCACAATCCGCTTACCGTAGCGGGGATGTGGTATGTCTGGTTAATGTACACGTTGGCATGGCCCGCAATGGTGATGAGAATCTTCACAGGAAAGGATCCAGCTACTATTAGAAAGGCATTCTTGTTATCAGGGTTCCTGCACCTAACCTATGCTATATTGCTCTGGATTCCAGGAGGAGCTTGGGCGGCTATACTTTATCCAACACTCGGTGGTCTAATGAAATCGCCCGACTATGCACTCCCAGCGGCCATTATACACCTATGCGGTCCTCTGGTCTTGGCTGTATTCGCATCAGTCATAGCAGCGGCATGTATGTCAACATCGGATGCGTTATTGCTCAGCGCCTCCGCCTGTATAGTGAACGACGTAGTGCGAACTTTCAAGCCAGAGATATCAGATCGCCTTCAAATAAGACTTGGGAGGATCTTAATAATAGTCCTAGGTTTATTGGCCATGCTTTTCGTGTACTACAGAGTTCCACTGATATACATGATAGTTGCTATGGCTGTAGGGGCTACGATCTCTGCATTCCTCTTCCCAATGATCCTAGGTCTATATTGGAGTAGGATAACTAAATGGGGGGCATTATCGGGAATTTTAGGAGGTATCATTACCTATTGTTTGCTCTTCTTAACTAAGGCAGTACCGACATACTCTGAGCTTATATTTGGAAGCGCGGTATCACTAGCGCTAACTCTCATAGTGTCAGCGATAACGAGACCTCCATCTAAAGAAGTAAAAGATTGGTTGGCCTCCCTAAGAGCCGGATGATGAGAGTACTCTGTACTCTCATCATCTGATGTCACTTGAAGGTTTAAATGATGATCAATAAATATATGCAACAAAGACAACGTAGATGGCAGAATACTCATTCCTCACAGCAACCTTCACCTGAAGGTTCAAGTGAGGACAAAGTAGAAGTCCCTACTCAATGGCCTCTCTCCTTTCTCCTTACACTACTTTCTTGCCCTAACCCCGTAATGCAAGGTTTTAAGACCCAGGTCCTATAATGCGCTTCACTAGTCTCGTGTAGTTAACGTTAAGGGTCTATGTTTACCCTTTGCTTCGGCTTATTCTAATGTAATACCTGAGCTTATGTTCACGAGCCCTTAAAGGCTGATGTCTGGCTTTTAGCCCTAATGCTCAGCTCGCCTCGCTCGATCGCTTCACAGATCTACGCATAACCAACGCTCATAAAGAGTTAATGAGCTTTTAAGACAGGCAATAAGCATGTCCTAGTTTTAACCCCATCTCAAAGACATTTTACTATGAGATGAGGCGTTGAAACGAAGAGGTGAAAGTGGTCGTGGTTTAAAAGCATTAGTGACATTTAAATTTACGCGTTTTTATCGATATTCATCCCTTCTTCGCATGGCCAATATAGGATTTGGTAACAGCATCCCACGTGGATGGTGTCAGCCCTTCTTGCCTTAGCCTCCACTTTTCAACTCTTTCCGTAGCCGTCTTTGGAAGTGACTTCCTAAACTCTATGTACCTAGGAACCCAAGAGCGTGGTAGCTTTTCTTTGCACCACTCAAATAGCTCTTCTGGCGTCATCTCTTCTCCAGGCTTTAGCACGACACAGAGCTTAATTTCGTCCTCACCTAACTCTGAAGGGACTGGAACTGAAGCTACCTCTAATACCTTTTCATTCTCAAGCACTATTCTATCAAGTAGCGCTGACGGTATGTTCTCACCTTTCCTCCTTATAGTCTCCTTGACCCTAGATACGAAGTGAAGATATCCTCTCTCGTCGATGTAGCCGAGATCGCCTGTGTGGAACCACAGATTTCTCCAGCTAGCGATGGTCTCCTCCGGCATCTTATAGTATCCCAAGAAAAAGATGTACGGCACCCTTGGACGAAGCACTATCTCTCCTAGTTGGTTTGGAGGCAACACGTAATCGTTCTCGTCAACTATTGCGAGTTCCACGGTAGGCACAGGCTTTCCCGCGCTATCAGGCGGGACCTCCCCCCTTATTATCTCATCGTACCTAGTGTGCACAATCGCAGCGGTTTCTGTCAGGCCATAAAACTCTATGCATTTTACCTTAAACCTCTCTTCAAAATCTTTTAAGATCTCCTTATTGCGAGGTCCTGTGAGGAATAATCTTACATTGTGGTTCGCATCCTCTGGAGTACGTGGTTGCTTATAGAGTATTGGCATTATCGCTGCTATTGAGTTGAAGATCGTTGCGCCATACCTCCTCACGTCATCCCAGCATCTCGACGCAGAGAATCTCTCCGCCAAAGCGATGCTATGCTTCGCAATGAGAGCGGCTATCAGGTCTATCCCCGCTCTTATATGGAAGAGCGGCAATGGCTCATATTGAACATCGTCTTCCCTGTAACCAAATAAAGTAACTGTCCAGAAGGACGAATTGAGATATGTGCCGTGTGGAAGCAGAACGCCTTTAGGAATCCCTGTCGTACCAGACGTGTACAATAACACTACTGGGTCTTTCGTAGTGACTTGCGCCTCGTGCTCTAGCATGGGTCTCTTAAGCAGGTCCTTTAAGTACAATATTTCAGGGCATTTTACTATGTATTCTTTAGCTGGCATCTCCACATCATGTATTACTACACTTTTCACCCCCAATGCTTTTAGATCTATATCCTTAATGTTCTCAAGGAACCTCGAGTCGATGAGCAAGCATTTGCAATCTGCGTTAGCTAAGATGTATTTTAGTGCTTCACCTTTTAGGTCCGGATTTATGGCTGTCAAGACAGCGCCTAATCTCGAGAGAGCAAAGTAAGACAAAACATATTCAGGTGAATTTCTGAGCATTACCCCTACATGGTCATTTCTAGCCAAACCCAATTCGCTAAGCCCCATGGCTAATCTCTTCGATAAATCTCTTACACTGGCATAAGTTAGACATTGATCTTTAAAGAATAACAGGGGCTTGGCTCCGCATTCGGCAGTCCTTTCATCAAGTAACTTATGGATTGTGGGGTATTTTTTAACGAAGCCCAAGTAGTCTTCACAAGTGAAGTCTTTCCGCTCCGTAGAGGTATTCCGTGCTCCCATGCGAGCTGACCCCATCAAACGAGGGCTTCCCCAATACAAGCACTAAAAGCCTATTAGGTCTTATCCCTTTCGCTTAGTTCTCAACTCTGTAAGCTTAAGTCTATAGAGCTACTTTCCTCTTCAGTTATAATGAACTCACAATACGTATCTCCTCTTGATAGCTTAGGCAATCCTCTATGAACTAGCTTTAATTTTGGGTTGAATTTTTTGACGTGGAGCTCATCATAGTACATCATCATGTTACATATTTCCTCCGTGACATCGTACTTCCCTTTAAACTCTTCGGGAGGGTAGTTTGGATATGCCGGACATCTATGGACACGAAGTACAGCTCTACGCGGAGTGCTTTCAGGTAAAACTTCGGTTGATATCCCTGTAGTAGACCACAAGGAGGCTAAATACCTTGCACAAGCTAGGGCGTCTGAAGATTCGATGCCCAGCGCCTTCTTTAATTTCTCGACCGGGACAGCCTTTGCATTATCTTCTAACAATTCTCTCATGAGTTCTTGCGTTTTCTCTTTTCCTAGTCTCATCCAGAGGAGTTTGACAAGCGCCAAGTACCATTTTAAGCATCCAGCCCCCAACCTTTGAACCCACCCCACGCTAGGTTTTGGGACGTTTGGATAAAATCCCCTCAACTCTTCCTCCATACAAGAGCCCCTAATTATATGACCATTCTCCTCCTTATAAGTCTCCCTCGTCTTTATCAGTCGAGTGCGCATAGGGACTGTGGTAACTTAAGCTATTGTGTAGTTGACGGTCGAATGCTCGAAGGTCGAATCCTCTTAGCTGTTGAGGAGATTGACCGTTCACAGCCTACGTGGGCTAGAGTTGAAAATCGCGTGAACTTGCTGTTGAGGTAAGTCCGATGCATGTGGCATCGAGGAAGCTCGGCAAGGGGCTAGGCCCGAGGCCGAGGAAAGAGAAACTACCGTATTTGACCGTCAACTACACAATAGCTTAAGTTACTACGTCTACGCATCGAATCTAGTAACTTAACGTGCCGTGACTAACATCCTATGTTATCGGCCTCCTCGCCTCCTCTACGGGAGAAAGGCATTTACCCCCCTTTACTACTATCCTAAGACTGAGAGGCTTAGCAACTTAAAATACTGGCCTAGCGCCCTAGTTTGCCAAGTCTAAGGAGGTGAATATGATGAAAAATGAGTTTCAAAACATAAGAGATATGCTAGAGAAAAGAGCGGAGGAATTTCCTGAGAAAATCTTTGCTTACTGGAAGGAACAGAAGATAACCTATAAAGAATTTAATGACAATGCCAGTAGAATAGCGGGATATATGCAAGAGCTCGTAAAAAAGGGCGATAAGGTGGGCATATACTGTCTGAACAAAATAGAGTACATATACGTCACCTTCGGTTTGGGCAAGATCGGTGTTGTATCCTCTCACATTAATACTTTCGCTCGAGGAGATATAATAGCTTATTACATAAACAAAACACATTGCAAATACGTATTTGTGGATGCGTCCCTCTTAGACTCATACATGGAAGTTAGGAAAAAAGTGAATGTTAGTGGAGAAATTTACTTGGCTGATAAATCGGTAATTGAATCGATACCAACAATGGACAGGCACGTCATATGCTTTGATGATTTAATGACAATGAAGCCTGAGTATTCAAAGATCGATATACTTAAGGGCGATCCTTTCAGTATCATGTTTACATCCGGCACAACTGGCATGCCAAAAGCTGTCGTCCAATCCAATTATTATTGGATTTCATTTGCAGAGCATTGGGTCAGAGAGTTTAGGTATACACCAGATGATAACGTCATGGTCATGATGCCCCTCTTTCATGTAAATCCTTGGGCGGGAATATTCTCTGCATTACTCGCTGGCGCGAGTTTTACGTTGCTCGAAAGATTTTCTGCAAGCACGATATGGGAAGATGCAGTCAAGTATGGAGTTACAAGTATAGTAGGGCACGCAGCGCATGTTTACTATCTACCTCGGAGACCCGAAAGCGAGTTCAGACCTGAACATAAGGTTAGGAGTGCTTGGATAGCTCCAGTCAATCATGAAATTGCGAGGATATTCAGGGAGAGATTCAAGATAAAGGATGTAATCACTGGTTATGGATCTACGGAAGCAGGAGTATTGACAACCTTCATGTTCGTACCTAGTGGTGTAAAGCCGCCAAAAGGTGGGGTATTTGGCGGATATGTGCGTGATGATATAGAATGTAAAGTAGTGAATGAGCGGGACGAGGAACTTCCCCCTCTTGAAGTAGGAGAGATAGTCCTTAGGCCTAAGAAACCATATACAATTTTTACAGAATATTACGGCGACCCCGAAAGAACCCTTAATGCATTTAGGAATCTCTGGTTCCATACAGGTGATTTAGGGTATTTTGATGAAAACGGTGTTCTGTATTTTGTAGGTAGAAAAGCTGAGTGCATAAGAGTCAGAGGCGAGTTCATACCCGTAGAGTATATCGAAGAAGCAATAAAAAGCTACGAAAAAGTGGAAGATGCTATTGTTGTAGGAGTACCCTCGGGATTAGGTCCTTTTGATGAGGATGTTAAGGCTTACATTGTCCCTAAAAAAGGTGTTGAAGTAAAACCTGAGGAGATACTGGATTATCTGAAGACGAGGCTTTCGCGTACTTACTTACCTAGGTACATCGAATTCGTTGATGAGATCGAACGCCAACCACCTGTGGGTAAAGTACCAAGATATAAGTATAAGGAGAGAGGAGTAGGAAAGGCTTGGGATAGAGTTAAGGCGGGATATAAAGTGTGAACTTGCCTTTCTTCGCCCCAAGAAAAATACTGCTTACCATCATCATGCCGAATTTTCTTGGATCTCACAGCACCACAACAATACCTTAACTCGTTTTTACTCTCGTGTTCGTTTATCATTTTTGCCTTACTACTTCAACTTTAACTCTTACTTATTATGTCGCTTAGCTTTATGAGGTTTAGATTTCATTTTTATACCATCTGCGCGAGAAAATGCCTTGATAGATTCATTGAATACATCATTGTTCGCTTGCAACTGAAGAGAGGTTAGCAGATCATTTGTTATCTCTCACATAAAGGATTGTTTCTCGCCTTGTAATTAGTGAAGGTTCACTCCCGCTGAGGCCATGGGGTTCCTCAGAAGCTCATCACACCACTAAGCCGGTTCTCAGTAGATCGCAGTTCATTGTCTTTCATGCTTATTGATTTCGAACTCCTCACAATCTACCTTACAAGTTTAGGGCTTAATATATGCGAGTAAACGATGGGATGAGCATGAGAATCGAAACCGCGTTAGAGAGTTGCATCGAAAGGTTAAGAGACTAGCACATGGTAGGGACTCAGGATGGTCCAACACCGTGCCGGTCAATTTTCAATTTACAATTCCCAACTCGCAATTCGCATGATAGCTTAAGTTGGCAAGCTTAACGAGAAGGACCCAATGAAACTTAGTATGTTGCACTAATATCCCAAGTTGCTAGGTTCTTAGAGCTACGCGAAAGGAATGTATAAAGTATAAAAAGAGGATCCAACCTTACTTAGAGGGTTGGAGAGACAGCTCATGATGAAGTTATGGAAGTTGCTCATTACTATTTACTTCATCTGCGTGATGTTATTGTTCTTCGGGCCTGGAACAATACTTGTCAACAGACCCGAGTTAGTGGGCGGTGTACCGATACTTTTAATATGGTTTTGGATAGGGTTTGCACTCTTATGGTTAGGTATGCTATACTTAGAAAGGGATTGGATCTTAAGGAGAAGAAGGAAGGAGGGCTAAGATGAGTATGAGCATAACCTCGATAGCGCTTCTTGTCGGGATAATCGCATACCTCGTAGTCATAATTTTAATCGGTGTTTTTGCATACCGTAGAGGGACCAAGACGGCTATCGAGTACTTCATAGCCGGCAGAGCTTTCGGAACGATCGTGATGACGATATCAGTAATGGCAGCAGTTTACAGTGGGTGGTTCTTCCTCGGAGGGCCGGGGATGGGGTACGCCTTTGGGCTGGCGGTCATGACCTCGGTTCCAGGCTATTGCGTGCTTGCGTACTTCATAGTAAAGTACATCTGGCCGATGCACAAAAGAGCCTCAGAAAAATTCGGCTACATCACAGCGTCTGATATCGTTGGAGGGTTCTACAAGTCAGATTTACTCAGGATTCTAACAGCGGTTGTAGCAGTAGCCTATTGTTTGCCCTACATATGTTTACAGCTACACTCCTGTGGTATAATTGTCGCTGGTTTAAGTGGAGGAGAGATACCATATGAAGTGGGGTTCTACGTATTAGCAGGAGGCCTCCTCCTCTATGTTGTGCTTGGAGGCCTCAGAGGAGTCGTCTGGACAAGCGTATTACAAGGGCTCCTTCTACTTTCGTTTGTGTTCATCGCCTTTGGGCTAGTATGCTACCTCTCAGGCGGATATGTAAACGCCCTTTCAACTATGCCTCCAAGTCATATGGTCATTCCGGGGCCCAGCCCGTTATGGACATGGCAGTTCGGTCTGAGCTTAGGAGTTGTGACAATCTTCGGAATCTTCTCATCTCCTGTATATGTGCTCTTCGCAAATTCTGTGAGAGGGAGGAGAGAAGACTATGAAAGGACGTTCAGATTTATAGGGTTCGGCTTCTGGGCTTCAATAATGACTGCGATATACATATTCATGTGGGTCATAGTTTGGTTCGGGATTAGGCAGATTGTCGGGCCAGGCGTTGCTCCGGACTGGTCTCTGCCTACGCTTATGTTAAAGTACACTCCGGTATGGGTCTTACCGCTATTTGCTGGGGCGGTAATAGCAGCGTGCCAAAGTACGGCGGATGCGGCTCTTCACACTGCTGGCACGGCCGTGGGCCGTGACATAGCTGGGACCATTAGAAAGGATCTGTCTGAGCGTTGGCAAGTAATTATATCGCGAGCAACCGTTGCGGCAATAGTACTATTAACGCTCTTCGTTTTAGTGAAATACCTCTACGCGATGCTAGTATACCTTGGGGCATTCGCAACATCGTTTGGACTCCAAATCCTTCCAGCTTACTTAGGAGTCTATTATGGTCCTCGAAGACTTTTCACGAAGTGGGGCGTTGCGGCTGGAATTATTGTCGGGATCGTCGTTACCACGCTCACATACGCATGGTACCCAGGCTGGCCCTTAGCTTATCCATATAAGATTCACTGCGGTATGTGGGGTATATTTGCAAACTTTGTCACATGCTTCGTGGTCAGCCTTTTCACCAAACCCGTCGACGAAGAGTGGGTAAAGGAGTTCAGGAAAGCCATAGCGTAAAGGCAAGTCCCTCGATAACCAAAGGTTGCTACGCTGAGACCACAACTTTCTGCTCGGCTAATACTGGGTTAGGGTCCATGATTAAGTCGTTGAGTGATCGCCTTCTCTTTTTATCAATGAGAAGTACGTGTTTCTAAGAATCACGTACTTCTTAAAGGCTTAAAGATGCTTGTGAAAGTCTCGACGCTTTAAGCACTCCATTTCAATGACGAGCTTATTCGTTTCATCTACGGTCTTGCGGAACTCTTTGCACTTTTAAAGACTTGTCTTAGCTCCTCCCTAGCCTTCTCTCTAAGGCTCTTCGCTGATGACAAAAGGACCGCTTAACTCGTCACTTAGGTCCCAGCTCAGACTCAGAGCTTAGCACGTGCGCGCGTCTACTCAAATGGCCTCCAAAAGGGGTTTTACTCCTTCTAGTCCCTAAAGGAGGTTAAGAGCTTGTAGCTCTAACTGCTGGCCTTGCGTAGTGGTTCTTCAATGCCTTGGGCTACGATGGGCTTTTGTCTTCGAGGCTGGCCGTAGGCTTAAAGCAGGCCACGATAGAATACAAAGTCAGCTCTACATGGACTCTTTTGCGGTTCTAGAGAATTCTACTAAATATGGAGACCAAGTTTGATGAACGCCTTACAGCAACCTTAGCCACGCGCACTTAAGCTCCTCTCTTGGTTCACATAGATGCCTGCAGTACAGGGGTCTTTCTCACGCGCTCTCTAATGAACTCCCTCTCCATCTTGCCAAGCCTAAAACCGCTATGATGGGATCTCTGATCTTAAGGCTCAATTGTCATAACCGGGGACTTCCTAGCGCTCAGAACGACCTCCTTTGACCTCGACCAACTCCGCTAGGCCCTTGGCTATACGTTTAAAGCATGGACAACTAAGCCCTCCTATCCCTCTTAGACTCAGGTGAAAGAAAGACAAGACAACGCACTATTCCTCTTACTTAACCCACGAAACTTCACAAACAAAGTGAGC
>Ga0326760_1000751_pt1 | contig 15827 bp, 15 predicted proteins | sample GCREP_S_FD_207668 | JGI IMG/M metagenome (GOLD analysis project Ga0326760, IMG submission 207668) | Hot spring sediment microbial communities from Geyser Creek Basin, Yellowstone National Park, WY, United States - GCR.EP_S | ecosystem: Environmental > Aquatic > Thermal springs > Near-boiling... | reverse complement strand
GATCAGGCTCAAGCCCGACTTCACATGGTCCCACGGGACCTACAGCTCGGAGCTGCCGCAAGCGATCAAAGCGCTGAAACCGGACATCGTTCATGTCCACGTCTGGAGGCACCCGCACGTGTTCCAGGTGGCCAAGCTGAAGAGAAAGCAGCGCTTCAAAGCGATCCTGCACGGCCACGCGCCCTTCCACAAGCTCAGCCAGCTCGGCCCAGCCACCTGGGCTTACCATCGGTTTGTTGATGCCTTCGGCAGAAGCTACTTGAAGCCCTACGACGCGTACATCGCGCTCACACCTCACGAGGCCGGGAAGGTCAAAAAGCTGGGGTTCTGCGGAAACGTTAGCGTCGTGCCCCACGGGGTCGAGGAGGACCAGTGCACGATCGGCAAGAGCTCTGAAAAGCACTGCCAGGTGCTTTACCTAGGCAGGGTGAGCAAATCCAAAAACCTCGACCTGCTCGCCGAAGCCATGGCTCACGTAGCGAGAGAGCTCAGCGGCGCCGAGCTCGTGATCGCGGGCCCGGACGAAGGGATGGCGGAGAAGCTGCTCAACCGCGCGAAAAAGGGGGGCGTGAAGGCCAGGTACCTGGGACAGGTGAGCGAGGGGGAGAAACACAAGCTGTACGCAGAGAGCGCGGTCTACGCGCTCCCCTCGCTCTACGAGCCCTTCGGGATCACACTGCTTGAGGCGGGGATCCACGAGACGCCAGCCGTGATAACCGGAGAAGGAGGGCAGCTCTACGCCGCGCCCCCCAACGTGGCGAGCTTGTGGGCTAGGCCCGACCCGAAGCGCTACGCAAGAGCGATAGCTGCGCTGCTAACCGACGAGAAGCTAAGGGGGAGGCTCGGCGTGCAGGCTAAAGAGTGGGCCCGGCGGCACGATTGGAGGAAAATACTGCCGATGTACGAGAAGGTCTACGAGCAGCTAGCCGCGTGAAGATCGTCCAAGTGCACCACCATTACTGGCCCGTCGTCGGTGGTATGGAAAACGTAATTAGTGCAGTATCGGAGGTTTTAGTCAAGCTAGGCCACGAGGTTCATGTTGTGACTAGTTCGCATGGCGCTAAGGATAGACCTAGAAGGGAAGTATTGGATGGTGTATACATCCACAGAATAAAGGCTCTTAAGATGTTTTTCCCAGATCTTATGATCCCTATAGAAATTCCTAGGGAAATTTTAGAAAAAAGTGATGTTATAATTTGCTGGAGTCAAAACAGCTATTTCACATATAAGATCAGTAAAGAAGCTAAGAGGCTTGGGAAGCCTCTAGCAGTATATTTTATAGGCGTTGACTATCTGGAACATCACCATAATCCCTTCATAAGGATATTTGGTTATCTATATCAAAAATGGGTTACTCAGAAAATGATTAATTTAGCTGATATTATCCTTGTAACAAATAACTATGAGAAAGAATTACTGAAAGAGAAATATTCTATAAACGCGATCGTACTACCTCACGGCATTAATGAAGAGTACTTGAAGCTTCCTAGCATGACAATGGTTTTCAAAAGGAAATATGGCATCGATGAAAGAATCATCGCGTATATTGGGAGAATACATCCAACTAAAGGGCTAGACATATTAATCAAAGCCTTTATTCAAGTGGCTAAAGAAGAGCCCAATACCGTTTTGGTGATAGCTGGTAAGGGCGACAGGGGATACCTAAAGAATTGCTTGAAGATTGCCAAGAAAGCTGGCGTTGAGAACAGGATAAAGGTGCTCGGGTACGTAAGCGAGGAGGACAAGATAGCCCTCATCGACGCCTCGGACGTCGTAGTCCTCCCCACCAGGCACGCAGGCGAAAGCTACCCGCTGCTGATAAACGAGGTCCTCGCGAGGGGGAAGAGGCTCGTCATGACGAGGGGTAGCATAGCGTCCAAGTGGGTTGAGGGGAGCGGCGTCGGGAAGGTCGTCGATGCGGACCCACAAAGCCTCGCACAGGCCCTCGTAGAGGAGCTAAGGTCAGAAGGTGATAAGGAAGGTGGCAAGGTTATAAACATACCGACGTGGAGAGAGGTGGCCCGCGAGCTCCTCAACCTCTTACAGCGATTACGATAATCATGAGCTCTCCTTTGCTTGACATCGAGTGCAATAGGAGGATATTAACGGAAGTGCTGATGAGGGCAAGTGCCCTCCTAAAAGATGAGAAGGTTGTTTACCTAGACGCAGGTTCGGGAATCTGTACCACCACGCAGTTCGTTGTTAACGCCTTAAGGCCTGAGCGCGTCATATGCGCAGATATAGATGAGAGTTTTCTCGAAAGATATCGTGAGAAGGGCTTTGAGATAACGAGGGTGGATCTCAACGCCGAAATGCTTCCCTTGGAGAGCGGTACAGTGGATCTCGTCACGGCGTTCGAAGTCGTAGAGCACCTCCGAGACAAGGACAACATGCTGAAGGAGGTTTATAGAGTCCTTAAACAGGGAGGACTCCTCATCATATCAACGCCAAACCTCGCGGCTTGGGCTAATAGGCTGCTCCTATTGGTGGGGAAGACGCCCTTCTACTACAACGTCTCTCAAAAGAGCCCGCTTACCAAGTACGGTTATGGCCACGTAAATTATACATTAGAGCTCCTTAAGAAGCATCTCCTATTTTATGGGTTTGAAGTTATCGAAGTTCATGGTTTGCTAACTCCTCTATATAGACGCTATAAATTATTCGAGATTATAACCTTGTTGATAGCAAGAGTAAGACCTTCGCTTGCTCCTGTTATATTAATTTTAGCGAGGAAACGCTAAAATGAAAATCATCAAAATGAGTGATAGCGTTCTAAAGTTGATGCTGTTATTCGCAATAGCCCTATTTATGTTAACTTTTATCATAATAAGTCCTATTGATGTGGTAGAGTTACCAGATGCCAACTCGTATCCGCTGTACTACTTTCTAGTGCAACCTATAACGGTATGGGTAGTAGTACCATTAACCGTACTCGTGGCTACGCTTTCTCCGAGATCCTTTCACAGAGTGTTAGCTATCTCGATTTTGGCTTTTCTCATAGAATTTCTTCCCTCATTCATGATGGTTAACCCATGGCTTCCAGATCAATATCCATATTTAGCGGAGGCCTACTGGATTTACTTGTATGGTAGCATATCCAATATACAATACCTATCCGTTGTTCCCGGACTCGGGTTATGCTATGGAATCTTTGAGATTGTTACGAGCTTAAACCCCTTTATTATGTCCAGAGTATTTTCATTTATTCAAGCCATTGCATTAGTTGTGATATTGGCCTCCTTATCAAAAAAATTGACAGGCAAAGAAGCGCTACTTCCCATACTCTTTTTATCACTTAATTATTTTCAAAATATTAATGTATTTCACCGTTCAAGTCTGCATTTCACTTACGCATTAATTTTCCTTAACCTTATTTTTACCATTATACTAAAACACCAACACCCCGAATGGAGGCATACCCTAGCCTCCGTTATAGTGTTTAGCGCAATGGTTTTGGCATATCCAGGTTCAGGATTTATATTAGTTGCAGTTATTGGCGCACATGTACTTCTGTACATTGTTAGAAAAACTCCTTTAACATCGCTAAAGTTACCTATAATTATTTTTTCTATTATTTTTGGTGCTTGGTATGGTTATGTTGCTTGGAACCAGTTAAGAATTGTAGGCTCCATATGGAGTTCCTTGGTGAAGGTATTACGGCTTGAATTATCATTTGAAGAAAGCATGGCTCATCCCTTCTCCACAGGTCTCACCCCGCTGTTCAGGTCTTTAGTTTACACTAGGCTGATCATCGAGGGAGGAGTTATAGCAATAAGTTTTTCGATAGCTTTGTATAAATATGCTTTGACGATAGTATCACGCTTTAGAGGAAGAGATAGCGATATCTCCTTTGCATACACACTTATGTTAGCATCTCTAATAGCGCCTACCCCATGGCTTCTAACAGAATGGTCTCGGTGGAGCTTTTACAAGTTCAGTGGTTACTTCCTGTTAGTCTCGTTAATATCTCTCTCATATCATATATACTCCCAACATCATTTGAGGGGGTTTACAAACTTTCTCTCTATAAAGATGCTGACAGTTATTGCTATAATTACTGCTTTACTATTGGTACCGCTACTAAGATATGCGTCTGTCCCATATCTACATGTGACGACACAGGAGCTCCAATCAGTCTTTTTTGTACATAAATACTTTACATTCGACTCAAATTGCTACTATTTAGAATACCCACCGTACATATTACCCAGATTGCTGGTGTATGGAAATGTTTTATATGAAATATCTTTTATGTACTGGTTTGAAAACATGACATCAGGACTCTACATAATAACAAACCGTGCGTTAACAAGAGATGGCTTTTATCTGTACCCTCAAACGTTAATAGTGAAACTTACAGAGCTAGAAAGCTTTATGTTAAGCATAGCGCACAAAGTCTATGACAATAAATATAACCGCATCTACTACTTCTTGTGAAGTATTGTAAAAGAAGTGATATACCTTTCTATGGTACAATATATTACGCGCGCTAACTATACTAAATTATAGGGCAACTCCTGGGGGATTGAGGTTAGTGAATTTAGAGATATCGTATCGAAGTACTTGAACGATGAAAATTGAAAAGTATCAAGAGTGCCTGTCCTGCTTCGCTAAGCGTAGTATTTTAATCCAACCTTACTATGGGCAATCATGGTCAAGGATCTGAGAGTTCCCAAAGACCATTATACAACTACAGAGCCTTTGATAACAATCTGTATGCCAACTAAGAACAGTACATATTGTATTAAAGAAGTTCTAAAGGCTATTGATCGCTTAAAGTATCCAAAAGATAAGATTAAGTTAGTGTTCGTAGATGGTTGTTCAATGGATGGAACCTTCGATATAATCACGGAGTGGAGGGATAAAGCTAAAAGAGAGGGATATTACGATGTCATTGCGATTCAAGCACCCACGAACATACCTCAGGCCAGAAATCTATGTATTGAACATATGGAGGGGAAGTACCTACTGTACTGGGACAGCGATGTCATCCCTCCGCCTGAATTACTATTAGAGATGGTGCATATGATGGAAAGAGATCAAAGCATCGGAATTATAGGGGCTGATTACATTTACGAATCACCTTTAAGGGTACGATATGTCCCGACGGTAAGTACGAAGACGAATGCCGTGTACATGGGCTTCACGCTCATTCGAAGAGAAATCTTTGATATCGTTGGGAAATTCAACGAGTTATTGTCTGTAGGAGAGGACACCGAGTTTTGTATAAGGGTAAGGGAGCGCACAGGGTACCTCATCTACTGGGCCCCTAAACCAGTCCTTCATCTAAAGAGACCTGCCGACGTCGCTAGACCTGGCATCCTAAGAAGTTGGCTGAAATACAACTTTACGGTGAGGGCTGAAGAGTATTACTTTAGTTGGAAGAACTTACCAAGATTTCTAAAATTTAGAATTGTATATTGGATCTTATGGCCGTGGGATTTGGTGCTATCGATTTGTATGTTAGCATTATTGAAGAATGTGATAGTAACACTGCTCTTGGCGCTATACATATTTGCTTCAGCATATCCCGTAATTAGACAAAAGGGCATAATCATGGGTTTTGAGTCTTGGATGAAAGGCAATGTCCTCACAGGCCTTGCTCTATCATATGGTATCCTTATTAAGATGGTAAAGATTAAGATAGCTGAGGGTCTCATAAGAGGGAAGATACGTTTAATACATCTTTAACTAGGGAATACGACATCTTCGTAATAATTAAAAATGAGATTCATCCTTAACAAGGTTTTTATGTTTTTAAGATGTTTATACTTATCAGGGTATGTATATGTTGCAAATGCGCTAATGGAAACATATTTTAGACATTTACGTGCACAAAAGGTAATTCTAGGGTGGAGAGAGATATGAACAGAAACGTTAGCATAATCATAATTGCTCGGAATGAACCTTTAATCAGGTATGCTCTTAAGTCGCTCGAGTATCAAAAAGTAAAGCCCTATGAGATTATCGTAGTTGTTGACTCCCTAGACGATATGTCGGCCAAGATAGCCAATGAGTTCGCTGATAAGCTTCCTGTAAGGGTTGTGGTCAATGATATCAAGCCTGGGTATGGCGGTGCAAGGAGGAAAGGGGTCGAGGCAGCAAGGGGCTCTATACTAGCGTTTATAGATGCTGATGTATTAGTTCCTCCCTGGTGGTTATCGCGCGTTATCGAAGATCTAAAACAGTGCTTCGTTGTGGCAGGTCCCGAGATCCCCTTAAAGCGCTCCGAAGTGCACGGTACAGTAGAAGCCCTACCAAAGATGCGCATGCCCCCCAACTGCAAATATTCTTATACATGGTTTGCGCCGACGCAAAACCTTGCTCTTCAAAGGAGTGTGTTTGAGATTGTTGGCAACTTCGACGAGAAATTCGACATTGGCGGCGAAGACTATGATTTCTGTCTTCGATTAAAGAAAGCCGGAATTAGCATTTTTCATGATAGCTGTGCCCACGTATTCCATGTCGAGAACAAACACAGGCTCAAGAAGGCTTGGAGAGATGGCAAAGCCCGCGCAAGAGCGTTCCTCAAGCACGGAATACATGCCATCCGAGACGCATTTGTATGCCTTTTTCACGGCTTTGCTATCATCACCTCTTCTTGTGACTTTGTCCGTGGTCAGCTCGAATATGCTCCTTCTCGTGCCAATCGCCCTATCTCTAGCACACAGATCGCATAGAACCTTTGTGGCAAAAAGACGTGCGAACGTATCATTGTGGCAAGCAATAAAGAACTCGCTAATAACGTACATATCGTATACAGCGTTTGTAATTGAGCTATTTAGGAGGTTATTTCGATAATGTATCATACAAATCTTCCCAAAGTTAGCATATTTATTTTTTGGCTTACAACGCTGTGTCCACATTAAATCGCAGATCATCGGTCACCTAATCAGAAGGTGGTTTAGTTGAGGCTCCCGGCAGCGGCGACGCGCGCTTATCAAGGATCTTAGAGGGGCATGTAAAGATGCCAAAGCTGCGTAAAGATAGGGGCACAGGTTTCTATCGCAGCCTCTTTTTCAGAGGGTTTCCTTACACCTTCCTCGCAAGCCTCGGAAGAATACTCATTCTATACTTTAAATTATTTCGGAAAATATTACAATATGTTGTTATACCCTTAGGTTTCAGGAAGAGAATCGTTATACCAAGTTATAAAGATGTAAAAGACTTTGACGAGGCACTGATATACGTATACTTTGATTCTATGTATGAACTGGTAAAGGTGAATTTGCCTAGAAGTAGCATTTGCATCGATGTTGGAGCACATTATGGCTTTTGGTTCTCTTAAAATGAGTTCTAGATGCAAACTTATTATTGCTCTTGAACCTGTTCCCGGAAATTTTGCTGTGCTCTATAACTCAATTAAGGCAAGCAATGCTAAGAATATATTGCCATTTATGTTGGCGGCAGGAGAGGCAAGAGGGATGGGCACAATTGTAAAACCTAGAGGAGGAACCGATGAGATGTACACTATGCGAGGGGGATTAGGAGAGGTCCAGGAAAAGTATATGGTAAGGGTAATAGATTTAGACACCCTTCTTGATAAGTTATCTATACAGAGAATCAATCTAGTAAAGATTGATGCAGAGGGTTTTGAAGAGCAAGTATTAAAAGGTCTTATGAAACGCATTACTAGGGGGTTCGTTGACTTCATAATACTTGAGGTTCATACACCTTTACTATTCTATAAATGTTTAAAGTTATTGGAAGGAAACTATGACCTTAAAGTTTTCAAGGTCTCATATGGTCTTTACCTCGTTTATGCTATTAGTAAAGCTTCTTTTAGCCATAAGAGCTAAGTTAAATACGTAGGAGGTGTTATAGCGCGCGCAGTGAGGGTCTAGTTATAGCGGTACTCAAGCTATATGTGTGGCATCCATTCTAGGTTCTCGTAGGGCAGAGATTAAAATTGCGTGATTAGAGCACATGGATGTGGTGCTATCAATAGTGGGGCTAACGTACGACTCCGAGTATACTTTAACGTTTCATAGTCCTGGTATTGAGCCTTGGATTACGGGTCTCCTCAAGAAGTTTAAGCTTAATAGTGTTCTCGATGTTGGTTGCGGTCTTGGCTTATGGGGGCTCGTTTTCAAGGGTTATTTGGGGTGTTCTCGCGTCGTCGGCGTTGATGTGGACCATGCTAAGGTGGAGTTCGCCAAGCGGCTTGGCGTGTACAACGAACTTTACGCCTTGGACATCAGGGCCTTTAGCTATCCCGAGGCCTTTGATGCTGTAATAGCTGTAGAATCTGTTCACGGCATTCTGGACGCCGAGTTGTTAAGGAGGCTTGAGGGCTTAGCTAAGCAAGGTGGCTTAATCGTTTTGGCGTTGCCTGCCATGTCGAGGTCTGTTACCGCAAGCGTGCTGGTTAAACGGGGTTACGCGGTGTACAGGTACTTTCTGAGGGGGTTTATTCTGGTTAGGGTCGATAAAGCCGAAGTGCTCACGATGCCCCGCCGCCTGTGGAGGGTTCTTGGGCTCCTGATCAAGATTTTCCACCCAGTGCTCAAGCTCTGCAGAGTGCTTGAAAAGGGCTACATGCTCGCCTACAAGGTGGTTTAGCTGAGGCTCCCGGTAGCGGCGACGAGCGTCAAAGTCGTCGAGGGCACAGCGTACGTGACGATCAAGGACGCGGGCACCTGCAGGGTTTCCGTGTTTAAAGATGGCTGCGTGGAGAGCGTGGCCTTGCTGCGCGGGAGCCCCTGCGCGCTGGTGTGGGGCTCGCGCGAGGGCTTGCTGGTCTCGAGCGGCGAGGTCCTGTACCTCGTCTCGGGCAACGAGGCCAAGCCGGTCCTCAGGGCGAGGCCGGGCAACTGGTTCTGGCACGCCTGCGAGGGGGACGGGCGGGTTTTCGTCCAGGAGTACGGCGAAAGTCCCACGGGCATTTACGCCACTGAAGACCTTGAGAGCTTCAGGAAGGTCTCAACTAACGTGGATATAGATCCATGGTCGAAGCACTTCCACCATCTGGCGTTCGATGAGAGCAGGCGTCTCTTGATTGCGACACTCGGCGACGGCAATGTCGTCAGGGTTGCGGTCTCGCAGGACTACGGTCACATGTGGAGACCCCTCTACAAGGGCCCGTGGCAGTTCGTCCCAGTTCTTGTTGACGGCGATAAGATCGTCTTCGGCTTCGATAGCGGCATTGCCAAGGGCGGCGTCGGCGTCTATGACATCGAGCGCAATGAGTGGAGCTTTGTGTTCCTGAAATCTCTTAGCCACAGAAGAGCCCAGTTTGCATCGCTGAAGAAGTTGGGCGACTACTACATTGGTTGCTTGGGCTGTCCGACAGCCATCGTCGTCTCGAGGGATCTAAGGCATTGGCACTTGCTATACCTCAATAGCTCCACACTTGAGTACAACCACTTCGTCGACGTCGAGCCGTGGAAGGAGAAGGTCGTGGCGGTGACGGGTAAAGAGATCCTAGTCTTCGAGCTCGGGGATGTCGAGAGGGCTTTTGAGGAGAAGCCCTTCCTCACCCTCTATCGGGCGTACTTGGATAGGTTGAAAGGGCTGGCATTTACGATCAAGAGGATCAAATGGATTCTCAAACCATGAGGCTCAAGGTTCTTGTGTTAACGAAGTTTTTTTGGCCCGAGGGAGGAGGCGCGGAGCTCGCAACGTACCTCATAGTCAAAGAGGTCCTCTCAAAGAGCTTTGACGTTGTCGTCATCTCGGGTACTAGGAGGCCGAAGCCCGACGTGCTGGAGGCTGTCAACTATATTTACTGGAGCGCCTTGGAGTCCAAGTACAAGCCTGTGGAATGGCTGAGGCTGCTCGCCAACACGCGACAATTCATAAAACTGGTCGAAAAGGCGGATGTCGTCTATATACCCTCGCACACGCTTATTCCTATGGCAATGGTCGCAAAGCTCGTGAAACCAAGCGTCAAGGTGGTGTTGCACTTACACAACTTCCAAGTGCTCACGTACACTTCGATCGTCTTAGCGGGCAGAGGGCCTGACGCGGCCACGGATGCTATCGTCGAGTATCGGGAGCATGGGAGCTTGTTGAGGGCGCTATTAGCTGGTCTCGGGCACTACGTGAACTACATTGAGAGACTTGCCATCACGTCTGCGGACAGTGTCATCTGTGTATCGCAGAGACAGTGCGAAATTCTATTGAGGTACTTGCCTGAGCTGAGGGGGAAGGCTGTGGTCGTCTACAACCTGCCGCCGCCTTTGCCGAACATCGGCAAAAAGGTCAGCCGAGAGCCCACATTAATATATTCTGGCGGGGAGAGCTACATTAAGGGTTTCCACGTGGTCGCAGAGGCGCTGGTCAGGGTTTTGAAGAGGTACGATTGCAAGGCCTACGTGATCGGTGGGCGCAGGGCTTCGCCGCAAGAAGGCCTGCGACTGAGAAGCCTTCGTAAAAAGCTTGGTGACAAGCTCATATTCTTGAGCAGAATGCCGCACGAGGAGTACCTGAAGTTACATGAAAGCGCTTGGAGCCTGCTATTTCCTTCAATATGTGAGGAGCCGTTACCCTACGCGGTCGTCGAGTCCATGTTGATGGGCACTATTCCTGTAGCCGCTAGAGTCGGAGGAGTGCCTGAGATCGTCGAGGGTTCTCCAGCGGAGGAGTACTTGTTCACTCCTAGCGACGTTGAGGAGTTTGTAGATAAGATAGAGTCTCTCTTATCGCAATCAAGGGATAACATAGCTGATGCGGGATCCAAGCTTAGAGAAGCCGCGCTAAAGAAGTTTGACTCGAAAACCATAGAAAAGAAACTGATGGAGGCATTTTCGTGAGCTTAGGAGAGCGCTCTTCGAAGAAACTTCGTAGCCCGTTCCCAAGCATTTCTAATGCATGTTGTGCATCCGAGACTAGCGCACGCAGCCGCTCCTGAGACCCTACGGTGCGCACCTCGACAAGGTGAGGGGCTCTCTCTTCCTCCTCAAGAGGCTTGCGCGAGCATGAAGGTTCTCGTATTCACGAAGCTGTTCTGGCCCGAGGGAGGTGGGGCGGAGCTGGCCACTCACCTCGTCGTGGGGCTCCTGTCGCGGCACTTCGATGTCAGCGTCGTGTCGGGCACGGCGAGGCCCGAGCCCGCTGTCCTCAGGCAAGTGCGCTACCTGCAGTGGAACGCGCTCAGGTCGAGGTATAAGCCGGACGAGTGGCTCCGCCTCCTTGCCGGCGCGCGGCACGTCTGGAGGCTCCTCGAGCGCGCCGACGTCGTGTACATCCCGTCGCACACTCTTATGCCTTTAGCGATTGCAGCCAAGCTCGCGAAGCCTAGCATCAAAGTTGTGTTGCACTTGCACAATTATCAGGCGCTCACTTTCACGTCGGTTATTCTAGCCGATCAAGAGCCGAATATGATCACGGATGTTACCGTTGAGCTGAGAGAGCGCAGGAGTTTGGTAAAAAGTGTGTTAATAGGTTTTGGACATTATTTAAATTTCCTAAATAGTTATGCTCTTAGATATGCTGATAAAGTTATCTGTGTATCTCGAAGACAATACGAAATTATGACATATCATTTACCTTGGCTTAGAAATAAGGCTGTTATAATTTATAATCCTCCTCCTAATTTGCCGATTATTGCTAAGAAAGCTGATGAAATACCTTTATTTATATACCCCGGCGGAGGAAGTTATGTTAAAGGATTTCATATTTTCTTGAAGTTACTAACTAAGATATTATTAAAAAAGAATAGTGAACTTAGGATTTTTGTAACTTATGGACGCGATGTAGCATTTCCGGAAAGATTAATATTAGAAAACCTTTCCCAAAAAATCTGTGGTCGCTTGGTTGTCTTGGGCAGGCTGCCATACAGCGAGTACTTGAAGCTGCACGAGCGCGCCTGGGGCCTGCTCTTCCCCTCGACCTGGGGGGAGCCGCTGCCGTACGCGGTCGTGGAGTCCGCGCTCCTGGGCACAGTGCCCGTGGCCTCGAGGGTGGGCGGCGTCCCGGAGATCGTCGAGGGCACGCCCGCCGAGGAGTACCTCTTCACGCCGGGGAGCGCGGAGGAGCTCGCAGAGAGGGTGGAGGCGCTCGCGTCGCAGCCGCGCGAACGCGTCCTCGAGGTTGGCGCGAAGCTGAGGGAGCGCGCGCTCAAGCTGTTCGACGCGGAGAAGATCGGAAACGATATAATAGGACTTTTCGAATCCCTACTGAGCGATCGGTAAGCGTGTCGGGTGCTCGGAATGAGGGTCGCTTTCATCGTTAGCGAGACTTTCACGGAGAAAAGGCGGGGCGGCTTCGGGTGGCTCGTCAGGCTCGTCGGCCGCGAGCTCGCTAAGCGAGGCTTCGAGGTCACGGTGCTCGCTTGGAGGGATCCCGGGTGCCCCGAGAAGTACAGCGTTGACGGAATCGAGGTGATCACGTACCCGTACGCTTTCGAGACCAAGTCTGTGGTTCGTCACCTGCGCGATTACTACGGTTTCGCTAGGCTGGTCAGGCGGGTGAAGGCGGATATCTTCATATCGATCGAGGCTATGGTCGAAACCTTGATCGCCGAAATTCTTGCGCACAGCGCGAAACACGTCGTCTGGGCCCAGGACCCCTTCGACTGGTCCGACTACCAACTGCTTGGCTCCGTAGACCCGAACTATAGGATCTCCAAGGCCAGGTTTTGGGCGAACAAAATAGTCTTCGGCATGGCCTACAGGAGGGCTGACTTAGTGCTGAGCCAGGCGAGGTACTATGCAGACAAGCTGAGGCGGCTGTACGGTGTCGACCCGGGCAGGGTGGTCTACCTCCCGAACCCCGTGGATCCCATACCCGAGGGGAAGGACTTAGAGAAGGGCGAGGAGCCCTCGGTCTGCTACTTGGCCAGGATGGACCCTCAGAAAAGGTACTGGCTCTTCTTCGAGCTGGCGAAGCAGTTCCCGGAGGTGCGCTTCATAGCAATGGGCAGGCCTAACGTGCTCTACGAGGATAGGTATAAAGAGATAGCCGGCAAGTACGCTGGGCTACCCAACTTGGAGATTAAGGGCTTCGTGAGCGAGGAGGAGAAGAGGAGCATACTCAGTAGGTGCTGGATAATGGTGTTGCCGAGCATCAGGGAGGGGTTGCCGATAGCGATGCTGGAGGCTCTAGCGCATAAGTGCGCGCTACTGAGCTCCGTGAACCCCGGCGGCTTAACGGAGAGGTTCGGCTACTGGGCTAGGAGGGATGACTTCGCAGAGGGGCTTAAGTGGCTCCTTGAAGGCGATAGGTGGAGGGGGCTCGGCGAGGAGGGTTATAAGTATGTTAGAGAGAATCATGATATGATGAAGATTTTAAACGGGTTTATTGACTTGTTAAAGCAGCTATCTTAGGCTTATAGGTTGGGTAATCTTGAGAAAGGGTGTATTTATAGCATTTTTAGGACCTGTAGGTGTTGGTAAAACCACTATTATTAAACATTTAGCTTGGGGATTAAGACAGAGAAAGTTTGCTATAATAACAGTACTCATAAAATCTTATCATGGCTTTTCATATATCATATGGATTTTTATAGCAAGATTGGTTAAAGCTCCTAAGAATTTTGCACCGTGGTACGCTATTCCTACGGTATTAGGATTAAAGGAAGTTGCAAGAGCTTTGGCAATTCTATCAGCTTATTTTGATGCAATGTTTTATTTACTGTTTAAGCTTTTTATTCTGTCATTATTGAAAAAGATTGGCTTTATTATTATTAGTGAAGAATATATTACTTCAACATTTCTTGATTATTTATTGTCATGGAGAGATCTTAAGGCATCCTTAGGAATTCCTCTTAAAATCTTGTATGCCTTTAATCTGAAGCTGAGACCAGAGATAACGATTTTTTTAGATGCAGAAGAAGGCACAATCTTAAAAAGGTGGTTTACAAGAGGATATGGGGATCCTCAGAAGAAATATGTGAATTTGCAAAGAAGAATACTTCCTCATTTGTGTGAAATATTTTCTCATAAGTATATCACAATAGACACAACGCATCAAGATATAGGGAAGACGGTTAAGACTGTGGAGGAGATATTATGGAAGACGTTGTTAAAAAAATAAAACAAATATCTCTAGAAATGAAATATGGTATCGATGAAACACTCAAAGAAATTTTATTAAGAAGGGTTATATCACCTTTGATCATCACTATTTATCAGTTAAATGTAACACCCTCATTGATCAATAAACTACTTATGTTATTTGAAAGCAATAAAAACTTCCTAGTAGTAATGATGTTAAGTGCGCGTTTCGATGTTTTCCAAGAGACATTAAAACACATAGATATTTCAGGAAGGCTAGAAAGTGTTATTGCACCAAATATGTATAGCCTAAAATGGCTACCGAAGATTCTTGATCGTATTGATGTGAAAGTTTTTTATCCATATCTAAATGTAGGAGTTCATAATACTTTAAAGTTATTTAGCAATCTAAATAATGCTATCTTAATACGGTATCATAATCCTCTCAATACCACGCCCTCATATTACATCAATAAGTACATTTTTGTCCATGGACTTTCTAAGCGGTGCATAGTAATATATGCACAACCTCATTTTCCTTGGCTTTCGGACATTGAGTTATCGCTAAAATTATATCGCTACGTGGCTGTGCATGAAATGGTTCCAGGGGATATAGTAAATAATGCGCTAAAGAAACTAAGAATCCCTAAAAAGAGAGTATTAAGAGCATATTATCTTGATATGATTCTCTCTCTTAAATACATTAAAGAGCTAGTTGAATATGCTAAGATGCACCATGATTTTGATAAAATCATAGTTACAGGCATTCACGGCGAATTGTTAGGAGAATTTGGGTTTTATTTTCATAAAGATTTCTTGTTACCTCAATTAGTTATTGTACCATGGTACGAGATTATAACATAAAAATACTCATTCACGGTTATTTTGGGTATGGCAATGTTGGAGATGAGGCAATATTATCAGCATTGATGGAGGAGTTTAAAATTTTTAACAATGTGGAATTCATAATTTTATCTAGCAATCCAAGACGTTCAACAAAGCTTCATAGAGTCAAAGCTATTAAAGAGAGACTAACCTCTTTAAGCTTTTGGAGGCATTTTCTAGAATCTCATATATTAGTTTTTGCAGGTGGTGGTAGATATGGTTATGCCACGTGGAGAAGAATGGCTCTCTTAGCATTACTTGCTAAACTATTAGGTAAAGTAGTGATTTTCAGAGGGGTTGGTGTTTATCCTTACGAATGGAATGGTAGACCAGTAATATCTGAGAGTCCCATGGCCTTTAAGGGATTTACAGGGCTTCTAGTTAGGCTAGCTCTTTCTAAGGTCTCATACATTAGCGTCAGGGACAAGTATTCCTTCGCGGTTTTACGACTTACGGGCGTGAGAAGACCTCTCACCATAGAAGAGGACCTTGCATTCAGGATTAGACTACCTAATCCTAGCGAGTGTAGAGAGCTGGCTATTAAATATGGTATTCGTGAGGGTAAAGTTCTGGGAGTTAATCTTAGAACTCTCGACGGTATGACCAATGAAAAGGTTGTTAGCTACGTAGTTAAGCTTGTACGAGATTTTATGAAGAAGGGGTTTGATAAGATAGTTTTCATACCATTTGGTTTTGGAAGTTTTAAGGATAGGTTCTTTGATAATGATTTGCTTATTGCATTCGAGCTTAAGAAAAAGATCCCTAACCTTATAATCATTAATGAAGAATTGAATCCTAAGGAGATTCTTTGCTTATTTAACTATTTAAACTATGTGATAGCAATGAGACATCACGCTATGATTTTCGCTTTATTAGCAAAGAAACCTATAGTAGCTCTTGTCTATGATACAAAGACGTTAGAATTATTAAAAATGTTAAGTAGAAACGACATCAATATAATCTTAGTAAAGGATTTTATTTGAAATTTCATACTTATTATATTCA
>Ga0326760_1000750_pt1 | contig 15847 bp, 8 predicted proteins | sample GCREP_S_FD_207668 | JGI IMG/M metagenome (GOLD analysis project Ga0326760, IMG submission 207668) | Hot spring sediment microbial communities from Geyser Creek Basin, Yellowstone National Park, WY, United States - GCR.EP_S | ecosystem: Environmental > Aquatic > Thermal springs > Near-boiling... | reverse complement strand
TTCTCGACGTTAGAGAGCGCGTCAGGGTGAGGATTGAGGAAGAGGTCGAGAAGCACAGGGAGGCCTTGGGGAAGGACTACGAGCTCGTGAAGGACTTCGCTAGGAAGTTCTACTTGGCTAAGGAGGCTGGGTCAGTCCTCGTGCTCTACGAGGGAGAGGGCGTCAGCGTAAGCCCGGCTCCTATAGACGAGAGGGCCTTCCCGTCGGCCCTGCCCTGGCTCTTGGGTGAGCTCCTCCACAGGAGCGGCCTAGCCAGCAAGCTGGAGGGCTTTGAGAGGGCTAAGAAGGTGGTCGGAGAGGTCCTTCTCAAGGTCTTCAAGGAGCTAGAGGACGAGGACCTGATGCTTGTAAGGGCTTGGCCCTTCGACGAGAAGCTGAAGTTCGTGGCCGAGAACGCCTTAAGGCTCGTCAACGCGATCCTAGCGCGCTCCTCGGAGTATGGGGGGCCGGGCGAGGTCGAGGACTTCGCGAGCGCTAGGGTCGAGGTCAAGGCCTCTGTCGTCTTCAAGCTGTTGGAGAGGGTCTTCGACTTCGTGAGGGTCCTGCCGGGGGAGGCGACGGGCTCCTCGGAGTACTACGTCCTCGACGACAACGTGCTTAGGGAGGTCGAGGAGGTGGTGGAGCCTGTGGTGGGGGCCCTGGTCAAGAGCGCCACCTCTAGAAAGACCCTGGCAAGCGAGGTCGGGATGGCGATCAAGTCCACGACGAACTTCATCACCTGGGATCGAGTGGACCCATGGGACAAGCTCAACCTAAAGTACGAAGTACTGGACCTCAAGAGCTTGAAGGTCGAGGTCGGCCAAGGCTACTACTTCAGGTACAGGCTGAACCTGATCGTGCGACAAGACGAGATAGACGAGGTGAGGAAAGGCCACTACGACATCAAGTGCAACGAGGTCTACAAGCTTTGGAGGAGGCACTTCGACGACGAGAACTGGGAGTACTTGATCCACTCGCTGGGAACTTGGCTCGCCCCTCACAGGAGCAGGCACATAGCCTTCATAGTAGGGCCCAAGGGTTGCGGAAAGTCAACACTCCTCAGAGCTTTGACTAGCCCAATAGAGCCCATAGTCGCAAGCATCCCACTGAGTCTATTGAGCGGCTACACCTTCGGATTGGAGGGCTTGATAGGGAAGCAGCTCAACGTCTACTCTGAAAGGGGGGAGGCAGTCCTAAGGCGCTTGGACTTGATAAACAACCTAGTAGGGGAGCACGACTTCATAGCAGTCCCTAGGAAGTACAGGCAGACCACGACGATAAGGAGCCTTAAGGCCATGTGCTTCGCAATGAACGACCCGCCGACGATCTACGAGTACGGGGGAGAGACCATGGCGGCCTTCCTGGACAGGCTGAGCATAATCACCATGACTAGGCCGGAGGACTTCAAGCCGGTGCCAAGCCTAGAAGTGGACCCGAAGGAGGCCTTCATCTTCCTCCTCTGGTGCAGGGTCAAGCTTGAGGAGAACAATTGGGAGGTGAAGAAGATGGACGAGGACGCAATGCTCGACTACTTGATGAGGGCCAGCAACACGGCCGCTCGCTTCTTGGAGAGCGACTGGGTAATCAAGGACCCCTCGGCGAAGGCCGAGGGGACGGAGCTGTACGAGACCTACATAGCGTGGTGCAGGGAGCAGGGGATAACGCCCATGAGCAGGAGCAACTTCTACACGACAGTAGCCTCGACGTTCAGGAAGAGGGTGGAGAAGGGCAAAGTGCTGTTCAGAGGCCTCATGGTCAACCCGAGGGTCAAGGGCTCCACGACCATGGAGGAGCACGTGAAGTAGGACTGGGTGTGTTGAGAGGCCTCTTCGGCTTCGGCGGCGACGCCGAAATTAGGGCCACGCTTCCTCATACATTTCTGTGGAAACGTGAGAGCCAATGTCTTATAAGTCATCAGAGCACATCAAGCTCCCCATCAAATGATGGGTAGAACCGATGGGTAGGGCTGATGGGTAGGGTTCGGGGGCCTATCATCAGACCTCCCATCAGCGATGGGTAGGGTTTAATGGGTAGGGGGGTGGCAACTTTCTCCCTCCTCTCTGCCCGCGCCACGCTACCGACTTCATAGGACCCCCCCACCCCAACAAACTCTACCCATCAGTGATGAGGACCCCTGATGACAACCCACCCCGAACCCTACCCATCACACATCAGACAGCACATCAGATATTCTTCTGAAACTCTACCCATCATTTGATAGAAAACTTGATGCACTCTGATAGCTCATAAAACATCAGTCCTCATGTTTCCCATACATGGCTGGGGAAACGTGCCCTAAGCTACGTGGCTCTAAGCTAGCTACTCGGCGGCGCTCTAGGACTGGTCTCACGTTTCCCCAGCAATTGCTAGACCAACGTGGCTCTAGTAATCCGGCGCCGCCGACGAGGCCTCCCACCACTACCCTTTCTAAGGCTCCCGGCAGCCTCCTGAGCCTCTTCTTGGGCCTCCTCGAGGTCCTGGCCTCAAGCCTAGCCTCGTTGGGCTGCAGCTCTCTGTGCCGGCGGGGTTAGCTCCAGGGGCTTTACGGATATGACGTAGGCCTTGTTCACGTACAGGACTCCATCGTTGGTGAGTAGCTTGAACCAGTAGCGCGAGGCCTTCAATAGCCTCCCCTCCACGTCTCCAAGGCCTTCGACCTTGAGCGAGAGCCTGAGGCCAGCATACTCATTGCTGAAGTCCGCCAGGTCCTTAGAGCCCTGGCCTTGTGGGGCTGTAGCCTCTTGAGTGGGAGCAGCCACCTGAGCAGCCTTCGAAGCTCGGCCTCTAGCCTTCAAGTCCCTCGACCTCCCCTGTGAGGGCTTCTGTCCTCAAGTGGCCCTCGACGTGAAGCGCTCCGAGTAGAGCTTCGTGGCCACCTTCCCGTAGGCCTTCAGCATCAGCTGGTAGCAGCCCCTCAGCCTCTCCGCCAGCCCCCTGTCCGCCTCGACCAAGTCTAGGTCCTCCAGGAGCCTCAGCCCGAGCTCCTCGATCATCGCTATCAGCTCCCCTGGGCTCAGCTCGACCTCGTCCAGCAGCTCCCTGAAGTACCTCTTGAAGCGCTCCCTGTCTATCGGGCCTGAGAGGCCGAGCTCGTGTAGCTTCTCCACGTACTTGTACGTCTGAGGGCCCAGGTAGCACTTCCTCACCTTCTTCTTTACCTTCCTCTTCCCCTCCTCCTCTACCTTCTCGTAGCCCTCGTAGTGTACTGCCACGTAGTAGGTCTGGGAGCCCCTCGCGTACGACTCTATGTAGGAGTATGGCTGCCCGCACCTCGGACAAACCCTCTCCTCGACCTTCTCGGCCTGCGAGGCCTCTTCTTGAGGCCCGCCTCGAGCTTGGCCATCAACTCGACCCTCGGCCTTCAAGCTCGACTTCATTCTCGTTTCCCCAGCAATTGCTAGACCAACATCAGCCTTATAAGCCTTTCGAGCCCACATCAGCTGACGGGGTTCTGATGAAAAGTCGAGAAAAGGGACACGAGGGGGGCTTGAAGGCGATCCGACCTCAAGCTCAAAGAAGCTGCAGGACCCTCAAAAGCCCTTGTGCTAGGACCCTCAAGAGGGCTGCGGGGGGTTGTAGCCTTCAAGGCCTCAAACAGGGCCTTGGAAGTCACCGTCCAAGTCCGGAGGTCGCGGAGCAAGACCTCTAAGGACTGAGACCTCATAACACCCTCAGCACCTCGCCTTACTAGAGCACTTGATTACTGAAGTATCCGTAAGGAGGGACCACATGATTACTGACGAATCAGTAAGGCTTTTCAGCCCCGAGCTCAAGGAAAACTCGGGTGGGAACGTGCCACCAAGAGGGTGGAAAACCCTGAGCATCAGAGAAGATCTCAGAAAAAGGCTTGAAGAGCTGGGAGAGAGGCTCGGCTACGAGAGCTTGAACGATGTAATAGCCTTCCTGCTCGACTCCTACGACTACAGGGTGGAGCTCTCAAAGAAGCTATTGGACGTGACTACGACCCTGACCAGGATAGAGGGCATATTCCTGGACTCCCTAACACTCCTCAACAAGATAATGGACTCACTCGTGGAGATGAGGGGGAAGGCTAGGGACTAGGGACTAGGACCGAGAAAACGCTGGAGGCCCCTCCAGGGCGGGGGACCGCCAGCCTCAGACCGTACACGATTGAAGGCCGAGCACGCGCGATGTTCTGGAGAGCATCAGGAGCATTAGATAGTTCAAAACATGCCTGTAGGCCATTAGAACCATTGGTTTGATGTAGAGCGGATCGTGACAAATTACGATGGGGGGCATCAGAGGCATCAGATAGTCCAGAATGAGGGTGGCCCGCGCTCTAATGTGCACAGCTCTAATGATACCTTGCACGGTAACTCTCAGCGCGAAGGAGGGCTCTGCACGTGAGGTTATCAGGAGCATCAGATAGTTCAAAGCATATTTATAAGTCATCGGGATCGTGAAAGTGATGTAAAGAGCGGCCGTACACGACGGCCTTCAGAGGCTCATCGGTTCGATGCGACCCCGCCTTCGCATGGCGGGGAGCATCAGGAGCATCAAATAGTTCAGGATGGGGGCCGGGCTAGCGGTCTGATGTGTGCAGTTTTTATGTCATCGTTAACGGTGGGGGAGTGATGGCCTTGGAGATCGTTATTGGTGTCGTGCGGGGCCCGCTCCTCCAATCCCCTCGAGGGCCTTGGAGGGGTGGGGATGGAGATCTCTACGCGAGCTCCTGGCCCCGAGGAAGCTCTGTGGAGAGATCGCGGGCGATGGGGGTGAGCGCCGGCATTTTGGAAGATTGTGGACGATGGATGATGGGGGACGATCGTGGAAGGACGATCGGGTGTGGGGACGAGGAAGGGTGGACGAGGACGGAGAAGCCCCTGAACCCCGAACCCCTGAAGCGCTGGACGTTGATGGCCTTCTCCCGAAGCTTCGGGAGACGAGGGTAGCGGTAACCCTGCCCTCGATCTTCCACCATAGACTGCCCCAGAATTCGCCGGATTCGACATCAATCGCTCTGCACGGACTACGTGGACCGTCCTAAGGTGTTCCGCACAGACCAAATGGAACGTATGTAACTGCATGTGCAACTACATTAGTACTATGTGGGAGGCTATCCAAAAAAATCAAATCATCTATGCTTTACTACAATCACTTGGGAGGGCTTAAGTTGCCAGATCCCTCGAGAGGCATTAGTAGGCTTATAAAGAGGGCTTTTGCTCTGTTCTCGATTTACTTAATCTTCATATCATTTTTGCCACTCATTAGTGATGTGATGGGAGCTGGGAGATGGAATGGATATGGTTGGGGTGCCTATGATTTCAACAACGGCGTTCTTGATGTCCGGTTCTCTGATCTGACGTATGGCGGTGATAAGCCGAAGCTATCAGCAAGCCCATACCCCTTGATGTTCCAGTCCAAGTATGTGGATGTCATCGAGGTCAGCGACCACGAGAGTTTCATTAATGGCAACAACATGTATTATGATTTCCAAGTAGCGAGAATAATTATTACTGATGAGGAGACCATTACGTATATCTACGTTGCAAACGTAAGTGGAGAGGGGCTTATTGTAAGTAAGACAACATCGATCCCCTTCCAAGATGCTATTGTAATAGTCTATTCAGCACCACGAGAAGTCCACTTTAGGATTTCTCTTTGGAGATGGTACTATGAATCGGTAAATAACATAACCTTCGAAAGCTTCGGCCAAGCAAGCGAAAAACGTCTAGAGAACGCTGAGAATGCGACGTTTACCTTCTTTGATAGAGAATTCGGGCGATTCCATGCCATTGTGTTCTTTAGTAGGCCCGTTAACATGACCATCTGTCGAGATGATAAGGGGATAAATAAATTTATTGTCGAAGCGAGGTCTCAAAATCTCACATTTACTATCCACGTATATGTTGCTGAGAACCGTAAGATTAGTCCGTTAACAGCGTTCTTTAGAACCCTACTTTCAATAAAGGCTTTGCATTTCCTCCTTCCCCCACTTACTACCATATGTGTATATCTTGGGTGGAAGAAATGGGTGAGAAGACTAGAATAGTACTGACGACAGTCATTATAAGGGCGGCCTTTGCCCCTTTCTTTGCCCATATATGGGATGTCAACACGTTACAAATTTACTCAAATTATTTCGTCCAAGGTCTTAACATCTACGAAGACACCTTCAAAAAGTCCCTGCGACTTCAAAACATCACAGGACTTCCAATATTTTATGAAGGATACGCCTATTTACCTCATGCTATCATGATCTTTGCACCGTTTTACCTAGCTTTTTTAGCACTAGGCGGAAATCCGTTACCAATACTTGGAGTTTACGACCCTGCCCATCCTGTTAAGGTGTGTTTCCTCCCGGACGTTTACCTCTTCCTCTTAATCATCAAACTGCCGATGATAATAGCAGATGCTTTAATAACCTTGGTGTTGTACAAACATGGCAAGTTGTACGCTTGGCTTTACGCACTAAGCCCATACAGTATATTCATATCGTCTGTGTGGGGCATGTTTGACAGCATAGTTGCACTATTTTTGCTGTTCGCTATAATGTGTTTAGAAGCAGGAAAGGATATCGAAGCAGGAATTTCGTATGGCATCAGTTTGATGAAACTCTACACAGTATATGCCTTTCCAGTTATTGCCATCGCCATCTTACGTGGGAGAAAATTGAGATCATTCCTCAAGTTTATGTTTGGTTTACTGATGAGTCAAGTGCCTACATTTTATTACTTCCTTCTAGATCAGAAGGCGTTTGCCTCGTCAATCCTATTATTTCACGGAACTAGGTTCGGGGGAGGCATGACACCCCTTAACGTCCTGTGGTGCACATTTAATCTTCCATTTAACGTAGGAGTGTCGAGGATAGTTATGCTCGTGAGTGTAGGTGCTTGGATTACTTCCTTGTTTTGTGCTATAAAGATGAAGCTCCCCTTACGTGAAGCGATATTACTAACTACTATGACTGGAGTCTTCTTCGGAAAAATTGTTAACGAGCAATATCTCCTCTCTGTATACCCCATACTCCTTCTCACAGCACCTAAAAAAGCCAGAGAGCTTGAGAAGTACCCAATAATCTTTTCGATGTTTAAGTCTACGCCGATTTATTTTGCAATCCCGTTATTAAGTGCCATACCACAATTTCGTTCAATATCATCAATGTATTATGGGGCTTTAGGAGCTGAAGAGATCTTCTTTATCTCTCATACAGCCCTTTTCATTATAGGCACACTTTTCTTGCTCAAAATATTTCTCTTTTTGTTGCACCTCTTGCGTAGTAAACAAGGATATTATGCTAAATGAAGGCCTTCATCTTCTCCAAAGGCTTATATTGTTGGGCAAGGCAAAGCGGTATCGTGAGTGAACGCGCTGTTGAGTCCACCCATGAGACAGTCTCCATAATTGTCCCTACCTTTAACGAAGCCCGGAACATCGAGCAACTCATTAGGCGTATTGATAATGCTCTGAAGGGCAACTCCTACGAAGTCGTGATAGTCGATGATAACTCGCCAGACGGGACAGCTGACCTCGCTGAGAGGCTCTCGCAAAATTATCCGGTAAGAGTAGTAAGAAGGCCTAGAAAATTAGGTCTCTCAAGCGCAATTTTAGAAGGCTTCAAGAAGTCCAGCGGTCGAATTATGGTCGTAATGGATGCCGACCTTCAACACCCCCCCGAGCTAATACCAAAGCTCGTCGAGAAGATAGCAGTAGAGAATTATGACATCGCAATTGCGAGTAGGTATGTTGAAGGGGGCAGGGTCGAGAAGTGGAGCTTCGTTAGGAGGGTAGTTTCAAAGGGCGCCATAGCTCTAGCTCACATGTTGTTGCCAAGAACTAGGGAGGTTATGGATCCAGTATCAGGCTTCTTTGCTATCAAGAGGGAGGTGGTAAAAGGACTTGCCCTCAACCCTATTGGCTACAAAATGCTATTAGAGGTTCTAGTCAAGGGAAGATGGAGAAGGGCTGTCGAGATCCCTTACACGTTCAGGTCTAGGGAGAGAGGCAAGAGCAAGTTGTCTGTAAAGGAGGTCTTTAACTACGTCAAGCACCTGCTCCGCCTTACAGAATTTAGACCATTGAAGTTCGCCATCGTGGGCGCGTCGGGGATACTCGTTAACATGGGTTTGCTCTACTTCCTCGTTCTTTTAGGGCTTCCAATATACTTGGCAAGCCCGATTGCTATAGAGGCCTCCATACTAAGTAACTTTGCGTTAAACGATGTGTGGACGTTTAGGAGTAGGAGAAGCGGGGAATGGGTGTGGAGGTGTTTGAAGTACCACTTATCGGTTTTGTTGGGAGGTGTGGTAAACTATGTGGTACTATTGTTGTTGATAATGCCTGGCTTGTCCTACTTAATAGCAAACATGGTAGGCATACTATTCGGCTACTTGGCAAACTATCTGATGAGCGAGGGCTTCGTATGGAGTAAGTAGAGTGCCATGTCTACGAGCTACCGAGGTAGGTCTCGTGCTCCAGAGGCTCGTGGTTACGTGTTTGAGGAGTTCGAAGCGTTAAGAGGCAAGTAACTTCATCCTCTTCTTTCCAGCAACTGCTAGGAAAAGGCACCTTCTACTGTGTTCCACATTTTGTGGAACCTTCGATGTCCTCTGAGGGCTGCGGATGAGGGCTTGTCAGTAGGCGCTTCCCATCCTCATCAAGCGGGTCTACAGCTGCTGCCTCATGGTCTTGCAAAGCTTTTTTTGTCTCGATCATCTCCCGAAGCTTCGAGAGATGTGTGGGTTTTGCATGACGTGATGAAAACCTTTTATGCGTGCCCCTAGGACTTGCATCCATTTCGTGGAGGTCGATGCTGGCGGTGCCCAAGTGTGATTTGTGTGGCTCGGACGAGAACGTTCTCGTAGACCACTACGAAGACCACATAAAGAGGCGGTTGAACATATGCATGAAGTGCCACGCCAACCTGCACGTGGCCATATACTTTCACGCCTACGACTCCTTGTGGAGTGAGGGCTACGGAGATCCTTTGAAGCGGGAGTATTATGAGAGGCTCCACAGGGTGTTGGTCGATAAGGGCCTGATAAGATGCGATGAATGTAAGCCGAGTTTTCTTTCTCTACTCGAGAAGTACTTTGATGAAGAGCTTAAAAAGCCTAAGAGGTAGAGGTAAACGTCGAATAGACCTTCTCATCTCCTGAGGCTTCGGAGATGGCCGTAAAGAGCTTTTTTTGCAAAAGCCCTGAACTCTCCTTTTGCATTCTTCAAGATGATCTCCCCTTTAAGCGAGGCCTTACATGAGGCTCTCTCAGCGATGATAGGCTTCATGCTAGGGTCCTCAAGAAAGGTAACGAGAGTTGTAGCCACTTAGGACTAGCTCCCTCCAAAGGGGGGCTCCTAGGAAGCTTTCTTTTGTTTGAGCCCAGTTAGACTCAAACGGAGTGCTACCGACCATCGCCCGACGTGGGCTCAAGGTAATACGAGGTATTACGCCGAATCCACATCACTCCAGCACTTGAGAGTAGTAAAGATAAGCTTGTTAGGAGAGCTCTTCGTATTTGGAATTCTAGTACTAGTGCCACTTGTGGCCTTCGCCCGGCGTTGCCCAGCACCAACTCATGTTTCCACAGAACTTGCTGGAGAAAAGCATGGTGAGGCTCACGTCGAGGCCCCTCGTCTCCTCCGCCACGTCGTTCACGTCGAGATTTTGATTCTTCTCCCTTCTCTTCATGAATTCCATCGTTTTTCGGTTTGCTGATGTAGTTCCGTATGGGATCCGATACGTTCCATGTAGTCCGTACGGAATCCCTCGGAACTGTCCACGTGGTCTGTACGGACTGGTCAATGTTGAATCCGGCGAATTCTGGGGCAGTCCATGTTCAGTCCGGGCGATTCATGGTGTCGGCATATGGGATTGGGCTTGGATGAGGGGCTGGATCTAGAGTTGTGTGCTACGCAGTCTGGAGTGGCAGTCTGATGGTAGGCTCAATTGATGGCCACCAAGCTTAGCCTCTCATTGTTGCTACAGCAGCTCCAATCCACCGAATGTTAAATTGTTAAGTGCTAAAAAACACTAAAGCCCCCTGCTAAAATGCTAAATGGCATTAAAAGCCGATGTATTAAAAGAGGGGTATTTAGCATCATTGCTAAATGCTAAATTTAGCAACGCTTTCTCGTCGCTAAGATCGTTGTCCCACTCGTCCTCGGAAAGCGATATTGGGATTCTCTTGTCTCTGAGGACCCTCTCACATCGCCTCCACATAGTCTCCAGCCCTTCTCCAGAGACCAAGAGATCTGATCGTCTCTGCTCACAGAGATCGGATTTTCTCTGAATGATGAGGCCCGGGCAGGCTCCTACCTGCTCTAGATTCTCGAGGGAGTAGGGGCCTCCCTAGGAGCCATGACTTGAGAAGTGGCTGAGAATTCTCACTTGAGGACTTCTCAGTCACTTCTCACATTAGTCCTCAAATTGAGTTCTCAAATCGCACATGCGATTTGAGAGCTTATGCGAGAACCCCTTCATAGGGAAGAGCGTTGCCTCTCTCCTCGGTGAGGACGTGGTAATCGAAGACTTTTCCGGCGATTTCTAACGTAGTTTCTGCTTCAGCCCAGAAATAATGAAGAGAAGTGATTCAGAAGCGATTCAGAGATCTCTGAGCTTTTCTGATGCCAGAGACGGAGCTTTTTCTGAGGGCAAGGACCCTAGCCCCGCTTCTACTTCCTCTAGATTCTCGAGGGAGTAGAGCGCCCCCTAGGGCTCTTGCCTCTCAGACACTCGTGAGTGTCTATCATTAGACAAGCCTACATCGATGTCTACATAAGCGTCTAGATCGCATCTAGACACCTTTAGACAACCATGTAGACACCTAGACACGCGTTTAGACACAACGTCAGACCTAGACACTCAAAAGCCCCACTCCTACTTGCTCCTAGCAAGCAGGAGCTGGACTAGGGATCGTTTTTAGACTCTCGTGAGTGCCTGGCTTCAGACAGCCTGAATCGTGTCTGACATCGCGTGTCTGAATTGCATGCAGACATCTTCAGACACAATTCAGACATTGGTGCAGACGCAGCATCATTAGTGGCGCTGGAGCTGGCCGACGTCGGCGACCTCAGCACCAAGACCATTTCTTTGATCGGTCGAAAAGGAGTTGTCGGGGACTCCTTGGTTAGTTCCTCTCCTCAGATGGCTGGGGGCTAGTAGTGGCTTAGTGTTGCAGTATACAACTTACTCATACTTGGTCTACTACAGTCAAGTACCTTATGAAGTGCTTGCTCGACTCCTCCGCTCTGTCCATGTTTCTGCGCGTCGTGATGTTGTACACCGTTATGACATGCTACTATACATGATATTCATGCCTCTTAGGTGTGTACCACATTAAGTGCTACACAAAAAAGGAATATAAGCTCTTGATGTTTGAAGGCATTTAACAACTGAGTGAGAAGGGGGCCAAAGCGTAATGAGTAGTGATAGCTCTAGCTCTAAAGCGTTTCTCCCCGCCCAAGGTCACAGCCGGGACGTTCTCGACGTTAGAGAGCGCGTCAGGGTGAGGATTGAGGAAGAGGTCGAGAAGCACAGGGAGGCCTTGGGGAAGGACTACGAGCTCGTGAAGGACTTCGCTAGGAAGTTCTACTTGGCTAAGGAGGCTGGGTCAGTCCTCGTGCTCTACGAGGGAGAGGGCGTCAGCGTAAGCCCGGCTCCTATAGACGAGAGGGCCTTCCCGTCGGCCCTGCCCTGGCTCTTGGGTGAGCTCCTCCACAGGAGCGGCCTAGCCAGCAAGCTGGAGGGCTTTGAGAGGGCTAAGAAGGTGGTCGGAGAGGTCCTTCTCAAGGTCTTCAAGGAGCTAGAGGACGAGGACCTGATGCTTGTAAGGGCTTGGCCCTTCGACGAGAAGCTGAAGTTCGTGGCCGAGAACGCCTTAAGGCTCGTCAACGCGATCCTAGCGCGCTCCTCGGAGTATGGGGGGCCGGGCGAGGTCGAGGACTTCGCGAGCGCTAGGGTCGAGGTCAAGGCCTCTGTCGTCTTCAAGCTGTTGGAGAGGGTCTTCGACTTCGTGAGGGTCCTGCCGGGGGAGGCGACGGGCTCCTCGGAGTACTACGTCCTCGACGACAACGTGCTTAGGGAGGTCGAGGAGGTGGTGGAGCCTGTGGTGGGGGCCCTGGTCAAGAGCGCCACCTCTAGAAAGACCCTGGCAAGCGAGGTCGGGATGGCGATCAAGTCCACGACGAACTTCATCACCTGGGATCGAGTGGACCCATGGGACAAGCTCAACCTAAAGTACGAAGTACTGGACCTCAAGAGCTTGAAGGTCGAGGTCGGCCAAGGCTACTACTTCAGGTACAGGCTGAACCTGATCGTGCGACAAGACGAGATAGACGAGGTGAGGAAAGGCCACTACGACATCAAGTGCAACGAGGTCTACAAGCTTTGGAGGAGGCACTTCGACGACGAGAACTGGGAGTACTTGATCCACTCGCTGGGAACTTGGCTCGCCCCTCACAGGAGCAGGCACATAGCCTTCATAGTAGGGCCCAAGGGTTGCGGAAAGTCAACACTCCTCAGAGCTTTGACTAGCCCAATAGAGCCCATAGTCGCAAGCATCCCACTGAGTCTATTGAGCGGCTACACCTTCGGATTGGAGGGCTTGATAGGGAAGCAGCTCAACGTCTACTCTGAAAGGGGGGAGGCAGTCCTAAGGCGCTTGGACTTGATAAACAACCTAGTAGGGGAGCACGACTTCATAGCAGTCCCTAGGAAGTACAGGCAGACCACGACGATAAGGAGCCTTAAGGCCATGTGCTTCGCAATGAACGACCCGCCGACGATCTACGAGTACGGGGGAGAGACCATGGCGGCCTTCCTGGACAGGCTGAGCATAATCACCATGACTAGGCCGGAGGACTTCAAGCCGGTGCCAAGCCTAGAAGTGGACCCGAAGGAGGCCTTCATCTTCCTCCTCTGGTGCAGGGTCAAGCTTGAGGAGAACAATTGGGAGGTGAAGAAGATGGACGAGGACGCAATGCTCGACTACTTGATGAGGGCCAGCAACACGGCCGCTCGCTTCTTGGAGAGCGACTGGGTAATCAAGGACCCCTCGGCGAAGGCCGAGGGGACGGAGCTGTACGAGACCTACATAGCGTGGTGCAGGGAGCAGGGGATAACGCCCATGAGCAGGAGCAACTTCTACACGACAGTAGCCTCGACGTTCAGGAAGAGGGTGGAGAAGGGCAAAGTGCTGTTCAGAGGCCTCATGGTCAACCCGAGGGTCAAGGGCTCCACGACCATGGAGGAGCACGTGAAGTAGGACTGGGTGTGTTGAGAGGCCTCTTCGGCTTCGGCGGCGACGCCGAAATTAGGGCCACGCTTCCTCATACATTTCTGTGGAAACGTGAGAGCCAATGTCTTATAAGTCATCAGAGCACATCAAGCTCCCCATCAAATGATGGGTAGAACCGATGGGTAGGGCTGATGGGTAGGGTTCGGGGGCCTATCATCAGACCTCCCATCAGCGATGGGTAGGGTTTAATGGGTAGGGGGGTGGCAACTTTCTCCCTCCTCTCTGCCCGCGCCACGCTACCGACTTCATAGGACCCCCCCACCCCAACAAACTCTACCCATCAGTGATGAGGACCCCTGATGACAACCCACCCCGAACCCTACCCATCACACATCAGACAGCACATCAGATATTCTTCTGAAACTCTACCCATCATTTGATAGAAAACTTGATGCACTCTGATAGCTCATAAAACATCAGTCCTCATGTTTCCCATACATGGCTGGGGAAACGTGCCCTAAGCTACGTGGCTCTAAGCTAGCTACTCGGCGGCGCTCTAGGACTGGTCTCACGTTTCCCCAGCAATTGCTAGACCAACGTGGCTCTAGTAATCCGGCGCCGCCGACGAGGCCTCCCACCACTACCCTTTCTAAGGCTCCCGGCAGCCTCCTGAGCCTCTTCTTGGGCCTCCTCGAGGTCCTGGCCTCAAGCCTAGCCTCGTTGGGCTGCAGCTCTCTGTGCCGGCGGGGTTAGCTCCAGGGGCTTTACGGATATGACGTAGGCCTTGTTCACGTACAGGACTCCATCGTTGGTGAGTAGCTTGAACCAGTAGCGCGAGGCCTTCAATAGCCTCCCCTCCACGTCTCCAAGGCCTTCGACCTTGAGCGAGAGCCTGAGGCCAGCATACTCATTGCTGAAGTCCGCCAGGTCCTTAGAGCCCTGGCCTTGTGGGGCTGTAGCCTCTTGAGTGGGAGCAGCCACCTGAGCAGCCTTCGAAGCTCGGCCTCTAGCCTTCAAGTCCCTCGACCTCCCCTGTGAGGGCTTCTGTCCTCAAGTGGCCCTCGACGTGAAGCGCTCCGAGTAGAGCTTCGTGGCCACCTTCCCGTAGGCCTTCAGCATCAGCTGGTAGCAGCCCCTCAGCCTCTCCGCCAGCCCCCTGTCCGCCTCGACCAAGTCTAGGTCCTCCAGGAGCCTCAGCCCGAGCTCCTCGATCATCGCTATCAGCTCCCCTGGGCTCAGCTCGACCTCGTCCAGCAGCTCCCTGAAGTACCTCTTGAAGCGCTCCCTGTCTATCGGGCCTGAGAGGCCGAGCTCGTGTAGCTTCTCCACGTACTTGTACGTCTGAGGGCCCAGGTAGCACTTCCTCACCTTCTTCTTTACCTTCCTCTTCCCCTCCTCCTCTACCTTCTCGTAGCCCTCGTAGTGTACTGCCACGTAGTAGGTCTGGGAGCCCCTCGCGTACGACTCTATGTAGGAGTATGGCTGCCCGCACCTCGGACAAACCCTCTCCTCGACCTTCTCGGCCTGCGAGGCCTCTTCTTGAGGCCCGCCTCGAGCTTGGCCATCAACTCGACCCTCGGCCTTCAAGCTCGACTTCATTCTCGTTTCCCCAGCAATTGCTAGACCAACATCAGCCTTATAAGCCTTTCGAGCCCACATCAGCTGACGGGGTTCTGATGAAAAGTCGAGAAAAGGGACACGAGGGGGGCTTGAAGGCGATCCGACCTCAAGCTCAAAGAAGCTGCAGGACCCTCAAAAGCCCTTGTGCTAGGACCCTCAAGAGGGCTGCGGGGGGTTGTAGCCTTCAAGGCCTCAAACAGGGCCTTGGAAGTCACCGTCCAAGTCCGGAGGTCGCGGAGCAAGACCTCTAAGGACTGAGACCTCATAACACCCTCAGCACCTCGCCTTACTAGAGCACTTGATTACTGAAGTATCCGTAAGGAGGGACCACATGATTACTGACGAATCAGTAAGGCTTTTCAGCCCCGAGCTCAAGGAAAACTCGGGTGGGAACGTGCCACCAAGAGGGTGGAAAACCCTGAGCATCAGAGAAGATCTCAGAAAAAGGCTTGAAGAGCTGGGAGAGAGGCTCGGCTACGAGAGCTTGAACGATGTAATAGCCTTCCTGCTCGACTCCTACGACTACAGGGTGGAGCTCTCAAAGAAGCTATTGGACGTGACTACGACCCTGACCAGGATAGAGGGCATATTCCTGGACTCCCTAACACTCCTCAACAAGATAATGGACTCACTCGTGGAGATGAGGGGGAAGGCTAGGGACTAGGGACTAGGACCGAGAAAACGCTGGAGGCCCCTCCAGGGCGGGGGACCGCCAGCCTCAGACCGTACACGATTGAAGGCCGAGCACGCGCGATGTTCTGGAGAGCATCAGGAGCATTAGATAGTTCAAAACATGCCTGTAGGCCATTAGAACCATTGGTTTGATGTAGAGCGGATCGTGACAAATTACGATGGGGGGCATCAGAGGCATCAGATAGTCCAGAATGAGGGTGGCCCGCGCTCTAATGTGCACAGCTCTAATGATACCTTGCACGGTAACTCTCAGCGCGAAGGAGGGCTCTGCACGTGAGGTTATCAGGAGCATCAGATAGTTCAAAGCATATTTATAAGTCATCGGGATCGTGAAAGTGATGTAAAGAGCGGCCGTACAC
>Ga0326760_1000749_pt1 | contig 15853 bp, 14 predicted proteins | sample GCREP_S_FD_207668 | JGI IMG/M metagenome (GOLD analysis project Ga0326760, IMG submission 207668) | Hot spring sediment microbial communities from Geyser Creek Basin, Yellowstone National Park, WY, United States - GCR.EP_S | ecosystem: Environmental > Aquatic > Thermal springs > Near-boiling... | reverse complement strand
GGTTCACAGACTACCGCAAAGTTATCCAATTGCGGGAAGTTGAGGCAGTTGACATTTGCACCCCTCACGCCGTTCACGCTCCCATTGCCCTCGCAGCCTTGAAAGCGGGCAAGCATGTCCTCGTGGAGAAGCCGATGACTTCAAACCTCAAAGACGCTGCAAAATTAGTCAGGGCAGCCAAGGAGAGCGGAAAAGTCCTCTTTTGCGGCATCAAGAGCCGGTGGGCTCCAAGCACTCAGCAGGTTAAGAGGTTCATTGAAAGCGGTGCTTTGGGCGAAATTTACTTCGCCGAAATTGTGGCGACGCGCCGCAGGGGCATCCCCGGTTGGGGCAGCACTTTCATCCGGAAAGAGACGGCAGGTGGCGGAGTAGTTTTGGACTTGGGCGTTTACTTGGTTGACACTCTCCTTTACCTTCTGGGCTTTCCTAAGCCGCTAACTTGCTCCGCTATCGTCGGAGGCTTCATCGGCAATCAGCCCGAAGCAGTTGTTCACGGCGGTTGGTGGTGGAACCCTGACGAGTTTGAAGTTGACGATTTCGGCGCTGCCTTTCTGAGGTTTGAAAATGGGACTGCAGCAGTCATCAAGGTCTGTTGGGCTGCACACATTGACAGTTTGGGCACTTCTTTCCTACTCGGGACAAAAGGAGGTTTGAAACTGACGAACCCGCCCGAATGGTTCTTTGACCATGCTGGCTACATGGCTCAAACCAAACTTCCTCAAGCAGGAGATAGCGACGGCTTCGTTCAAGAGGTTCAGTTCTTCGTTGAAGCCATCCGCAACGGAACACCTCCCCCAGTCCGACCGGAGGAAGCGTTGACAGTTCAGGCTGTTCTGGAAGCGATTTACCGCTCAGCCAATCTCAAGCGCGAGGTTCAAGTCACGATCCCAGAGGTTTGATCTAACCGTGAAGGCTGCTTTCAATCTGTTGTGGCATAATGAAAGAACCCGAACCTTGAAAGGGGTGAAAGCAGAAAGTGGATTCGCAGCGGTTCCGCAGTTGGGCGACTTGGAAGGACGAGTTCAGCGGCAACTTGGCTGTTTTCTGTAGCGATGAGCGGTTCGTCGCTGCCACTTTGGAGTTTCTGAGGCGTGGTCTGGACATGGAACGGTGCGATTTGCTCGTAGTCGCTGGCGGACCTGCTTTCATCCCTCAATCCGAACCTTCCCTCATTGAACGCCTTGAGTTGCTGATTAAAGCCCACAAAATTGAGCGGGTTGCCCTCATAGCCCACGACGATTGCGGCTACTACAAACACCGCTACCCCCAACTTGCACCCGAGAAACTTCGCCAACAGCAGCACAAAGATTTGTTGGCAGCCTTGAGTGCTTTGAGACAGAAAGGCATCAAAGCCCAAGCCTTCTTCGCATTCGTTGACGGCGGTGATGTCGTGTTTGAGGAAGTGAAGGGTTGAGAAAATTTCGCCGACTAAAGTCGGCGCTCAATTTCTGCATCATCAACTACGGGTTGAAACCTGTAGCATGGTCTGGCTTTGGTTGCATCAACAACTGCAGGCTAAAGTCCTTCGCAGTGGTTCATCTTGGCAAGCGAAGCGAAACAGAGCATGTAAAGTGTGGTTTTGGCAGTTGGTGAAGTCTGGGATGTTAGTTCCATGCTTTATCGTTTCCGTCGTTTCTGCCCTGCAGGCGGCACAGTCTGGGCGACTTTCCCTTGCCCATTTTGCGTCACTTCGCCATACAAAATTCCGCGCAAATACCGGATTCGGTCGCGGAGTTCAGCGGCTCGTTCAAATTCCAGGCGCTTGGCTGCTTCCTGCATCTCCTTTTCAAGCCGCTTGATGACGAAAGGAATTTCGTCAAGCGGTGGAATCTCGCCTGTCCCATGTCCCGTGTCCCATGTCCCAACTTGATACGCAGCGCGCCTTTCCATAAGCGACGGGACTGGCAAATAAGCGTCAAAGACAGGCTTTTGGATACTCTGCGGCTTGATGCCGTGCTTGCGGTTGAACTCTTCCTGAATTCGCCTTCTCCGATTCGTCTCCTCAATGGCTTTTCTCATGCTCTCGGTGATGGTGTCGGCATACATGATGACTTTGCCCTCAACATGCCTTGCTGCCCGCCCCATGATTTGGATGAGCGAAGTGTAGGAACGAAGGAAGCCCTCTTTGTCGGCATCCAAGATGGCGACAAGGCTGACTTCGGGCAAGTCCAAACCTTCCCTCAGCAAATTGATGCCGACCAAGACATCGTAGTTGCCCAACCTCAAATCGCGCAAAATTTCGGTGCGTTCAATGGCTTCAATGTCGTGATGGAGATAGTGGGCTTTGATTCCCAACTCGGTCAAAAAGGCTGTCAAGTCTTCGGCAGTTCTCTTTGTCAGCGTCGTGACCAGAACCCGCTGCCCTTTCGCAACCCGCTTTTTGATCTCGCCAACCAAGTCTTCAATTTGACCCTTCGTCGGTCTGACTTCAACTTCCGGATCAAGCAAACCCGTCGGTCGGACAATCTGTTCAACGACTTGCTGGCTGACCGAAAGTTCCCATTCGCCCGGCGTTGCTGACATGAAGATGCATTGGTTGATGCGTTCCAAGAACTCCTCAAACTTGAGTGGGCGGTGGTCATAGGCGCTGGGTAGCCTCCAACCGAATTCCACCAAATTGCGCTTTCGGCTCATCTCGCCCTCATACATCGCCCGCAGTTGCGGGACAGTCTGGTGGCTTTCGTCAATGATGAGCAAAAAGTCCTTCGGGAAGTAGTCAATGAGCGTGTATGGCGGTTCGCCCGGCTTGCGCCCGTCAAAGTGGCGGGAGTAGTTCTCAATGCCCTTGCAATAGCCCGTTTCTCTCAGCAACTCCAAGTCGTAACGAACTCGTTGTTCCAACCGCTGCGCTTCCAGCAACTTTCCCTCACGACGGAACTTTGCCAACTGCTCCTGCAACTCTTGCTCAATGGACTTGAGCGCTCGTTCCAACCGCTCACGAGTGCAGACATAGTGGCTTGCGGGATAGATGACGACGGCATCCTTGCGCTCCAAAACCTCTCCCGTCAGCGGGTCAATAACGGTGATGCTGTCAACTTCGTCGCCAAAGAACTCAATACGGTAGACCATTTCCTCGTAAGCGGGGCGAACCTCAAGCACATCTCCCCTCAACCGGAAAGTCCCTCGCTCCAGTTCGTAATCGTTGCGGGCGAAGTAAAGGTCAACGAGTTTATGGAGCACCCACCGCAGGTCGTAAGATTTGCCTCGTTCTAAAGTCAGCGTCATTTCCTGATACAGTTCGGGCGAACCCAGACCGTAAATGCACGAGACTGTCGCAACGACGATGACATCGCGGCGGGTTGAAACGGCTTGAGTCGCAGCGTGGCGCAGCCGGTCAATTTCGTCGTTGATGTCGCAATCCTTCTCAATGTAGGTGTCGGTCTGCGGGATGTAGGCTTCAGGTTGGTAGTAGTCGTAGAAACTGACGAAGTATTCAACGGCGTTGTTTGGGAAGAGTTGGCGCAGTTCGGCGCACAGTTGCGCTGCCAGCGTCTTGTTGTGGCAGATGATAAGCGTCGGTCTGTTCCATTGGGCGATAACATTGGCGATGGTGAAAGTTTTCCCCGAACCTGTTACGCCGACGAGCGTTTGGAAGCGATACCCCCTCCGCAACCCTTCCACAAGTTGCTTAATGGCTTTCGGCTGGTCACCTTTGGGCTTAAGGTCGGTGACAAGTTGGAAGCCAGACATAGCAGATCACCATCAACAAAGTTTAGCGGCGCACTACCCGCAGAGACAATTGGACTTGAGTGCGGGACGAGACCGTTCAGCGAGTTTGTGTCAACCTTTTGATTGGCTGAACGAGGAGGGTGAGGAAAATGAGCGATCCAAACCGTAAAGGCAGGCTGTTCGTCATTTCAGGACCGTCCGGTGTCGGCAAAGGAACAGTTGCAGCCGAAGTTATGAGGCGATTGCCGCATCTGCGAAAAGTTGTGACCTACACTACCCGACCTCCACGACAAGGCGAAGTTGATGGCAAGGACTATCACTTCGTCACGAGGGAGGAATTTGAGCGCTTGAAAGAGCAAGGTTTTTTCTTGGAGTGGGCGGAGGTCTATGGCAACTACTACGGTTCGCCTAAGTCGGAAGTTGAGCGACTGCTGTGCGAAGGGCAAGATGTTGTTTTGGTTCTGGATGTCCAAGGTGCCTTGTCGGTCAAGAAGCAAATTCCAGAAGCGATCCTTATCTTCCTTCAGCCACCGTCGTTGGAAGAGTTGAGGCGGCGATTGGAGACTAGGGGCACAGACCCACCTGAAGTCATTGAACGGAGGATGGCTAAAGCGGGTTGGGAAATGGAGCAAGGGGGAAAGTTTGATTACCGCATCCTCAACGACAAACTGGAAGACGCAGTCAATGAAGTCGTGAAACTGATGGAGAAAGAAGGGCAAGCCACATCGAGTTGAAGCAAGCAGGTGGTGATGGTCGATGCTAAAAGACAAAGTTGTCCTCGTCGGCGTTTCAAGCAGCATCGCAATTTTCAAGGCTTGTGAGTTGGTCAGTCAACTGCGGCAGCGTGGTGCGAGGGTTCATGTGTTAATGACTGTCAACGCCACCAAACTCGTAACGCCCTTAACCTTTCACGCTTTATCCGGCAACCCCGTTGTGGTTGACCTTTTTGAGCCTCAGGAACATTCAATCCAGCACATTGCTTTAGCGGATCAAGCGGACGCTTTCGTGATTGCACCTGCGACAGCCAACATCATAGCGAAATTGGCGAACGGAATCGCAGACGATGCAGTGACAACCACAGCATTAGCGTGCAAAGCCCCACTAATCATCGCCCCCGCGATGGAGACGAAAATGTGGGAACATCCTGCCACCCAGCGCAATGTCCAAATTCTGAAGGAGCGAGGTGCAATCATCGTTGAGCCAGAGGAAGGTTGGTTGGCATCAGGGAAGATGGGCAAGGGACGATTGGCTTCTATAGACAAGATTATCGCTGCTGTTGAGCAAGCCATCGCAGGCTCGCAAGACTTAAAAGGGTGGCGAATTCTCGTGACGGCGGGGGCAACCCGTGAGCCCATTGATGCTATCAGGTTCATTTCAAACCCTTCCTCAGGCAAAATGGGTGTCGCGATTGCTGAAGCGGCAAGGTATCGCGGGGCTGAAGTCGTGTTGGTGGCAGGGCACATAGAGGTTGAGCCCCCTAAAGGCGTTGAAGTTGTGAGGGTTAAAACGGCTCAAGAAATGCTGGAAGCAGTTATCCGTTATGCGGATTGGTTTGATGTCCTCATTTCCGCAGCGGCAATCTCGGACTTTAAGCCCAAGCAAGCGGCTGAAGGCAAAATCAGACGGAGCGAAACTGGGACACTCGTTTTGGAACTTGAGCCAACTCCCGATTTGCTGGCAACGATTAGACAAAAGCGCCCTGATGCCCTTTTAGTTGGGTTTGCTGCAGAGGTGGGAGAACCGATTCGAGGGGCTGTTGAAAAACTGAGCCGTAAAGGGTTGGATTTGATTGTAGCCAACGATGTCACTGAACCTGATTCAGGCTTCGGCGTTGACACCAACAAATGCGTCTTCATCAGCCGTGACGGGCAAATAGAAGCGCTGCCGCTCTTGAAGAAATCTGAAGTTGCCCATCGGCTGTTGGACAAGGTGAAAACGCTTAGGCACAACCGATAACGGAGTATGTTATCATTTTTGAGGCTGTGAAAACCTTGCGGTAAGGAGGGACGAAGGATGGCAGAGAAAGTCGTAATCATTTACGGTAAGGCGGGCTGACCTTACACTCAGGCGGCCCGTGAGGATTACGCCAAGAAGGGTTACAAGGTTGACTACCGCGATGCAAAAGAGAACCCCAAGTATCTTGAGGAACTGCTCAAGTATTCGGGAGGACAGCGACGCGTTCCTGTCATCGTTGAAGGGGACAAAGTCACTGTAGGCTATGGCGGAACCTGAGGCATTTAGAACTTCACTTCGGCAGTTTGCCGAAGTGAAAGGTTGGTAAACGAGGAGGGGCAAGTAACTGACTTGCCCCTCTTGCTTTCAAGGTTGCCGCGAGTGTGACATAACAAAGCGTGGACAAAGGCTTCGACCCGACTTAGGGGGGATGGAATTCTTGGCAGCAAATCGAGGTCATGAGTTTGAGTAGGAAAGTTGGCGATGAAAGATAGCAAAGCACTCAGCGTTAAGCACTAACCTCAACACGCTGGGGTTTCACAGGCATCAAACTTGAAGGCTAACTTTTTCCCGAAGCGGTTTCAAGTCACAGCCTAAAGCAAACGCTGCAAGTCCCTCGGCGTAACTCAGAGCCCTTTGTGCGTCATCCTGAGTGCAAGCACGATACCCGTGTTCAAGGATACTTCGGTTGCGAAGTTGCTGAAGGTCCACCAACCATTTCTGCATTTCATCATCGAGTCGCTTACCACTGACTGTTTGCCAAACAATGATGCCTGACCAGAGGGTCAATTCTTTGGGCATGTAGTTGAGTTGCCCCTGAATCTCCTGAACCTGCTCCGGCGAAAGTTTGGAAGGGTCAAAGCACCATGGGTTGAGACCTAAGAGGGCTAATGCCCCTTGAACGGCAGCCTCAAGAGCCCTGTAACTTCGCAAAACTGTCTCAGTCCACTCCTGTCGGTGCAAATGCCTTGAGGCGTTCTCCAAAATGTCAGCGCACAAAAGTTGCACGCCTTCAGGTTGAATTGTTTCTTGCTTGCCTTTTTCCCACTCCCTAAAGGCTCGGATAGTGTTGAGGACGGGAGTAATGACTTCTGAAACGAGACGACGAACCGTTTCAGCCAATTTGCCCAACCTTTGGTCATCAATAAAGCCCTGTGCTTGTTGGTATAGTCCACGCAAACCGTCCGCTGCTTTCTCGTATGCGAAGTTATCCCAAAGAAGCAAACTCCTTGAAGCCTTCTTGATGAACGCCGGTCGTCCCAGTTCTGGTAACCCCTCTGCCAAATACGCTGCCAGTTCATAGCGGTGTCCTTTCATCAGGTCAAGTATCTGTTCCATGCGCTCTTGTGTCAAAGTCCTCGCAGTTTTACGAGTCTCCATCGCCTCCCTTATGACCCTTCCATTCTTGTCCCTCACAGCACCACCAACATAGTGCAATTCCAATTCACCTGCGAACGAGGTCGTTAATGCTGCGTGGACGATAGCAGCGGACATCGCTTTTGTTCCGCCAGTGTATGTAGTTGACGATGACTTTGTCAGCGTTAGAAATCCTCTGCAAAAGGCTTCTCATTTCGTCCAAACAAACATCCAAGTCTTCAGGTTCCGAAATTTCGCAGGGTTTAACCTTGAGCCCTAAGTTTTCGGCATGTTGTCTCACTTCAGCAGCGACTTGGAATGGGTCACGGTCCTGGTTAGGCAATGGACGACCGTAGAGGAGCAAAACAAAGAGGGATGCGTTCTCCCTTTCCGCCTCTGCCTTCGCTTCCTCAACCGCCTTCTTAAGCGGGTCTGCGGTAGTCCCTACAGTCAGAACGAGCGCCCATTCAGCCATTGCCTTTCACTTCCACTTTCTCGAAATTTGATCGCAACCTTTTAAGTCAAGTTCGTGCTGATGCTTCTAAACCAATCCAGCAACACCTGACAACCTTGACAGCCCACTTTGCCCGTTGGTGGTGTTGCCGATGAGAGGATGGAGAAGACCCTTTCGCACAATTCTTCAACCCAGTTGGTAGGGTGAAGGTTAACGGGAACGACGGTGCATCGGAAACCGAGCATCATTTGCCCTTTTGTCCGCTGCAACAAATCAAGGTCATTAACGGCTTGGACATTGTGTTCAGGCTCAAAGTAAATGAGCGCTAACCCAACAACGGCTTTCTTTTGCAACTGCTGCGCCAAATAAGCGTAAGCGTTCAATTGGGCTTCGTAAAGAGGCAAAAGGTTTTGCTGCGTTTGAGTCCAAGAAGCCATCTTGTAATCAGCGATAAACCATCGCCCGTCAGGAAACTCCCAAATGGCATCGGCTTCGCCAGCAAGAACGCAACGGGCTTCAAGAAGGGAAAACTGCCACCTAACGATGTTTACGAAACTGACGGAGCGAAAGTCCAAACCCGGAAAGGAGTTCTTTAACGCATCGATTAGCCATGACGGAAGCGAACCAGTTCGCTGCAGGTGAGTGTTGACAACCCGCTTGATGTAAGTGTCGGCTTGACTGACGATGCCGGGCATGGGAGAAGCGAAGGGGTGATTTTGACCGAGGGGAAACTTTCTCGTGAACCAAAAGCACCGCTCGCAAAAATTGTCAAGCAAAACCTGACCCAAGTCCCTTGCGTTGATCCTTACCTCTGCCATCTCGTCCTCACCTCACAACGGGCGAGAGTTTCAACCACCCCAAAGGAACGAAATCATTGCTGCCTCGCCACGCAACTTTCCTCGTCTTTGGAAAGGGACGGCTGTGAGAACCTCGGTCAAGCCTGTAACGGCTGACCACTTCTTGCACCGCCTCGTCACCGAACAATTCCACAACCGTCTTTGTCCGCCAACCCCCTCCCCAACCGATGTTGAGGAAAACGGCTTCATCACTTTCAGCCTTAATGCGATTTGACAACTCGTCATAAAACTGCTCCATCCTCGCTGCCACCGTTTTAGCGCCGATGTCATGAGTCGCATCTTTGACTTCCTTCCACCAATTGCGCTCAGACTCCGCCACCTCTTTCGCCAGTTCGTTGCAGGCTGTTTCCCAATTAGCGACGGCTTGTCGCTTTGTTTCCTCCCAACCCAATTCTTCGGGCACGCTGAGTTTTACCTCGCCCCTTTCAATTTCGCCATCGCTCAAAAAGGTGTCGCTTGCAACTGTCAATTTAACGCCAGAAACACTACCGTCCAAACATTCACAAAAGTTGGCAACGGCTTGTCGGTGGTCATCAGTGTATCGGCTTCTTCGCTCCCCACCTCGTGGCGATTGCAGCCATTGCAAGCCTTTATTTGTCCTGACAGCAACAATGACGGGAAAAACTTTTAACCGTTCAGGTTCAACGGGTGTGCTGTCTTGGACTCGCAAGGAACGCAGGATGTCATGATTTGGGTCGCTTCCAAACAAACTTTGCTCCAACCATTGACCTGCTTGCACAAGTTCACGGCGGGAGGGTTGATGCTGAGGCAACCGTTGGAGCAGTTTTTGCCGCAACGCAGCCAAATTCTTTTGCCTCAACAGCCACCAAGCGACAGCGGTTCTAATCGCTCCCTTAATTTCTGTGCCCGGCAAATAAGGTCGCAAAAGCGGGTCGGCAATGAAAGGGCGAATGGGTTCACTGCGCCAGTTGGGCTGACGGGTAACTGGCGATTGGTAAACTTTCGCTCGCTGCCACAATTCCGTTTGGCGAAGCCAGTCCATGACCGCTTCCAGCCCATTCTCCACAAACTGGCTCAATTGCTCGTCATCCATTTGTTCCAAAATGGGCGTTACACGGAAACGAATGAGTTGTCCGTTTTCGTAAACGAAGTCGTGTTCGTCCAGTCTCTCCTCTGTGCCGATGTGAACTGGCGAGAGAAAGGTGACAGTGAAAGTGCGGGCGCAAGTAAGTGTTTTAATCACGATGGTCTCACCTCGCACGCGACAGGGAAAGCGTAACCCCAACGGTAAACACGGTGATGAGCACCGTTTGGCGTTACATCCACCATCTTGCCCCAGACCTTTTCAGCGCTGCCACAGAGCACCGAACCTTCACAGACCATCCTCACAGTTTTCCTTCGCACCGAAGAGGGCAAAACTCCTCCCACCCAACCCGACCTAATCGTCAGCCGATAATTGCAGCCATCGGCAAAAAGCGAAGAGGTTTCTTTGGGCTTCGGAAACAGGGGCGACAAGTTGACAAACCATTGGCTTCCTTTCGGTTCGCAAAAATCAGGGACAGCGCTGCTGAACTGAGGGCGAAAATTGCCACTTCCTGTCGTCCGGTCGCCACCAATCCCTTCATCGCCCATCAGCCTTAAGACCGCACTGAACTTTTCTGCAATGTCGTCTCGCATAAAGCGGACGAGAAAGAACAAGCCGCAACTCTCATGGAAGATGAGCCGACCGAAGTGGAAAAGTGAAGAGGCATGAGTGACGGTATCCAGAACCACTCGTGGGACTCGTTGAACTGCCCAGAATTTGATGCCTTCAAGAGAATGCAACCCAAAATCCTTGCAAATTTGCTCCCACTCATCCGCTAAAAGCACAATCGTTTTTTCGTGCAGGGTTTGCAGTTCTTTGCTGGCAAGGCTTTCACCCTTAAGCCACGCTCTCAAAACACCTTCCGAAACCCATTTGACCTCCTTCCAGCGAATTCGGTTTTGCGGCGATGGCAGCATGGGTTTGGGATAAAAGTGAACTGATGCGACGAAAGGGAAGGCTGATGAGATGAGGAAGGGAGGTGTCCAGTCAGGTTTATCGTTCGGCAGCAAGTCACTCACCAACGCATCTTCTCCATAAAGCAGAACCCAACCAGCACATAAAGCAGCAAACAGAGTATCGGCAGGGACAAACTCCGTTGCACCCTCGTAGCCGATCCCTCTCTCGCCGACATGGAAAGCGCCTTTTGGGTGCAACTTCACTTCCCCAAATTGCATCAACATCACCTACCCTCTTTAAGGGTCACCCAACCGCCTCAATTCATCTAACATCTCCGCTGGTGTGACAACCTTAATCCCGTAACGGCGCATGAATCGCTTCGCCTCTGGCGTCAAAAGATGGCGCTTATCGTAAGTGACAATGTGCGTCGCTTTGCCCTTGATGGCGCAAGCAATGACATGAATGTCATCATGCGCCACAGGTGGTGCTTGGACTCTCAGAGCATCTATGTCCTCTTCGGTGACATCAACAAATTTGCTAAAAAACGATGCCTCGTAGACGATGACGGCAATTTCCTCCGCAGGTATTCCCAATCTTCTTAGCACATCCCGCAATTCGTTTTGCAACCCCGTTGAACGGAGAAGAACGATAGTAACTCGCTGTTGTCTTCCTGCAAGTTGGTTGTAGAATTTTTTGTGCAAAAGTTGCAAAAGTTGTGCTGCAGGTGACCGACCTTTCGGAAACGCTAATTCCGCTGCCATTCGGACATTTGTATCCACGACCAGCCTCACCTCAATCGTCCAGAAGTGCCGCATCCTCTTCCCGCTCCAAGACCAACCCTAAGCGCTTAAATTTTTCCCATCGCCGCTTTTGGGCTCTTTCGATTTCCTCAAGGGTTGGACCTAACCCCTTCCTCATCATTTCTTGGTCTCGCCTTCCCCTCACTTCGGCTCGGTAGTGCAACCTCAAATCTTCAAGGGAGATTGGGTGTCTGGACGAGAAAGAGGTGAAAGTTCCGTCGGGAAAGGCAAAGCCGTAGCGATATTTGCCGTCGGGAGTGTGTAATCGGTAAATGCCCCTTGTTAACCTCTCGGCTTTTTGCCACTCTGGTGGCAGTTTGGGTCGCTTCCTTTCGCTCATTGTCGGTCACACTCCTTCCGACATCCATTGTGGCACACCTTCCCTGAATCAAACTCAGCCTTAAACCTGCTTCGGCTCGGCAGGGGTCTCGCCCTCTTGGCTCTTCCAAACTTTGTCGCCGACCTTTTCATCAAATTTAGTCAAGATTTCGTCCAAGTTGTCGCCACTCCAGAGGCTCTCCTCAGGGTTCTTTTGCGGGTCGCGGTAAAAGTCAATGGGACGCCACTTAACGGTGATGTTTTGGAACTTGATTTTGCCGTAGCCACGAGTTCCTGAAGCGCCCAAATAGTCATCCTCCAAAAGCCTCATCGCCAGAAAAACCGCACGAAGCCTTTCCCGTTCTCGCTCGGGATCAATGATTTTCTTGCCGTCTTGCTCCAACTCATCGAAGATGCTGAAGAGCAACAAATCGTCGCCGCCGAACAAAGCGCCTGCAGGCACTCGTTCCATTTGTCTCGGGTTTGACGCTGCTGTGATGATGTCCAGAGCAACTTCCATCTTGACTTCCGTGTAGGGCAAATCCGTCTCAACATCCTGCCACCTTACCCTGCGGATGTTACCTTCTTCGTCGGTGACCTCAAGTTCATCAAGCAACTTGGCATCTCGGACGATGAGGCGTGTTGGAGTTACCCATTTTGAGCGTTCCTTTTCAGGCGTGATGCCGAAAGTCGGGCATACTAAGCATTCAGTATAGCGTTCCTCCTCAACGCACCAATGAATCCAGATTTGAGGCTCGCGCTCCACAAGGCATTGCAACGGCAATCCATAAGCCTTCGTGAGCAAACTCCGAAGTTTACCTTTGAGGGATGAACCGGGAATGTAGGGCTTATCGGTGACAGGGTCGCGCAAGACAGGCTGGTCAACGCCACCGATGTCCAAGCCCGAAGTCGCAGCGCCGATGCGTAAACCCGTCACGGCTTTGATGGTGGCTGAAACCACAACCTTTCCTAAGAGTCTTGGAGCAGTCTTTGTCTGAGCCATCTTCACCGCCCTCCTTGCCTCTCAGCGGCGTAAAAGTAAGCCAGAAGCGCTTCAAAGAGGTCTGCCAGAACTTTGAACCTTTGTTGCTGTCCATTTTCATCCTGAGCCTCAAAAACGGCGTCAATTGCTGGTGTGAGGATTTGCCTTAGCAATTGTCCTCCCCTTGCCTCTTGTTGTTGACGAGAAGCAATGTAGGCTAAACGCGGTTTCAGCATTCGCAGGCGAACAGGATCCCAACGCATTTGCAGCCGTTTAACTTCGTTGTAGACGCGGCGAATCTGGGCTCGGGTTAATTTTTGCCGCCTCAACTCTTGCCCCCATACCTCAGATCGTTGAACCAGCAACTCGTAATTTTCATCGCGAACGATTTGCTTGATCTCCTCGGAGTTAACCAAGACTTGCCCACTCTGTTGCTGCCTCATGTTCGCGTCACCTCGCTTTGCCATAATGGGTTCGGCGGGAGCCTCACCCTCCCAATTGCTATCGTCTCGTGCTCAATTCAGTCCAACGAGTGAGCAAAAGTAGATGGCGGATGAAGTCTCGTTGCACCAAATCCTCTTGCAGGCTTTCAAGTTCGCTTTGCAGTTCCGTCTTTTCACGGGCGATGGTGTAAACGAGCCGCCACCGCCACTTCTCAAACTTCAGCCGCTGCTCAATTTCCTGCTGGCTCAACCTTAACTTTCGCTCCAAACGCCGTTTCAATTCCTCGTGAAGTTCAGCGATGCGGGCGAGTTTGAAAAGGAGCGCCCTCGTCGCTTGATGCCCTTCAAGCCATTCAACCAACTTGTCGTGCCACCTGCGAAGCCAATTTTGGGTTTCGTCCCAATCAACAACTCGCCCCCAAAATCCCAAAGCATCTTTTTCGTGACCGTCAGGGTGAACAAAGTTTTTCGCCGCCTCCAAAAACTCTTTGGCGATTTCGGCTGCCTGATACAGCGGGAACTTTTCGTGGTGGACACTAACGCCCGCAGAAACGGTCACGCAGGGATTGTGACAGGCGTAACGGCGAAATTCCGCCCGCACCCTCTCCGCCAACCTAATGACAGCATCCCAACTTCCGACAGCGAAAAGGTCATCGCCACCAGAGTAAAGCAGGTAGAGACGGGATTGATTGCCTCGTTCAAGGTCAACTTGTCGGCAAATTTCGTTCAAGTAGCCCTCAAAGAAGACGGTCAGCGAGCGGGAAAAAGTCGCCAAGCGAGAGAGTGAAGCCATGCCATCAAGCCCTTCAGAGAACAATCGCCCCAAACTATCCACATCCATCCGCAAAGCCCCAAAGTAAGGCGCTCCTTCCGAGTGCTCCGACAACTCGGTCAAGTCGGCGATGCGTTGAATCCCGTCTTGCGTGACCGTCGGCGTGTATTGGGGCAAAAAGCGGAAACTGATGACGGGCACGACAGCGTTGTTGCGACGAACGGGCGTTAAGTCGGCATCGTTTATCCGCAGCACCCAATCGCCATCACGGTAATGCCTGAGTAGTTCGTCTTCATCTTCAAGCCAAAGTTCCAAACCCAATGCTTGCAGGACAGAATGCCATTGAAGTTCACCGCGAGGCGGTTGATGACGAGGTCGCAAAAGCAAAAACTTCGCCTTCCAAATTTTGTCCGCTAACTCCTCAAAACTTTCGCACAGTGAACATCGCAAAACGATTTCGTCGCCCCTCAATCGCTCCTCAACGGGACGGCGTAACCCACGACGCAATATGCCCTCAGGTTCGTCGCGCTCGCTATGGCACACATCGCAAGTTTCGGTTTCGCCCCCTTGCCCAAAGGGACCAAAGACAGAACTTGGGTCGCTGACAATTCGCTCACGCCAAAGCGTCCCTTTCCGTTGGCTCAACTTTTTCCCCAGTTCTTCCCATCGTTTGCTCAACGGGCTTCTATCAACACTCGTGTCAATTTTGAAATCGCAAGCCCTTAACGGGATGGCTTCAACGACGATGGCAAGTTCACCGCCGAAGAAGTCAAAGAGCAAGTCAAGGAGTTCAAGCCGCAACTCATCAACTTTGCCCTGCTTGCTCAACGGAGCCAGAAGGTAGAAGTGACCGCCGCTGCTGTAAATGATGTTGCAAGGTGGAACTTGCAACTTCCGTCTCAACCACTCAGCGATGGCATCGCAGAGAAGGTTCAAGTAAGCCGAACGACCACGCAAACTTTTCGCCGCACCTTTGCTGCTGATGGTGTAGATGAACCGTTGGATGCCCGTGATGTCGCCACCAACGAGCAAAGTGACCTCAACTTCACTATCAAGCGGGTTAGGTTCCAAATGTTCAATGGTCGCATCGTCCAACTCCCAAAGGCAATAAGCCAATGCGCCAGTCATTTGCAAATGGTCAGCGAGGGAAATGTCGGGTTCGTGTTCGTAAGCCGCTGCAGGAACGCACCATGCGTAAATGCGGAGCAAAGAAAGCCATGTTAAAACGAAAGCATCAAAGTCACGAAAAGTTGGAGCACTCTCAGGCAGCGCATTCCAAGCCCGCTCAAAAGCGTTCCAAAGAGACAGGTAATCCGCTTCCGCCCGCTCTTTCGGGAAGATGGAGACATCCAAACGCAGGGGCGTTGTCTCGTAGCGCCACCTTCTTTGTTCTGAGAAGGGCAAGTAGCGGTTGCCTATTTTGAGCCTGACAAAAACGGGCATCAAAAGTTCCTGTGATGGGTCGCCTCTCTCTTCTCCCTCACGCTTAACCCGTTCACCCGAAGCCAAATGGTCGGCAATTTTGACGATGCGGATGTCTCGCTCGTAGGGCGATTGTTCATGGTGGCGTTCTACAGTTTGAGCGATTTCCGTTCGCTCCTGCTCCGTCAGGAAGGTGAGGCGGGGAAGGACGAATTTGGCAAGCCACTCAGCGCCGTGAGTTTCGTGTCGTTTCCGCTCGCCCCAAAAAGCCCGCTGCCGAAACTTGCCTAAATCGTGAAACAAACCTTCAAGGGCAACAAGTTCGCCTCCAAGCACCTTCTCACCCACCCTTTGAAAATTTTCGCCAGCGATTTTAGCACTCATAGAAAGCAAAGGCAATAGGACTTTTGCACCGAAGTGGTTGGGCAATTTGACCTAAAGCACTATCTTCAATCCAAACCGCAACCGTTGACAGCGACGAACAAAAACGCTATACTTGCAGTCGACCTGAGCCGTTTTGAGCACCTTGAAAACAGGATAGAGGCGTGGTGGCGATTTTAGCCGAAAATGACCCAATTTTGAAGGGTCGGTTGCCGTCGACCCCCTAAGGGTTTTCGGGCAACCGAAGGTCGACTGCAACCCCTTTCCCGTTTCCCTTCGTTTCACCGTCAAAACCCTAAAATTTGCCTTGGTTCCGACCCGACCATGAGGGGACGGCGAATCTTCCTTCTCCCACGGGCGTCGCAGCAATTCTTCAAGGTTCCGACCCGACCATGAGGGGACGGCGAATACGCCCGCCCGCGCCAGCGATCGCGCTCGCGACCGGTTCCGACCCGACCATGAGGGGACGGCGAATCCGTTTCCCCGCCCGCCAAGACGGCGGGC
>Ga0326760_1000748_pt1 | contig 15868 bp, 18 predicted proteins | sample GCREP_S_FD_207668 | JGI IMG/M metagenome (GOLD analysis project Ga0326760, IMG submission 207668) | Hot spring sediment microbial communities from Geyser Creek Basin, Yellowstone National Park, WY, United States - GCR.EP_S | ecosystem: Environmental > Aquatic > Thermal springs > Near-boiling... | reverse complement strand
TCTTCTCTACAGCCCTCTTAACGCCCTCTACGAAGTCTCCGGCTTCCAAAGCCTCCTGCACTATGAGGTGGAATAGGACCTCGGAGTCTGTCTCACCCTCGAAGTCTCTATACTCAACTCTAACTAGCCTCAACAGGCTTTCGCGGTCTATGTGGCCATTGTGCGCGAAGACTATGCCTCGATAGATCCATGGATGAGTGTTCTCGTAGCGAGGTTCACCGCGGGTCGCGAGCCTCACGTGAGAGATTATTATCAATCCACGAACGCTCCTAGCGACCTCGCGGGCTTTCTCTGACTCGTATAGAGCCAAGGGTTCTTTTTCCAAGTGCCACCTATGTCCATCAAACCACGCTATACCCCAACCATCAGGGTTACGTCTTGACAGCTCATACATGCTGGTTCTAGCCTCGTAGAAACTAAACGCAACGCTTACAGGTACATTAGCGTATAAACCAAACAACCTACACACAGCGAGCCCCTATACTACTCTCGCTACACATGGTATTAAGCAACTGTCTCATAGCTCCAAGTCGCGGTTCAATCTGTTCAATGCACGTTGAGTAGTTTGGAACTAAGCAGAGGTATAGGTAGGTAGAGGCGCATTTAGAGTTAAAGATACTAGGAGGCTGATGAAGAGCTAGTCCTCGTTGAGACGCCCGTATTTGACCCGTTAAAGGCTACTATAAGCGCCACTTGAGCGTTTTATGAGAGGAGAGGCGAGGACCTCGCATTCTAGGGAGGTGCCCTTCAAGCTTAGAGTCTACGCGCTACACGAGCTAGTGAAGATAGCAGAGGAGGATGGGTGGTTAGTGGCTTTGACCATTTAGGTGAGAGATCTCGCTCATAGTGGCTAGTCGGGTCTCCGATTCGAGTTTAGGTCTTGTACGCTACACCCTCGCTCTTAACGCGTATCGACGTGGTCAAGAGGAGGCGGGTTCAATAGGGGTCACGTGGTTGATGTGTGGTCTACAATTGCTTCTTACGTAGCTTCAACACGCTGTCTATGATCTTCTTTGCAGAGTCTCGAATGGCGGGGTTTAAATCTTTAAGCGCCTCGTCTATGAGCTTCTTCTTATCCTTATCTGGCTTGTAGATAGACATAGTCCCTCCACACCCAGCTTTCTCGACACCTCCTTATATATCCCTATATACCACCTCCTCGTGGGGCAAGGCGCGAAGGGGCAGCGTTCTAAGCAGCATCCTCGATTACCAAAGCGCATACTCAGACGCCTATAACTAGCTTATCTACCTCTACATATTCGTCGGCCGCGCGCCTGCCGATCCCCTTCCCGCTAACATTGCTGTATGTAAATGCGTGGTGTTGCTTAAGTATCCCACGAATATGTTGAGGGTCTCAGAGCGGGTATTTGCTGGAGAGATGTCTGGTAGGTCTCGTCGAAGCCGAGACGCCTCCATGCTACAAGTCGCGCTGGAACTCTATCTAAATAAACTACCTCTCTACTTTACTACGCTCGCTGCCCAGTCCTCATTCCATAATGCTTCATAATTGTTAGTGTTCTAACTATTGTCGCGTAAATGTGCAGTTTCCACGCCTCAGAGTACTCGCCGTACTCTCTAACAACCTTCCTAGAGAGTTCGAGTAGTTCATCAGCCTCCTCAAGAGTTAGCTCATTCTTCTCGCTCTTGTCTAGATACAATCTCAACTTATCCCACTCTTCCTTGGTTAGAGGATTTGTAGTAGCGAGTCTCAGCACCCTCTTAGCTTCCCTAATTAGTAGCTCTTTATCGATAGGTTTGATCACACCCTCCCTGGTCAAGAACTCTACAAAGAACTCTTGGTAACTTGTGAAAGCGCTAACCAACCTCTCAATTCTCCTCTCAAGAATCTTAAACCTATAGTTAACCTCTGTAAGCTTGTTGCCAAGCCAATAAGCAACACCAATGATAAGCGCCAGCCCCCCTAAACCGCCAATGGCGGCGAGCAGATCTAGCAATGTATTAGCATCGATCACCTGTCACACCTATCTCGTAAACTACTCTACCACAATGAGGTAATTAAGGATTAATGCTTTATCAACATACTTCGATTCTTTCAAATTGGGGGTGGATCCCAAAGAAAACATATTATGCGCTGAGCAGCCATGTTCACATCTCCACGTAGCTATTGCGTGGAGCAACTTGAGCGTGCATACACGACTTCTATAATCGCCGCTGAAAGGCTAGGCATTTTATACTCAGCTATCTTGATGAGGATAGAAGACTTGGGTTTACGAGTAAACTACTGTGTAGAACACTACTGGGTGCATGTTAATTATGGTGAGTGCATAAATAGGTCTTAGTGATGTGGACACTATTGAGTAGCATCTATATTTACACGTGTAGGTTGTTGCTTTGGTGTGATCTTTGAGAGTGCGTGAGAGGATCAAGAGGCAAGTGGAGCTGGTGGAAGAGTTCGCGAGAGAGCTCGAGTTTGAAAAGAGCTATAGGGGTGTTGAGAGGCTTGTGCAGCTGACTATTCAAGCACTACTAGACCTAGGCTCCATGATCATAGCGGCTCTCAACGCGCCCAGACCTAGATCTTACTCTGAAATAGCCCTCATACTCAGAGACCTCGGCGTTCTAGGTGAAGAAGACGCGAATCTACTAAAAGCGCTAGCCGGCTTAAGGGACATACTTGTTCACGGCTACGCGGTTATTGATAGAGAGAGAATTGTGGAGCTTTCACGTAGATTACGAAGCGATGCTACTCGAATAGCTCATAAACTACTGAGTAGCGTTGAGAGCTCTATAGACCCCGCTCCACTAGTTGACGAGGTCGCCGATGTAGTGGAGAGGGTTAGGAGCGTTCTTGCAGGCAGGGTCGCACTAGCCTACCTATTCGGCAGTAGGTCTAGGGGGTATACTCTAAGAGGTGACTACGACATAGCAGTCTACATGAAAGGTGGCTGCGACCCCTACGAGCTGGGCTTACTAGTAGTCGAAGTAGCTCGCGCACTAGGCGTCAACGAGGAGAGCGTCGACATTATCTGCATTAACAGCTCTCCTCCAGAGCTAGTCTACGAAGCTCTCAGCGGGATCCCAATAGTACTAGAGGACCCAGACCTCGCCTTGACATTGAAGTTCAAAGCGCTCCTCGAGCTACTAGACCTCGAGGAAACTCGTAGATTGCTCTACGAGGATTGATCTGCGCTCACGCGCCTCCTAGAGATCAAGGGGGTGTAGAGACCCCTACATCGCAAAGTTGCATGGTGACGTGAGCACCCGGATTTAAGGAGCTAGTAGGGAGTACTAAGTGGGGTGTGAGTGGAGTGTTAGCTGAGAGGGTTGGACACATCGTTGAGAAGAGATTAGAGAGGGTTGAGAGGATCTACCCGGTAGAGCTGAAGGTTGGCAAGCATGGCCGTGAGAGTAAGGTTGAAGCTAAAGAGTAGGACTACTGGCAGAGAGCTCAGAGTAAACGCACTGGTCAACTCTGGCTTCGAGACCTTCAAGCCTCAGCTCCTGGTCCCCGCCAGGGTTGCCGAGATGCTTGGCCTATGGCCTCTCATATCGAGAGACTACGTTGTCAAAGACTACATGACGGCGGGCGGGCCGACTAGGATGTACCTCCTCGTAGACGAGGTGGAGGTGAGCGTCGACATAGAGTACGCGACGAACGCTGTTATCAGCGACCCGGTGATCTCCATCATCGAGGACGAGGTGATGATCAGCGACAAGCTAGCCGGCAAACTAGGGATAGTGGTGTACGACTTCGCAGAGGGCATTTGGAGGCTGAAAACAGATCCCGAGGGGGTTAGGAGAAGGAGCGTGGAGAGAGACATGGAGCTAAAGACAGCCCAGCCCCCTCGCGATCTTCCGATGGTATCCCACCAAGAGATCATGGGACGATCGAAGGTCGGTAGCCGGCTGTATGGTATTCTCCATGGAGAGCGTTCAGCGGTTAAAGAGAGTTGCCTGCGACTAGCTACTCAGAAGCCTATAAATAGCCCTTATTGAGAAGCCCAAGAAGCCTCAAAGCTCAAAGAGCCATCTAAACTCTGGCCTACACCTTGAGGAGAAATGCCACGTCTCTATGGAGTTGCCACATCGATGCTCGCGAGGTCACCTCGTTAAGCCCCTACATGTAGCAGTGAGTATTCGATGAGGGATTGTAATAGGTGTTAAGGCCGCTTCGTAAACCATTTTAAGTTGTATTTTGTAATATATCATGCTGTGTTGAAGGTGTAGTTGCTTGAAGTAGTATTACTGGGTTGGCGTCACAGTCTTCGTTGTTCTAGGAATAGCTACTCTAGTACCAGCTCCGGCAAGTAAACCATCACTCCTAGGCTACTATGCACACCGCCCCTTTACACCTATAAGCACGATAATTCGCTGGACAGTGGCTGGAGTGATATATTGGTTTGGAAGGAAAAGGAAGCGAAGTTAGGATTCATTAAATGTTATTTTTAAATGGTGGCAGTCAATGCCCACTTCGAATCTACCTGCAGGTACTATTTTAACCTCCATGGATTGGTTTGAGAGACGCCTTACCAAGCAAAGTACTTTTCCACTCCCCCAGGTCGTAAACCTAGAGAAGAGTGGTTCTTTGTTGGCGAGTTAGTAGTTAAAAGTGTCAAGCTAGTTAGTGGTAAGGAGTTTCAGGACAAGTACGCTTCAAGGGCTGTTGAGATAGATATACCTTTCCCGAAGCCCCACGAAAAGGCCTGGATAATAGAGTTTAAGCAGCTAGTTAAATACGAAAGGCCAGTGAAGCTCAAGGAGTGTACAGATATTAAAATCAACTAGTAAGAAGTCTCTCAGCAATCGGAAGATAGTGGGGTTCACTTTCATCAGGCCCGTGGACGCCCATATAGTAGTCGAGGCCATTAGAAGGAAGGCGAAGACCCTTACTCGTCCATTCGAGAAGCTATGGCCTCCACCACATGATGAGCTCGTCGAGGAACTCGTCGAGCTTGGTAGGTGGCTTGGTTTTTGTAGTTAAAAGAGAAAAGTATACATCTGACGGGGTTTACAGGATAGACGTTGTATAGAGAGATGTGGAAGGCCACGCTCCACTGAAGGTCTTTGAAGTCGAGGTTAGCGGTGATGTTGATAGAGCACTAGCTGGGCTAGCTCACGCTTTTGACGTGTGACGTTGCGAGCAGCTATGGCTAATAGTGAGCGATGAGGCTAAAGCAGAGAGAGCTAGAAAGCTAGTTCAGCCCATGTTAGAAGGCTCATTTGCGAGAATAAAGAATAGAGTTAGAATACTGAGCTGGAAAGAACTGCACGACCTGTACACGAGCGTGAAGCAGTATGGCGAGCTTGTAAAGGAGCTTTCAAGAAGATGATAAGCGGGGGCAATAACGTTAGGAGATCCTTTACTTCAGTTCTCGAAGCAATACTCTGTGAAACGTTGAAACCACGAAATTAATTCTATGCGACACGGAAAAGCGTTATAATAAAATGAGGATCTTCTATAATGTTCCTGGGCCAGGCGTTCTTTAGTCCCGAGGATGTTAGGGTTGACAGATGAACTGATTAGAACAAGCTTCTCATGCGCTTAAAGCTCTGTGTATACCTTTACTCCTCCTACAAACACCTGCATAGTAGTCGTCATTTGGTAGCTAACATGTAAACATTAATTATGCTGAGGAAATCGCTTATTATTTCGACAACGTGCTGTGCGCAGATCTCTTCATCGGAAAGGCCTTTACGCTTACAAAGTGAAAATATAAAACTCCAAAAATCCGGATCGGCGAATAAAAATACCTGACAACCTTGAGAAGGCAATTTTATTTCTGAGGGGTATAAGGACATCATAGCATTTAATTGCATCATTAGATTCTGCAGATTGATCCTTCTATCTTCATATTCACATACATCCGCGATCAACGAAGCTAAGACCCTGCGCTCGTGATTATTTATCTCCGTAGCCATAACTACATATTTGGTTTCATTTGATTTTATAAGCTTAAGGAGTCTCATTAAAAAAGCACCTGTTTTATTGCCGATGGCTCTGGACATTTCACTTCTTTAACAAAGGTCCTAAAGTCCTTAGACCATACATCTTCTCTATTCTGATAGCGCAATCCACAAACCTATCGTAGAATTCAGGCGGATTGGTTAATATTACATGCTGGCCCTCGATCTTGATGAGGTTAAGAGTACTGAGCATTTTAAGGCCTACTTCTATTGTTTCCTTCCCGATTCCTATGTTCTTGAGGCTTTCCTTTAATTCGTCTATGTTTAGGCTAAGTTGATACCTTAATTGCTTATAAGCTTTTTTGATGCCAAGTATCGTGGCAGCAGGTATCACAATATATCTTTTAATAACGGCTTTATCTACGTCAAGCCTCTTTACTCTTGGCAGCTCGATCTCTTTGACTGAAATAACGTCTCCACAAAGTTCTGCTATATCCGCTCTCGCAATATAGAACCTAATATATTGGATCATCGGTCTGAGAAGATCCCCCGCTATTGCGCTGGGATCTATACCTATACGTTTACTGAGATAGTTGAGAGCGTCCCACGTGGTTTCATCAAGTTTTATTGATGACAAGATACATCACCATCTTATAACTTACTTTTTGCTCATAATTAAATCTGTGGCCTTAGAAGCTCTTTCAATGAATTCCTTCGTTAAGGATTCAAGAAATGGTACAACTTCGCTGGACGCTCTTAATTGTCCTCTGACAAGCTTTATCAGTTTACTCTCACCTAAGCGGTTAAACGGCAAGGCTCTCAGCTCAGCTAGAGCTCTATGAGCGTATAATACATTTTCAAACGAAGGATCGAAACCTTTACCTTCTAACTCCCATTTAAGCCCCATTTCTGCATAGGCCTCGCTTATTTCGCGATTAACCCTTCTCTTATACTCAGCTATTCTAGCTGTTTCAACGGTTCTAAATCTCACAAGTATGCTACCGAGAAATAATGGTCGGTCTAGGGGTTCCTCGCTTCTTAGATCCTGAATTAAATATCTTAGTGATAGTAGGGCGAAACTAGTTCTACTCACGGGGGTTATTATATAGTCTGCTATTTTAATTAGCGGCCTTACGAGACCATACATTTGAGGAGGCAGATCTATAAATATGTAGTTGAAATTCCCTTTAGTGCCCCTGATCACTACGTCTTCTCTCCATTGCTTCGCCCGTTCAAGTGGTATAACGAAAGTTCTCAATAGTCTTAAGTACTTGGGGTGTGATGGTATTATGTAAAGATTCTCTGTTAATCTAACTAATAAAGGATCTTTACGTCCTCCAGTAATATAATCGAAAGATAATCCTTTTTCATAAGTTTCAGCTACCATTGAAACGCGATTTTGTTCGTGTTCATTAAGGAAGATCTCCGTAAGATTAGCTTGAGGATCAGCGTCAATCAATAGAACCTTTTGTTGAAATCTCTCACTAAGAGTTACTGCAAGAGTAGCTGCAAGTGTAGTTTTGCCAACACCGCCTTTATAGTTACATACGCTCACAATAATAGGGGGTTTAGGGGCAGACAGGCATACCACCATAAACATTTGTGGCTTGGCAAATATAAAAGCTTTAGAAGAAAGGGCGTTCCAAGACATTGTCTAGTTGCACATACTATATTCCTTGCTCAGATTGAGATCTATAGTGAACTTACAACGTCTAGGCCTCAATGAACATCCTCTTAGAGGAGTAAGTGTTCTCGAGCACGAAGTCTCTAAGCCCCTTACCACACCTCACCTCAATAGACACGTAGACACCTCTACGCTACATTGCCACGTTCATCCTAGGCTTTGCACGCTATTTATAGTATTGACCCATATTGATAGTTTTCAAAGAGAGTCGATCTCGACGCGGTACTTTACAAGTCAACGCTATAACTTGACACGTTAGTGTTGAGTTCTAAAGTCAACATTAACCGGATCGGCATCAACGCTTGCCAAGACCTCACCTCCTCGGAATCAATAACATTAACGTTGCTAATGCGCCAGGAAAGCTCTGCATACATGTTCAAGGTTATTAGAAATCTCCACCCCTCACGCGTCGCCTTCTCTAAGCTATGTTAGTGAAGCCTGCTTCAACAGAGTGAACACGTGCTAACCATGATGCGCTTCCAAGGTACATGTAAACATGTACACAGCGAGATCTCCGTCTCGTGAGTTTAGGGGTAGGTACGACTTAAAGCGCGCTAGCACACATAGCCGCATTCAATCTCACGAACTTTCCTCTTTAGGCATTTTGCCTATCATGTTGTGTTAGTTAGAATTTAACTATGCGAATATAGCGCCAACAACTTCACCTCAAAGCTTAGTGCGGACAACAAAGCCAGGGATCCAGCTATAGCACTCATGCTCAGCAATGCTGGGTTGCCAGCACTGTAGCCACGCCAAAGGAATATAACCGCGAGGAACAAGTAGAGCATGTGCTTAACCCTGAAGAAGCCCCAAACACGCTCATTCAAAACACTAACATCACTAATATACATAAACCTATGGTAGCGTGACTCAAAAGACACATCTATCCCCCAGATATATTCAGTACTTAAATAACAAGGGTCAAAGTGAGCCTTCAAAGATCACACGGCCATATAGCATCTGAGATCTAAGTCAAATATATCACGCTAGGTGGGGGGTTTTTAATAGTCATGTATCAAAGACTGTGGAATTTTTCCACGTCTTCACCATGATCTTCAATTGAAGAACCAAGGTTAGTTTTCGAACAAGTATTTCCAGGAAGACTTAGCTTTAAAGCAGTGTTAAGTGATGCAGAGTGGAATAATATATTTAGCGCTATTAAAGCGAGAGCAGGGGTTCTGCGGGCACTAAAATACATTTACACAGTTCTAGCTCCTCGGATACGCCTTTAAGGTCTACGGGGTCTTACGTATTCCAATGCTTCACAGTCTACTTTAGTGACTGCTTCAATTGTAGGAAACATGGCTTTGCAATTGTATCTCTGTGTAGTACCTCGGATGCTGGATCTTTTTCAAGTTTCCTTGGAAGTTAGGGATGTAATTAGAGAAATTAAAAGGGTGTAGCGTTTTAAGGGATCAAGTGAAACTATATTTTAGGACTCTTAGTAATTAAGGGTTGAAAAGGCGAAATCTGTGTATTCGTGGATTAAGGAAAATATTTTAGATGAGGTTATAGATATAGAAACCGATATCTATGACCTATCCTGGTACACTTTATACGAGTTAGAGGTAAAAGGAAGATTATTAGTTAGAAATAATATCGATCATATATATTCTTATCTGAGAACCCTTTCAGGTATGGACGATAATCTTCTTCGTATATCGCTGTATAATAAAGAGATCGCTATAGGAGCTTTACTAGGCTACTACGTACTTCTAAAAAGCAGATTCTACGATAAAGAACACTTACAGAAGGGATTACTACAAGTCCTTAAAATAGTAAAGAACTATATTGATGAGTATGCTTTAAAAGGCGAGGTTCTTTATACGTTAAAAATACTTGACAATATAACTGGTGCTATAAAGGGAGAAATTGGCGACATTAATAGCAAAATCACGGAACTTTTCAGCGAGCTGAGAAAAACGTTCTTAAGAGGTAATCCTCGTGTCGAGGAGGCTGAAGATCTATCATATGCTATATGGGCTATTTGCGAGTCTAAGCTGTGTACTTCTATTGATCAACAAGACTTATTAAAGACTATCCTAGATGATAGACTTTATGATCTCGTAACGATGGACTACATCTCAGCGACCATATATGCTAATGCCCTCTCAAATTTTGTCTTAAACTGCAATGGTTCATTAACAAAGAACAGAGATTATATGATTGCGATATATAAAAGAGTGGAAGAACTCGTAAAAATGCTAAAACATATTGATGATAATAAAGAGATTGGATATGCACAAATAGGTAAGCTTAAATTAGGCATTTATAATATTGAAAGAGCTCTACAAGAGTTAAAAACGTTAGATGAAGTTCAGCAGTTGAAGAAAAAATGTGAGCGCAGAGAGGGCATATTATTTATTATGATAGGGGCATTACTTCTAATTATACGGTTTCCCTCATCACTTTTATCAATAGCCTCACTATTAGCCCCGTATAGTAACTTTGTGATGATAATATTAATGTTTCTATCTCTTATTCTCATTGAAGAGGGAATAGGTCGTATTTTATCTAAGCGTAGAGTTCTAATAAGTCGTTGGATTTCAGAGGGTTTAAAGTTGATTTTAAGAAGTCTTAGTCAAATGCCACATTAGTAAGGTGCCATGTTCATGTATGAAAACATAGTTGTAAATTATTTAAATGTTGATGGGAAGCCATTTGAAAACTTTATTGTCACCACTTACCCGGTTGGTATACGGCCGCCTAACGAAGTTAACATGAGAAAGCTATATGACATATTAAGGCAGTTGTCATCTGAAGGTATTGCCGACGCGGAATTTAAACGCGACACGATCTTTGTTAAAGGTGATGATGAAGAAGCAATTAATCGTATAAGGATAAGTGAAATAGCTTATGTGGGCGAGGAACGAAAAACCCTAAAACTAGAAGTGAGCAACGACTTAAATATTATGAGAGCCTTATTTTATAGAGCCCTTTCCAGATATCTCGAGAAAAGAGGATTCAAGCTACTTTGGGGTAGGAGAAGAAAATGGAAAAAGATATTACCATTGGATATAACATTAGAGAAATTATTGGACCAAGAGCTTGCGTTGATGATAGGAAATGACCTTGTACTTTATCGGGGCTTATATGTTTTGCTTGAGATATTTGACGATGGCGGAGCTATACTTTGGGTAGATCTATACTCACCTATAATAAAGTTATCAGAGCAAAGGCCACTAAGCTCTCGTGAAGCCAAACTTCTCGGTCTTAGAGATACTTATACAAGCTACATCCCCACGCCAAGGAAGAGGTTTGAGATCTTAAATAAATTGCTTAGAATTATATGTGATGAATCTAAATTAATTATAAAGTTTGCAGACGGGTACTCTATAACTTTCACGTGCACGTTTCCTACATTAAGGGTGCATTAAGGGCGTATAAACGTGAGTACTTCTTTTGAAAGGATCATAGCTACACGTATACTAGAGCCTAAATTACAGTTTTATAATGGCACACATATAAGTCCAAGGAGGATAGTGTTCCTGAAACCATTTAGTTACAAAAAGCTCCTTGACGAAGAAATACACCTTAAACTCCTGACGGACACGGAAACGTTCTATTTATGTAAAAAGCTTGTTAATCACTTAATAAATGGTTACTCCACTCTTAATGCAAGCATTCCCCCTTTCAGAGAAGTTTTCGGCGGAAAACTAGTATTTGAGGAGAATTCCGACATTAAGATTACTTCATCAGAGAACCTGTTGGTTGATCTAGAGGAGTCGCTTGACGCTCTACGTTCATACCGCTCTAGAGGCATTGTTATTGTTGCACTTAAAACATTGTCAACGGATAATTATATAAGTGCCAAAATAAAGGTCATGGAGGGATATTCAACGTTAAATATAAGGTCTCAATTTATTAAAAAAGAGACTATAGAAAAACATGTAAGTAATGGGGGTTATACATACCTTCTAATGAATGTGGCTACAGCAATATATGCAAAAGCTGGTGGCATTCCATGGAGACTCTCAAGAAGCGTTCTTTCAACTAATGGATTAATCTTGGGAATATCTTTCTCTAGGAAGCGCGTCACGTCAGGCAAAGAGGTGATCTATTATGGTGCAATAGAGTTATTTGATAAATATGGAGAACATTTATTAACGCAGATTAGGATGTTTACAGCTCACCCAGAACAATTAAAAACCAAGGGATTATTTGTCCCCTATGAAATATTGAAGCCGATTCTAACAAATGCTATCAAACAATATGGCAAGGTACCGCAGATAATAATACACAAGTCATCTCCTTTTGTGGACGAAGAGATTAAGGCTATTGAAGAAGTTGCAACAGAACATAAGGCTTTTTACATTTTTGCACATATAAAATCAAACACGGTTTACAGAGCTTACGACCCTTCAGCATCAGACTTTAGTATTCAAAGAGGATTAATGCTCTTAAGGTCGTTCAGGAGCAGCAGGTGGCCTCAATATATAATATTTACAACGGGAAGATTATATAGGTCTGCCGAGGAAAGAGGTAAACTGGGAACTCCAAGACCCCTAGAGATCACTATTAATACTAATATAAATATGTCGACTAATGTGTTCACATGGTCGAATTATATTGGGCAACAAATTTTAGCTTTAACAAAACTAGACTGGAACACTACAGATCCAGAAATTAGAGAGCCCATCACGATCAAATATTCCAGAAAAGCCGCTCAAATAGCACCAAAAATTCTAAACCCATGGTTACGTGATTACAGAGTAACAGACATTAGGGATTTAATGTGAAGCGCTGAAATGATCTTCTCTCCCCCATTCATTACCTTTTATAACACTGAACACTACGCCATATATTAGACGCTCAAGGTAAAAGCATACGCTCTATGGCAGTAAATTATACTCAGAAACGGCTCCTAACACTCTTATATATATTGATCGAGATACTAGAAATCCTTAAGATCTCGCGTCTTCTCTTTAAATGGTCTATATATAGCGTCTTATGGGAGCCCTCTAATTGGAATGCCTATCATGTCTTTGTGAATTCACGATGATCGCGTTCTACTGACTTTCCTTGGCCTTTGGGACCTCTTACGATACTTGCAATGTCAAGAAGATATACCTCGACATCTAAATCAATTTCAATTAATCGAAAGGTATATCCACAGGTACACTTTTGATTTTTGAGATGGCTAAGGAGGTATGATTTCCTCTTTTCCGTAAAAGAGGAAATCAAGCGGTCTGCTTTAAAAGCACTATTTCCTATTTTCAAGGGGATACCATGAAAAGAGGAAGCCTGAAGCTAGGGGATGTGCCACCCTATCCTGCTCTCCTAGAGGCCGTTAAGAGGGCTTATAACGATGTTAGTAAGGGCAGGTATAACCACAGAGACCTAGCCCTCGTAGCCATAGTAGTCTTCACGGGTTGCAGGATTGGAGAGGCTGTGCAACTTAGAAGGCAGGATGTTGACTCTAAGAGGAGAGTAATAGTCACTAGGCAATTAAAGGAGAGAGGAGAGTTCCAGCGAGTGGTGCCAGTACCGAGCAACCTCTACTGGAAGATAATGACTTACTACCTGGAGCGGACAGCCGATGACAGAGTATTCAATGTATCAGTGAGGCAAGCAAGGAACATAGTTTACTCCTTCACAGAGAAGTACTTGAAGAAGAGGATTAGGCCTCATGTCATTAGACACTCCTACGCTGTAGCAGTGTTAAAGGCCACTGGGAACCTCGAAGCCATGAGGAGGCTACTAGGCCACAGAGACTACACAACAATCAAGGTATACCTAGACCTAACACGAGAAGACCTAGAACAAAAAACTTAATAGGCTTTTTAAAAATTTAATATAAGTAAACGTAAAACCTAGGTATACCTTGAACTCTATCGTTTTACTTAATTTCAAGGTATACTAGTAAAGTATTTAAGGGGAAAATCCGTAATATGCAATCAGGTTCGGGTGATGGCAGATGCCAAAGGTTTCTATAAGCTTGAGTTCAGACGCTGCAAGTATTTTGGCTAGGAGTGGGAAGACTGTGAACGAGAAGGTTAAGGAGATAGTGTTACTCTATGTTGCTAAGACATCAAGAATGCTTGAAAGGAGCGATGTCTTGCATGCTATCGCGTTAGACCTACTAAAGCATATTATCCAGTACCTAGGTGAAAAAGATCCCAAGCCCGAAAGCCTATACATGATCCTCGCGGAAGCCAAAGTTTTGGCTAAGATTGCGAAGGATCTACCGCTAACAGAGGGCGAAAAGTTCTACTTGGCGACCCTCGAAACCATGATTGAAACGTATGAAAAAACGTATGAAAAGGAGCCCGCTATTAGATCATTCTTCGGGCCCATCATCGCGGGCTTCATAGCACTCCTACCACTTTACGTTCTATCGCTAATCATAGATGTCAAGGAGGAAGTGAAGACTTCTCTCGAAAATCCAGTAGCAACCATGATAAACGCTATGATCTCACACGCGAGTAAAGCGAAATCGTTAGACACCGTTCAATCAAGCGCTACCGAGTTGAAGTAAGGGGCCGGGGGATGATGAACACTACGGGGTTGCTGAACCGTGATAGGCAGGCTGCGCGCTGACCCGCCCCGGCCCCACTAAATTAATGTTTTTTTACCTCCCCCTTAAATCCCTGGATAACCCCGGTATTAAGCCCCCTGTTCTCTATAACGAGATCGTTTTTCTCGGCAAAAGAGTATAGTTCTGGATCTTTATCCCTAAGTTTTTCTTAGGCTTACTGGCCTGAGACTCTTGGATTTCACTCTGTGGAGGTCTCCGTGTATGAAGGACTCGTATATCTTCTCACGGTTGCTGTGGTTCCTACACGAGTTCTCAATGAACCCCTGCATCACTTGCAACGCCTCCTCCTCGCTCAAACCCTTCACATTGACTAGGTAAGCGGATAAGACGTAGAGTATGAAGCGCTTCCTACCGTCAGGGAGCCCTTTCTCAATGACTTTCTCTACCCAGTCTTAGCGTCAACGGGCTCGACATAGTGCCTCTGGAGTAGCTTTCAATAGGACCCTTGCAGTGTTTTCATAGTGGTGTCTCCTGCTCTCAATACCATAATGAGCGGGTTTCTCTTCTTGAAAATCTAGTATCGCGTCATCTACATCTCCCCACTTGACAACAACCTTAGGGATCTCCTCGAGGCGAAGATATGTAGCGAAGCTCGTAGAGACGATGTATGCGACCTCTCTGCTAATACTTCTTCTCTCAACACTCTTACTAATACGTGTATCCCTACTCTCTCAAACTTCTCTGGGTAAAATAGGTACGGAATAAAGGTAGCCAGGATAAATGGTCCGAGAAAACCCCATACAAGCCCCTAAATCCTTGCAAACCCCTCGATCATCACCTTACCCTCTAGAACTTCGAGATTGGAAGCTAATTGTTCTTAAAGGGGTTTAACTCGTCTGTCTCTTAATAATTAGTGAAGCTTTACCTATACAAGAGGGTTTACTACATATTAACACGGGCATTCCACCGATCATAGCTATAGCTCCAATAGTATCTAGAGTTAACTGTCTGCCGCAAATATAGCATTTTGCATGGCCATTCACAACGCCTTCATATAGTTCAAGCTTTGGTAGTTATGTAATAGTCTCCACTAAGGTTAGGATAGAGGTTGTGGAGCAAGGCTAAGAGGCTCGGGATTAACATCTCTGAGTTCCTGCGGAGGAAGCTAGAGGAGGTTGAGAGGAGAGAAGTAAAGCTGATCACCAGGAGGCTTAGCGAGCTCAGCGATGTCCTCGATGCAATAGACATTGAGAGGCTCGTGAGGCATGTAAGAGAGGATAGGGAGCCGTAGTAAAGGGTCTTCTTCACAATTCCTCCTCATTGATACGAGGCGTTGAAGGAGAGAAGGGTAGACTTATCAGCCGGGAGTCATGCGCTCATTCGACCAGTCAATGGAGAAGCGAAGAGGCTATACTTCAAGGTGCTAATTAAAGGACTATACCTTGTGGGAGCATCAACATTTCCAGGTGGAGGTGTAGAGGGAGTAGTGATCTCTGGATTGATCTGCGCACGCGACATAATGAGCTAGAAGCACACTAATGCAGCGGAGAGATATAGACGTGATCATAGCTTACTTAAAACAGCGTGTTTAACTATTGGATCATCTATAACGTACTCTTCATTTATCTTCTTGACATACCCATACTTCACAAGCCGTTCTAGTAGTTCACTGAACTTATTGGGTGGTATTGGCCTCGTCCTCGCCTCTACAAACGCTTTAATATCCTTCCACCTCTTGAATCCCGTGGCAATTGCTTTCAATATCGCAGTATACCTATCCCTAGATCTCTCGATGACTTTCTCTAGCTCAGAGATGACGATCGCCGTGCCCTCTTCAAGCA
>Ga0326760_1000747_pt1 | contig 15871 bp, 21 predicted proteins | sample GCREP_S_FD_207668 | JGI IMG/M metagenome (GOLD analysis project Ga0326760, IMG submission 207668) | Hot spring sediment microbial communities from Geyser Creek Basin, Yellowstone National Park, WY, United States - GCR.EP_S | ecosystem: Environmental > Aquatic > Thermal springs > Near-boiling... | reverse complement strand
TTTTAAAGCTTTTTACCCCGCCTTCTAAAGGGCGAGGCTTGCCAACTCTAGTCATAAGGGGTAGCTAGGCTCTCTTCATCCTTGTAAACTCTCTCATCTATAAACATCTCACCCTCTACGAGAGGTTTAGGATCTCTAACAGCCTCTATTCTGAAAAGCGAAGACGTGTACCAGTCGTAATCTGTTCTCACCTTGAGCTTTTTGTATATGGGAAGCTTATCTTCAAATGAGGAGTAACTTTTTTCAGTTGCGGGATATAGGTTGAACTTCCTTTTTATATCGGTTATCACAAATCCCATTTCAAGAATCATCCTCTCAATTTCATACCATTTCTTTCTAGAGGCTTCCAGCGTTGTCAGACCAAAGTAACCAGAGCAACCGACCCCCTTCAAAGTTGAAGCTCCTCTGGAGAGAAATAGTTTTATTCCATCAAGGGTCTCAACAGGATCGGTCACAAAAACGTCGAATTTTTTTTTAAATTCATCCGGGAACATCTTTTGAACATCATACATATATGCGGAGACATTCAGGCCGTGTTTCTTAGAAACCTTGTTTATAAATTCGACAAGCCTTTCATCTACGTCTACTACGATTACCTCCTTCGGCAAACCTGTTAAAGATACCGCTATGCTGAAGAGGTCATCATCTCCAACGACGAAAAACCTTCCATAAATATCCCCGCGCTCGTGAATAAACTCAAGACGCCTTATCACACCATCCTCGCTTATGAAGCCTTGATCGAACTTTTCAATGGCGGGTGGTCTGTTTTTGCATATTTCCTTATATTCCAAAAGAATTTTCGAGTAAAAGTCAGTTAAGATATAACCGGTTCCATTGCAGTTAATGCATTTCGCATTTATTGGAAAAAAGCGTGAAATGTCTCTTCCTTTTTCCGTTATCCTTATTCTACCACTAAAAAACTCAATGAGTCCAGATTTTAGAAGATTATCCATCGCATCAAGAAATTCGTTTAAAGAAGCGTCTTGATGATCTATAACCTCATAAACACTCCTCTCACCTTCCAAAAGACACTGCAGGATCTGAATTTCGATTCTGTTCATTTTTTATCCCCTATCGAGTATAACATGCCTATAAGACTTCGGTTTAAATTTCTCTAGAAATAGCTTAAAAGCTTTTTCGGCTTTGGATTTGTCGCCACATGTGAAAATATCAAGATTCACAAGCTCGTATTCCGGCCAAGTGTGAATTGAAACATGACTCTCTGAAATCAAAACAACTCCTGTAACTCCGTGAGGATTAAACTGCTTGTAAATACTCCCGACTTTGTTCAGACCGGCTTTATCCACCACCTCCTCCAAGATCTCTCTGACTTTTTCCTCTCTCGCGATCAGTTCTGGATCTACACCATAAAGTTCCGCGATAATATGTTTGCCGACTATCATATTCATCACCTTCCATCATCCTCACCTCCTCCCCCAATTAATGGCGAAATTTCAGTAGTCAGAGAGTTTTCTTTATGAGGGACAAGAAACATCTAATTTGGCTTGATTTTTAAATTTTTCGCTAAATTCAAACAGAGATTTAGACTCAGAATTTGATCCAAAAAGCAAAAAATATGCTGAACTTGAAAAAAACAGTATTTTACTGGTAGTTTTTAGGCATGTGGAATTTTTTATCTCTGTTTCTAGTCAAAGGGAGAGAAAACTAATATCTTTAGTAAAAATAATTTCAGTAACTTCTCGAAGCAACAGCAAGAGTTCCTTTTCCACCGCAAACGATGCATTCTCCCTCCATTTCAAAGTTAAGGAAGTTTGGCAATTCTTTAAGCCATCCAAGTAGCTTTCCACCTCTATTCTCAACTTGTTCCCCACAACTTTTTTCTTTGCAGAGATATAGCAAAACAACTGAACTTTTAGCATATTCCTCAATTTCAGAAAGAGACCTCGCAAATTTTAGCTTCCCCTTAATAAACTCCACCGCTCTATTCCTGAGCCTATTTCTCATTTCTTCCCCCCAACTGCGAATTCTTTCTTCGCTTATTTCTTCCAAAGGAACGGAAAACTTCTTTCTTTCATCTCTGAAGGAGACAACTATATTCCTATTTTCAGCTTCTTTTGGACCGATTTCAAATCTTATCGGGACACCTTTAAGCTCCCATTTGTAATATTTAGCACCAGGTCTCTCCTCTCCTAGATCAAGTACGTATCTAAATCTCTTTATCCTTTCGACAACCTCTTTACAAAAATCCAAAACTTCCTTTTCTTTATCTTTATACAAAACCGGTATCAAAACTATCTGAATTGGAGCGACATCAAATGGTAAAACAAGCCCCAAATCGTCTCCGTGAATGGCTATGAGGGCTGCTATACATCTTTCCGAAATTCCGTAGCACGTCTGATGAACGTAGTAGTGATTTCCATCGAATCCTTCATATTTTATATCAAAAGTCCTTGCAAAATTTTCTCCTAGATTGTGAACAGTTCCTATTTGCAAACTGCGGCCATCGGGCATTATGGTATCGAAGGCAATAGTGTAAACGGCCCCAGGGAATTTGTCCCAGTCCGGGCGATGTATTACGAAATAAGGTATTGCAATAAAATCATAGAATTCCTTATAATATCCTATCGCTTTTTCAACCTGTTCTTCAGCCTCTTTTTGATTTCTATGCGCTGTGTGGGCCTCTTTGAATGAAGTTATCTCCCTAAGTCTTATAAGCGGCCTTGTATGCTTTGTTTCGTATCTAAAAACATTTACTATCTGGTAAACTCTTAAAGGCAAGTCAGCATGGGTTCTTATCCAAAGCTTGAACATTGGATACATCGCAGTTTCGCTTGTTGGACGCAAGGCAAGTTTCACGTCAAGCGGATCCAATCCGCCATGCGTTATCCAATAAACTTCTCCCTCAAAACCTTTTATATGCTCGCTTTCCTTACCTAGTTCAGTTTCTGGAATTAAAGCAGGAAAGTAAACTTCGTTGTGATCTCTGTCCATTATTTCCCTTAATTTTCCATAAACTAACTGTCTTAGCTTAAAACCAAACGGAAGCCAAACATAAAGACCCTTAACCGGATATCGGATATCCAATATTTCCGCAGCTTGAATTAGCTCGTGAAACCATTCCGAGAAGTTCTCCTTAGCTGGCAAAGCCATCGGCTTAACTTCGCCTGCGCTATTTATTTTTTGTTACTTTTTGTTTCTGACTTCCTCACGCCCTTCAGAGTGGGGGTTCCTTCAGGGATGGTTCATAAGTTTCCCTCATCTGTTCGGGATTACATCTGTCATCTGAAATGCAGACAGGGTGGTCAGAGGTCCCCAGAAAGGTTCAGCGACTCTAAAGCCCTCTTCTCAATATCCAAGACTGCTATCCCGTCCCTATCCTCTTCCAGGCCACACTTAGGACACTTGAACCGTCTGTAGCCGTTCTCCCTCAGTCGAGAACCACAGTTAGGGCAAATAGATGAAGTATATTCAGGTTCTACTGGGATTACTGGAACTCCAAGCTTCTCGCACTGAAGAACAAGCTTCAACAAATTTGTTGTGAGCTGTCTGCCTCGAAGAGCGAGCTTTTCAATTATAAAAAACTCATTCTGAACACGAAAGTTGCAACCAAAACCTCATTCTTTAGGGCGGAGGAGAGGATTGATTTCAGAGTGGGCAATTCTAAGAAAATTTTTAAATAACCAGAAACTCAGAAAATTTGGGGGGCCGTGGGGTAGCCTGGTTATCCTCTCGGCCTGGGGCGCCGGTGACCCGAGTTCAAATCTCGGCGGCCCCACTTTCGAATTCTCAGAAAGAGTTTTAAAATCGGGCAATGACGGGTTTCATGAAGTTTGATATATCTAGAGAGCTATACAGCGAGGCAATAAAACTAATGCCAGGAGGGGTTAGCAGCCCAGTAAGGGCCTTTAAGCCACACCCATTTTTTGTCTCCAAAGCAAGAGGATCTAAAATCTACGATGTAGACGGAAACGAGTTTATCGACTACTGCATGGCCTACGGAGCTCTTATCCTCGGTCATGCAAACGAAGAAGTAAAGAACGCTATAAAAGAAAAGCTCGAAGATGGATGGCTCTATGGGACTCCAATTGAACTTGAAGTGAAATATGCAAAGTTGATCAGAAAGTACTATCCTTCGATTGAAATGTTACGCTTTGTAAACACGGGAAGCGAAGCTACTATGTCGGCTTTGAGAGTTGCCAGAGGTTTCACTGGTAGAGAAAAGATAGTGAAAATCGAAGGTAGTTTTCATGGATCCCATGAAGCCGTTCTGGTAAAAGCTGGAAGCGGCGCTACAACCTTTGGAGTTCCGAATTCGGCAGGAGTTCCGAAAGATTTTGTAAAGAACACACTACAGGTTCCTTTTAATGATGTTCAAGCCCTTTCTTACGTTCTAGAGAAGAACAAAGATGTTGCAGCGGTAATAATGGAACCCGTAATGGGGAATTCATCGCTTATTTTGCCAGAAGCGAATTATCTAAAAGAGGTTAGAAAGATTACATTGGAAAATGATGTTTTACTGATTTTTGACGAGATCATTACGGGTTTCCGGCTTGCAATGGGAGGTGCGCAAGAATTCTACGGAGTCAAAGCCGATATAACCACCCTTGGAAAAATTGCTGGAGGGGGATTTCCAATCGGAATCTACGGAGGTAGAAGGGAAATAATGGAAAAGGTTGCACCATCCGGAGACGTATACCAGGCAGGAACTTTCAGTGGAAACCCCATAAGTCTTCTTGCAGGCTATACGACTGTGAAAACTATCGAAAAATACAACGCAATTGAGAGAACTTCAAGAAAAACTAAAAAACTCTGCGAAGCAATAACCGACGACCTAAAAAATGCCGAACTAGCTTTTATAGCTTCCATGTTTTGTATTTACTTTGGAAAAACTCCCAAAAATTACTCGGAAGCTCTAAAGTTAGATAAAGATTCCTATATGAAGTTCTTCTGGAAACTTCTTGAAAAAGGAGTATTCTTCCCGCCCTCTCAATTCGAAGTTTGCTTTATGAGCTTCGCACACAGCGATGAAGATATAGAAAAAACTGCAAATGCAATAAGAGAGGCCTATGAAAATTCGAGTAGGAACTAGAGGCAGCAAGTTAGCTCTGGCCCAAGCAAATAGAGTTGTCGAAAGGCTCGCATCCGAAGGCTATGAAGTCGAACTAAAAATCATAAAGACAACCGGAGATGTAATGAAAGATAGACCCTTGCATGAATTTAAGGGAATTGGAGCTTTTGTAAGGGCCATAGATACAGCTCTGGCAAGAGGGGACATAGATGTGGCAGTTCACAGTTACAAAGACGTTCCAAGCCTTAGGGTTGAGGGAACAAATATAGCCGCTGTTCTTAAAAGGGATAGTCCATGCGATGCCCTAGTTTCACGAGATGGTAAAAAATTGGAAGAACTCGAGCAAAAAGCAATAATAGGAACTTCAAGCCTGAGGAGGAGGGCTCAGTTTTCTAGACTAAGGCCAGATATTATCTTTGAAAATCTGCGTGGAAATCTCGATACTAGGATTAGAAAGTTGAAAGAAGGGCTTTACGATGCAATAATAGTTGCTGAAGCGGGAATTCAAAGGTTAGGTTTGAAAATAGATTACCAAAGCTTTCCTCCAGATTTAATCGTTCCGCCTCCAAATCAAGGAATAATAGCAATTGCAACAAGATTGGGTGAAGAACATCTCGTTTCCTTCATGAACGATGAGAAAACTTGGATCGAAGCGCAGGTTGAAAGATCGATAACAAGAGAGCTAGGATTCGGATGCGCTGTACCATTCGGTGTTTATGCAGAAGTTAGAGGGGATAAGATTAGAGTTATATGCGAAATTCTTGGAGAGAGATATACCAGGGTTGAAGAGAAAATTTCTTCTATTGAAGAAGCAGTTGAAATCGCGAGGAGAATCAAAGATGCCAGGTAAAGTTTTCATAGTTGGAGCTGGACCGGGAAAAAGAGATCTTCTAACTCTCAAAGCCCTGAAAATCATAATGGAAGCTGATGTTATTCTTTACGACGATCTAATAGGAGAAGTAGTAGACTTGCTCAAAGAAACAAAAGCTCAGCTCATAAGCGTTGGAAAAAGAAAAGGAGTTCACAAATTTGAGCAGGAGGAAATAAACAGGATGCTTTCGGAACTGGCAAAGAAGGGGAAAAAAGTAGTCCGATTAAAGGGAGGAGATCCCTTTGTTTTTGGGAGGGGAGGAGAAGAAATAGAATATCTGGCAAAGGAAGGTATAGAATTCGAATACGTCCCAGGGATAACTTCTGCAATAGCTGTTCCAGGGGCTGCAGGAATTCCAGTAACACATCGAAATTTCGATCCTGCAGTCGTTTTCATAACCGGACACGAAAGCAAAAGTAGGCTGAACTGGGAAGCTCTTGCAAAGCTAAATGCAACGATAGTTGTTCTTATGGGTCTGTCAAACATCGAGAACATTTGTAAAAATCTGATCCAACATGGAAAGGATCCCGAAACACCGGTGGCTGTAATAGAGAAGGGATTTTCCCAAGAACAAAGAGTAATCGAAGGAAATCTTTCCAACATAGCTGAAAAAGTAAGAGAAGAGAATGTTTCCCCACCAGCAGTTATAGTGATAGGAAAAGTGGTGGAAATTCGCGAGAGAGTGAAGAATTTTCCGAAATGAGCTAATCAGCATTTAAAAGCGATATTTCTGCATTAAAACCCAAAATCTTTCATCCGCTGGACTTGGGAGCATAGATTTGCAGTCTCATTACAAGGCTCATTTATGCAACCGCTAAGATCCGAGGGAATCATCTCTACCAGGGGCACCTTTATTTTAAAAAATAGAAAAATTAATTGCCCGACAACATTCTTCATGAACGAGAGGGAATTTGCTGATGAAGCCGTAAGAATTTGTGCCCTTATAATGGCCGAAAGCGCTAGAACGGCACCAAAGTCAAGAGGTATAGACGATCTCGAAATATTTTACATTGGAAAAGAAAGAATAGAAGAGATTGCTAAAAAAATGGAGGAATTTGCAAGCGAGGACAAAGATTTTCTGAGAGATGCAAACAGTATAAGAAAAGCTAGAGGAATCCTAGTAATCGGAGTTAACGGAGGTAAACCAATAGGCGTTAACTGCGGGGCCTGTGGTTTCAAAAGCTGCGCCGAATTTGAGAGGGCGAGGAGGGAAGAGAGAAAATTTAGAGGGCCAAATTGTGCCTTCAAGCTCATAGATCTCGGTATTGCTTTAGGAAGTGCGGCAAAAGTTTCCTCAATTCTAGGGGTCGATACTAGGATAATGTACAGAGCCGCAATAGCAATAAAACAACTGGGAATTGTGAAAAGCGACGTTTTGTTCGCAATTCCAATTGCTTCTGAGGGAAAGAACCCCTTTTTCGATCGTCAACGTTGAACTTCAACTATTTCTACACCATAACCAAGTTCTTTTATTTCTTGTATTATTTTTTCAATCTTGTCTTCAGACAACTCGATTTCAGCCTCTTTTAAGCTTATGCCTCTGACAACCGCTCCATTTTCCTCGAAAACTGACTTAACAGCGCTTATGCAGGCCTTGCATTTAAGGCCACGAAGTGAAAGTCTAATGATCATCAAAAAAAGCTTTAGGTGTGTTTTTAAATCTTTTTAAAAAACAAACTTTTATAATATATAATTAACATTTACAAGCCTCGCCCTTTCAAGGGGTATAGAAACTGCTTCATTCTAGCGCAAATTAACTAGCGTTAACTTCTATTGATTGAATGCCAGAGAGGCTCTACACAACCGGTAAAGTTGCTAAGATATTCGGTGTATCTTACGTAGCTGTGAAGAAGTGGGCTTACTCGGGGAAGAAAGTACATTAAGGCTCCTCGGCGAGGAAGCACCAAAAGGCAAGGTCGCGATTTATGCCAGGGTAAGCTCGGCGATCAGAAAGAAGGTCTGGAGAGGCAGAAGCAAACTTGTCGAGTATGCCAAGAGCAAGGGGCTTAGAAACTGCTCCGCAGATACCAGATGGATGCAGGAGCTTCCGTTCACCCCGAAGGCCCTCCCATGAAAAGAGGAGGGAAGGGATGAAAGTTTACGCTAGACTAGAATGGAGGTTATTTTTGTTAAAAATTTCTTGGCCTAACGCTTTGAAAAGGCCTTATCTATAAATTCTCTCTCCTTTTTCAAAATTTCAACTTTTTTTCCAAAATCCAGCTCGCCTATACCCAGATCATCCAGCTCTATCGTTAGATATCCATCATATCCCTTTTCCGAGAGATCTTTCAATATCCGAAAGACCTTTTCACTCTTACTTGCCATTACATGCTTTCCATCACTTTCTGAACTCACATGGACATTCTTAATCCTCTCCAAGAGATTCAGAAAGCTGTCATCGTATTTCGAGTGCTTTATGTCGTAAGTTATCCAGAGATCGTAAGCTTTCGCAAAAAACTCGAGTTCCTCTGATGTCTTGCATAAGTTGTTTATCTTCATCTCCGAGTTTTCCAGTGAAAGGTTTACTCCCTTAATTCTTGAAAAATTCGATGAAATCCTTAGGTATCTGTGAAGAGAATTGTAATCTGCCCAAACAGGTTCTCTTAGAGCGCTTCTTTTTCCTGCATGAATTGTTACAAGTTTTCCGCTTACCTTTTTGCAAAGAGAAATTGTGTACAGTGTTTCTTTCAAACTTAAGTCCGAAACCTTTCCATTAACGGAGACGGGATTTAGGTCCAAAACCGGTGCATGAAACAGCAACTCGAAATCGAGGAGACTCTCTAGCTTTTCAGGATTTCTGTCAACCCAAAAGTAAGGGGTTTCGACCCAGAACTCGACTCCGTCACATCCAGACAGCTCTACCGCTCTAGCTATCATGTCCGTTGAATATTCGTAAAGAAACATGCTCGAGAACAGTATCATATCCTTCTTTTCTTGTAATCCTCAAAAAGCTTCTCAATTCTCTCAACAGCTTTTCTCCTCATTTCCTCCAATTTGCTTTTGTAAACTTCTTCAAAATTATGGCCAACGAATGCCACTTCGCTGCCCTCTATAATATCCACTTCTTCTTTTCTTATTCTGGGAATTCCGAAGGAGTCAAATACCTCCCTTGCGACGTGGGACATTTCGCTACCTGTTATTACGGCTTTTATTTTTTTACTGCAAAGGAATTCGGCACTACTCTTGCTGCCACCACTCGCATCCGCTATGTAAACTATATCTCCCTCGACAATCTCCGCTTTCTCAAGTTCCTCCTTTGAGAATTTCTTTACAAGCTTCACCTCCCTCCAACCGGAAATTTCAAGAAGCTTCATCTTTTTCAGAATTTCGAGTTTTTCTTTAAGCCTTGCAATCTCGGAATCTTTCTTCTTTATCTCAGCAATGAGTTCGACGATTCTGGACTCAAGGTTTTTAGCATAAATTTCCCTCCTCATCTTTTCCTTCTCCTCATCCGCCATTGCTACTATTTTCGCTCTCAACTTCTCTATCTCAGCTCTGAGTTCCTCTATCTGTTTTCTCAGCATTTCATTTTCTTCCTTCAGCTCCTTTATTTTTTTGTCCTTTTTTTCAAGCAGATCTAGGAAGTCAACTTCTTTTTCATCCTTTCTTTCAACCTTTTCCACAACCTGTGGTTCAAATAGGCTTTTCAGCGTCATTCCTCTTATTATCTCGGCCTTGGCTCTTTCGACATCGAAACCCACCGGCAATCTTTTTTCTATATTTCTGAACTTGCTTTCGTAATTCTTCAGCGCATCTATTGCTGAAGCCAATGCATCTCTCTCGTGATCGTTCAGGAAATCATATTTTGAAGTCAGATCTCTCTTTTTATCTAAGCTAAGATCTTCTCTCGGAGCGTAAAGAACTGCATTAAAAGCCGCCTTAACTTTGTTCACAAACTCTGGAGGATTCTTTTTATCTGTTGCAATCAGAACCGGCTTTCCGTGAGACTTTATAAATTCTACAACATCCGAAAAGTTCCAGTCCTTTTGGCTTTTCACACTTATTAAATTTCCGCCCAGATCTATTATCGCCACAGCAGTAGTAGTTCCGGGATCTATTCCAACTATAAGATACCTCATAGACTTTGAAACCGGAATAAGCTCAATCTTCTCTTTTTCAATTGACTCAACCTTCACCTGCACATCCCTAGTTTTGAAGGGACTTATAGGTATCTCCTTTATTGGAGCGTTGACAATCAGTTCCCCCCTCGAAATACCACCGAAGCCTTTTTTAACGATCTCAGTATATTCAAATCCCGCCTGGTCAAGGATTCTCTTTATTTCCCTGTATACACTTCTAACTGCATCGTGGACTTTTCTGCCATATCTTTTCTGTCTCCATCCTCCTTTACCGAGTCTTCTGTTTCTTGAAACAATTATCCTAGTTTTATCCGTGAAGACTGATATCTCGTATCCAAAATCCAAGCTGGCAAGGTAAGCGCATGTTCTCGCTTCATCGAAAGGATCCCTAGGATTCATTTTAATACCAAACCTTTTCGCAATTACTGGCAAAGGTCCATCTACTGCAATCTGGATTAGCTTAACATTTGAGTTTTTCAAAAAATTCACGATTTCCCTTTTCTCTTCAAATAGCTCACTTATATTATCAATCGCTACTATGTCAGGTTTAAGTTCCTTTATCAATCTGAAAAGCTTAGGTTTCGAAACTGTCTTCTTAACACCGCTATCCAGAACCACTACTGCGAACTTCCCCTTCCCGATCGCATCTATCCCCAGTATCACCAATTATTAACTCCAATGTCGAATTGATATCCCTTTCTATGCGATATGTTCTCCTGAAGTATTTAAGTATGTTGAATACATCCCTTCTCAGCGCGTCATCCCAGCCTTCCTCACATACTTCCATGCTCTGCGGGAAATCGATTATCCAAAAACTATCCCCTACAAGTATGTTGAACTCGCTGAGATCGCCATGCACAATGCCTCTCCTATAAAATTTGGCGATTTCCTCAATGATCATATCAAGAAGTTCCTCGGGATTTTCGACTCTAACCTTATATAGCTCCTTCGCATCTATTAGTTCCATCAACACAGCATTTCCTTCATTAGCATAAGCTTCTGGAACTGCAAGACCCTGCAACTTTTTCAGAGCGCTAAATTCCCTCTTCGCAGACCTAACAGATAAGACAGAAAAGTTGAGATTTCCGTAATCTCTTTTTTCAACAACTTTCTTAAAGCTCTGATATCCGAGCTTGTGGAATTTTATTACCGCCTCTCCATCCTTGGAGAGACAGTTGTATATCATGCTCTCTTTTCCTTCGCCCATTTTTTTCCCGAGTGCCTTGACATAACCCTCTTCCACGAGTTTATGCAAAGAATAAAGGCTAAGCCCAGTAAATGTCAAAGTTGCTCCTTCATATTCGGTATACTTGTTTATTACAATCCTCTCATCGCCAAGAGATTTCAAAATTTTTTTTACTTTCTCCTCATCTATCTTTGCGTGATCGCTTATAACAGTGACAGGTACGAATTTGTAGTTCCAAAGATTCTTGAATATTGCATCAAGAATTTTCCAGGAATTTTTACCCAATCTTTTATAAATCTCTGCCAGATCCATGAGAAAAACGCCTCCTTCCTAAAGTGCTATTCGCACTTCTAACAAGAGTCTGACCTTCTCCCCGCCCTGAAAGGCGAGGGGAGAAGTCGGCTCCTGCTCCCCATCTCTTAAAAGTTGGCCAGAGGAAGGCATCCAAAACAATATAATGGCTTCGAGTTAAAGACTTTTCCCCGCCCTAAAGGGCGAGGTTTGTCGCTCATTTTATCATCTCCACCCTGAAGGACAGGCTTTCAGCATAAAGCTAAGATTAAAATTTGACTACCAAGGGCTCAACAAAAAATACAAGAATAAAGTACCCAAACATCAGCACAAATCCTAAAGGAACTCCAATTTTTGCCCACTCGTTCATAGTTATTTTCATTCTTGCCGCAGATACTATGTTCGGGATATTTCCCGGAATTAACATTCCTCCAGAAATTACCAGCGCCAGAAGAGCGCTCTTTATCTGCAAAACCGTGAGACTAGGCCCTATTTCTGCAGCTGTAAGGGTTGCATTGTCAAGAATTGCCGAAATTATGTTCACCCAGTAAAGGATTTCTGGAGGAATCTTAGATATGTACCACACTATAAGCGGTGTAAACCCACCGCCGAGGAGAACTAAAGCCGCTATGAAAACGTAAACTCTAACAGCTCTGATAAAAACAGCTCTCAGAGTTTCCGTGTATTCCGGAAGGGTTAAATCCTCGACTTTTTGCTTTCCTACCCTTAAAGCACCAAGAATCCCGAGCAGAATTACACCAGGAACTATGTAAATTGCAAGAAGGTCCACTAGAAAGAAGAAACCAGCATGATACGGTTCGCCTGATAGCTTTTTAACCGCAATTGTCGAAAGCGGTTCTCCAACGGGTGTCAAGGCAGCTCCCATCCCCACTGCAAAACAGGCAATCACAATAAACTCTATTTTCTTTTTTCTGTCAATTGGCATCACTAGCGCAATTTCAGCAATCAGAACTGCACAGACAATAACGGATATTATGCTCGAGATGAGGCCGAAAAGGACAATAAAGATAAAAGCGAAGGCCCTTATTCCGATTTTCTTCATGAGAGAGAGTAATGCGGAATAAATAGGCCTGTTGAAGTAGTAAATTATCAGACCAACAATCAAAACAACTTGGAATATACCAATGGGTATTCCAAATACTTCAGCGATTCTTACTGGACTTTCTAGGGCCTCTATCACCAGCTCCGCACTCCAGAGTCTGCTGATTGTGACAGCAATAATACCCATAACAAGAAAGAAGGGTTCAAGATTTTCTTCGACTTTCTTGACTCTGAAAGGCAGGATAAGCACAAGGAACAGGATTATAAACAAAGCAATTGTCACAAAAGGATCCGGTTCGCCTATTTTTGAAATCTCTATGGCCATGGGGGTAAGTTTACAGAGCGAATATAAACATTGCGAAAAAATTTGCTTAATACTTTCTCCCAATTACTATGTATCCTGTATGCCAAATATACGTTGAAGCTCTTGTACCGACTCTTTTTATGTCCAGATCAATTTTCAGGATTTCGAAAGCTTCGAGCTCCCTAAAATCGTTTTTCCTGAGCTCTTCATAAACGTTCCTCGCAGCTTCCATGTATGGATTGTAAACGGCAATATACCCCCCCGTTTTAAGGATCTGCCTTGCTTTCGGGATGAACGGGACATCGTCTTTCATGTCAAGAACAACTAAATCGAACTCAGCCTTAAATCCATCAGCCACAAACAGTGCATCGCCTATAATCTGATGGATATTCCTAAGCCCGGCCAGTTTGAAATTTCTTCTCGCAATCATTGCAAATTCCTTTCTTTTCTCAACAGTAACAACTTCACCGAACTTGTTAAAATAGGCCAGATAAGCTGCAAGCATTCCACTTCCGGTTCCAGCATCGAATATCAACGAATCAGGAGAAAGAGATGTATAAGCTATTATCGCACCAATATCCTTTGGCATTATAGGTGTTGCCCCTCTTTTAAAGTGCTTAAAAAATTCGGAGAGTTTGAATGGCATTATCTTAAACTCCACGCCTAGATGTGTTTTCACCGTGTCGCCTATCTTCTTATCTCTAAGTTCTTCGAGTTTTATAACTCCGTGGTGAGTATGAAGTTCGCCCTCAAATTTTTCAATTAGGTAACTCAACCTTCCCCTGTTAAGGACTACAGGTGGTCTCATTTCTGGAGCTTCATTATTGCCTCAGCTATGTCCCCATTTGCCTCTATAAGGGCCTTTCTTGCGGTTTCCTCATCTACTTTTGCTTGTTCCATTACCAGTTTTACATCTTCCTCGCTTATCTGTGGAGCCAGCTTTATTACTTCGTAGCTACCCATTATTTGAAATGTTTCGATACCCTTTGCAGATATCTTCGTAACCGATGGATTCTTGAAAACTATTTCTTCGGAACTCGTTTTTATTATGACCTCCTTTGCATCTATTTCCTCCATCTCAATTCCCATTTGTTTCATCATCTTTTTCATCTGTTTCGCGTTCATGGGGAACATGTATTCTCACCAAAGAGATGTTAGATACTCCGCATTTAAAGGCAAGCTTCCGGCGTTTAGGGACCCAACGGCCCCCCACCAAGGCATGGGTTATGTTGAGATGTCTTTTAACTTGGGCAACATGCCCGCATTTGCAATTTTTACATGTTTTATTTATTTAAGCTTTTTCATCCCACCCTGAAAGGCGGGGTTTTCGGTTATAAAAAAGAGTTCAGTCTTTACTTTTCCTCTAAGCCTTTCCCCTTAGCTCCTCTGGTATGTTTTTAATCTCGATTTTAACACTCATACCTCATTGCTAGATAACTCCTTTAACCTAAGCCTTTCCTCATAAAGTTTTCCGAAACTTGGAATTCCTCTTTCTCACTGGCTTTGCTCACGAAATTCTTAAATAAGCCCGCATGTGGGTGATGTAGCATGGGAAATAGGAAATCAATCCTCCTGCTTGCAGGAATCGTGTTTTCTCTGGCAGCTTTTTTCCTAGTAACACACAACCCGCTTTCAGGCGGAAGCAGCGCTGAAAGGGGAGTCTACTTTTTCTACAGCGAGCACTGCCCGCACTGCCAGGCTGTAAAGCCCGCGGTTTTAGAACTGGCTGAAAAGAGGAAAATAACCTTCTGCGAGATCAGCAGCATGTCGGAAGAGTGCAGAAATGTAGCAGAAAAAATCGGGCTGAAGTACGTGCCGACAATGGTTATCATGAGCTGCGAAGGGTCAGCTGTTTTCGTGGGCTCGGAAGACGTCATGAAAGCCGTTGAAATGCTCAAGCAGTCATGAAAGGAAAAGAAGAGAAAAAAATTTGCTGAGTTTTCTTAAGAAGAGTGTTTTCGCTCATTCGTGGTATCCGGTTTTCTCCTTTTTGATGGCTTCCTCCACCTCTTGGATGGCCCTCTTGGATGACTTCACCCTAACTATATTCTGCGAGAGTATCTGATAGACCGGCTCGCCTATCGGGCTGATCTCGTTGAGCCTCACAACATCTACGAGCACTAGTTTAATGTAAAGCTTGGTTCCGTCTTCCAGCTCGTACTCGTTCCAGTCTTCTTTTAGCGTCTTGAATCCTATTTTAATCCCGCTGACCACGCTTCCGTCCGGCTTCCTTATTCGAACTTCGATATCCTCACTCATGCTCTTTTTTAGCTCTTGCTTTATAAAATTTTTTCTCAAAAGAGGCCTTGTCATTTCAATCCCATTTTGGTCTGATTTGAACGTGATATATTTCACGTCAAACCCTCAAGGGAGATACTTGAAGGAATAGTGGCTTCCGTCTTCGAGGGCCTGGGCTTCAAAGCCACCACCAACGCGAAGAAAGAGTCGAGGAAAGCGAGTCCGATAGAGGTCGATGTGTGGGCTTCGAAGAAGATCGCCGACACTAGCTTCTCGGTCTACGTTTCCTGCAAGAACTGGGACAGGGCAGTTGACAGGTCAGTGATAGACGAGGAGACGGGAAGGGTCTTGAGCTTGAGGGAGTGGCCCCAGCTCAAGGTGATAATAGCGAAGGAGTCACTGCCCCCGCTAAAGAGATAGCTGAGGCAAACGGCTTCGTAGTCATCGAGCTAGGGAAGAGGGCTGAGGCCGAGAATGCGAGGGAGATATACGAGCTCGTCTACAGGGTCCTCAACGAGCTCTTCACCTCCATAGCCCCGCCGAGGCTGAGGGAGATAGCATCGAGGATAGCAGAAGTGAGGGAGAGCTTGAAAAAGGTGGAGGAGGAGCTGACCTCGCTATTGGCCAAGTAAGCGAGAAGTTGAAGTTGCGATCCCCATTCCCATCTAAGACTAGAGCTTTCTCGACCTTTACTTCTCTACAACTCTTAAGTTGAGGATTCAGGACTGATTTTTTATTTTTATTTTTTGATTTACAAGTTTTGTGCAGTTGAAAGAACTTATATATTCCCTATTCGGAATTATCCCATGGA
>Ga0326760_1000746_pt1 | contig 15875 bp, 10 predicted proteins | sample GCREP_S_FD_207668 | JGI IMG/M metagenome (GOLD analysis project Ga0326760, IMG submission 207668) | Hot spring sediment microbial communities from Geyser Creek Basin, Yellowstone National Park, WY, United States - GCR.EP_S | ecosystem: Environmental > Aquatic > Thermal springs > Near-boiling... | reverse complement strand
CCGCTGTTTTCGAGACATGAGATTAGCCTGTTAATTTCTTGCGGTAGGATTACCTTCTGCCTGAGCGAGTAGTGGTCTTTAATTACACTTTTGAGTACAGATGTGGACACCTCGAGAGTTCCGCATGGAGTTAAAGTCGAGCTGTATACTTGCTTCCGAATACTCAAAAGAATATCGGGAACCACTTCACGCAAGTCTTCTGGTATTTTTGCAACATCTATATATCTTCTGAGGGCTTTTACGAATTTAGCAAAAAATCTGCACTCAATTTTTTCCAACATTTGGTTTCTTATTTTGGCAAAAGGTAAAGAAGAAATTACTGAATTCACGAAATTTCTAGTTACATCGAGAATTTCTCTAACATTCTCTTTACCTGCGAAATAACTTGCAAGTAATCTTTTAAATTCTTTTTCTTCCGTAATCTCTTGGTAAGTTATTTCAAAAAAATTATTTTCTTTCCAAACTCTAAGATACAACAAAGCAAGATAAACTCCCATCGTCTTGGAATCCGTATCCAGCAATTTCTCTATCCATTGGTAGTTTTGATCTTCCACACTTTTTCCTCCCATCATACATTTACAACTTCACTTGAGTTTAAAAATTTTTCTATCTGTCTAAATAATTTTACAATTATACTCAAAGTATATAAAGCTTTCTTTTTTGTAATACATATATTATTTTCAGCTTAAAATTCATTAAGCTGAAAAGCTTTTAAAAAACTGCAGACAATATAGTTTTTAGTTGAAACTCTTAAGTTAGAAGCTTTGAGAATACTGGAAGAGAGCGATATCCCACTTGGAGTAAGCGATATAGCCAAAAGACTTAACATTGCTTGGAGCACTGCGAGAGCGATTTTGCTAACACTTGAAGCTGAGGGAAAAGTTTCAAGTTTAAAAACCCAAATCAAGGGTTTATTTTCCCGAAAAAAGGTTTAATACCTGGAGGTGCCTCTTGGTGCTGGAGCATGCCTTGGTAGAATAACTCGCTTATGGGCTCGAATATGGCCTTCGTCCCTCGCCTCTGAAGTCGTAACATGTAGACCTTATCGCTATTAGGGTTGGCAACCATCTCCATCAACGACCAAGCACCGATGTACTTGTTGGACATCTTCACAATCGCGGTAATTGACGTGTGTCCCCCCAAGATGACCCATCGCCTTGAGTGGTACACGGGTATGGCCACGAAGGCTAGTGGGATGGTTGAAGCTTCGTCTATGAAGGCGTAGTCGAAAGGAGGCCAAGAAGCTTCTTGCTTGAGATGGTATCTAGTGAGTATGCCAAGTCTAGAACCGCAAGCTTCGCAATCGTCATGCCTATTACGCGCTTCAATGACAAGACGCGCTTAAGCCACTCCCTTCTTCCTTCACCTTTCTGCGGCGAGTCGATGAAGTGTCGTATGGTTGTGGACACCTTCGCTGGGTGGCCTATTCTAACAATGTCATCCGCTAGGCCTGGGTTGATCTTCCATATCCTCTCTAAAGCATTGTCAACGGCGACGTTGGTGTGCGAGGTTGTTAAGACCCCCCTCTTGCAAGCTCACACGCGATTGACGCGATGATCGTCGTCTTTCCAGTACCAGGCGGTTCTTCTACAACCTTGTAGCTCCACTCCGGCATGTCGAATATCTCTGAGGCTATCCTCCTCTTCTTCTCGTTCAAGTCGTAATTCGAGAAATCCTTTGGGCCAAGGCCCTCCCCAAAGCCGGGCGGCGACACGTTAGGGACCTTTATGAAGAGCGAGACATGCGGGCCCATCTCTACTGCCTTCCCCTCAATTATGCCTATGGCGGAGTCGTAGAGGACTATGGGCTCTGATATCTTCAGCTGTCCCTCTCTAGGCAGTTCTTTTGAGGAGTCGAACATAAGCGAAAGAACCTTCTCCTTGTGCTCCACCACGACATCTAGAGTTGCCAAAGTACACAGCTTTTTCTAACATTTTTACCCACGAGCTCTTTGGCAAAGTCGGAGCCGAATATATTGACTTCAGTTTCAAGGAGTAACTCCAACCAGCCATCCTCTCGGTTTTATCCTACTTAGCTTCTCAATCTGCTTTGCGGTTATTCTATGTGCTCCTAGCTTCCAAGCCTTTAGAGCATTAAGCAATCAACCACTGAAGGAATCAGCTTTTTGACGAATAGCTTTAGGGCTACTATGAAAGCAGCTATGAAGAATGCGAGCAAAGAGATCATCGAAATTAAAATATCGAAAAAACTTTTTCCTTTAACAATCTCCCCGTAAATCCAGATCAAACTAAGAAGCCTAGGATTCTGCTTTTGAAGATTCTTTTGAACAGCTCACCAAGAGTTATCGCAATTATTAGAGTAAGCAGGATTGTCATAACTGTTGGTTCGAAGCTATTTGGTAGAGAAATTCTGAAATTGCATCCAAAGCTGGAATACTCATTAGAACCACTAGATTCCAACAAGCTCTCTCTTAATCTTCTTCAAGTGCTCTAAGCAGTAGTAGTTCTTAATTCCGCCGAAACTCAAAATTCCTTCAGCCTTCTTGTTGCAGCCAGAGTATTCACAATACTTCATTTTAATCAACGGAGTTTTAGAAATAGGGTAGAAAAAGCTCCTTCTCTTTTTAGCGTAAAAATTGCGTGTAATTCCGATTTTGTTCGTAGTCAGTAAAGGGTTTTTTCTCAAACTGGTATTTTAAGTAACATTTTGAGTATCTTTCTCCTGTTTCTAATCTCATTATTATCCTTTAAAAGCGGGTTTCTGTTTTTTTCGTTCACCCAATAACTATTTAACCAATCGATAAAATACTCTACTCCTCCCTCTATTTGAGAAGGTTTAAAGCACTTCATCCTAAGCTCTTTTTCATCCAGAATTTTAGTAGCAAGGTAGAGAATAGGTAAATTAAAACTGCTTATTAACTCCCCCATCGTGTTGGCATAGTTTACGATAACATTTTCTTCTATTTCAGGAGAAAACATATGCCAAAGGCAAAGTCCATCAAAACCAAAAATCGAAAAAGCTAAAACTTGTTGCAAGCCTTCGTAAAAGTTCTTCTTGGTTATATCCTTAATTGAGAAATATTCGATTTCTATACACCCTATTAACGCCTTATCTAATGCTTCCATCGGATCTTCAAAAACAAGTATCATATCGACTTCTGTTCTAGGAGGTAAATTTCCCTTCCACCATTCCGACCAAATATCTTGAAAGTCCTTGGTTGAAAGGTTCTTGTTTTTGTAAACACTTTTTAACCATCCGTGTTTACCCAATTCTTTTTCTTTGAGAATTAACTCATATAATTTATTGATGAAATTACGTTCTGACAAAATTCATCACCTTGAATTCGAATTACTCAGCTTTTTCTTCAATTATTTTTGCTCCTATCTGTTGCAGAGTTTCTCTCACTTTTAAATCAAGAGTATCTTTACTTATTCCTTTTTCTGACATTGCTTCGATTTTTATTTTTAGTGAGATCTTTGCTCCTTCTCGATTCAGAGGCATAAATACTCCACGTATTAAATCGGAAAGCTTATCCCACGGAATTTCAGCTTCGATTGCTATTTTTCGTAAGGATTCTTTACCGACTTGTGGAAGAGCTTTAACTTCCTTCGGTTTTGTTGGAGTTATTTCTCTTTCGATCTTCTCCCCTTTTACTTCTTCTCTCATCTTAGCTGCTATCTCCTTTCTAACTACAATTGCATCATCGCTTATTTCCGGAGGTGAAACGCTTTCTTCATACCAAACTTTATCGCCAATCAAAAGACCGAATATTCCATCCTGAACACCTTTGGCAACTGCGCTCTTAAGAACGCTTTCACTCTCCAACAGCGGAAGCTCATAATATTTTAAGAATGCTTCCCATATTTCGACTAAGCTTTTTCGCTCATCTTTTTCCGAAAACGTTTTTTCCAAAAGGACTTTGGGTGATAGCTTATCTAATAGGATTTCTTGATCCTTTAGATAGTGTTTTACCCTCATCGTGAAGCTTGGTTTTTCACCAACAATAGGTATCCCTAAGTCAAATTTTTTAAGTCCGTCTTTTGAACCTTTAATTAGATACCTGTATGTTGAAATTACTTTGAACCAAACTTCTGACTCTTTGTCTTTGAACCATTTGTTTGCTCTATTTTTGTCAGCTTCTGTTAAAGTTTTCTGTACCTCTTTATCCGAAGTTATTGTTTTTAAGGCTAAATAGCGACGCACGCTTTCCTTCAAACCATCATATTCATTAGGATCTGCCACGAGGAACATAAGCGTATTTTTATATGTTCTATAACCAGTTGAGTAATTTGTGAGTATATCTTGAATGAAGTTATCTGTATTGGGACTATTTATCATTAACTCTAATGGCAAGATAACCAACTTTAGCTTTTTATTATCCGGAATATCAGCATTAGATGCAGGCCAAACATAAACTTCGAAATCCTTTCCAGCAATTTTTTCGATTCTCCTTTTGATTTCCTCTTTGATTTCCTCTTCCTTTATCGCTTCTTCCCTATCTAAAATTATTCTGTTCAACCCTACTTGGCTACTAAAATAATAGAGACCTTTCTCAAAATGAAGATAGAGCGGGCCATCTATATCCTCGAGCTTTTTCAGAGCATCACCAACAATTGCTGGAGGTATTTCCTTCCTCAAAAATGCAACCCTAAGTCTCTGGATACTAATGCCTCTTCGTTCAGTGGCAGGGAAGGAATAAAAGAAGATCGATGTCGCTAAACCAGTTGCAACCTTAAATTTCGCATATTCGCTGCCCATTTGTCTATCGATTTTAACAGTTCTTGCATTATCACCAACGATATCTGAGCCTAGAACGGATTCAAACTCTTCACCTACATGCTCTATCAACATTCTTCTTATCCGAGAATTAGAGAGATTGATATTCGCTGGTTGTATGAGCGGCGATGGATCCTGCCGTACAAAATTGTCGTGAACTATTTCTGCCAATAATCTTAGCACACCTCTGGTTCTTTGAAAAGTTGGTATTGTTCCCCATCTTTCAAAAAGAACATCTATTGTTTCAGGATGAAACGGATAAGCCTTCTTGATCTTCTCTTTATATCGAATTTCACGAAACTCAGGAGGAACTTCTTCTCCTAACCTTTGGTAAAGGTCAAAGTATTCGGAAGCTACTATTTCGTGTTCTTTAGGATCGCCAAGATCTTCAAACAAGCGCTTCCTTATAATCTCGTAGATTTCCTCTCCTTCAACAGGGGTATATATTACTTGCATCCTTCCAAAAATTCTCTGAAGTTGTTTCAGAACTTTCTCTCCTCTTTCTCCGTAGGGAGCACTAGAAGGTAATGTACAGACAAGTACGCATTGGGTTAAGGATTTTGACACAGCTTCGGTTAACTCTTGTGAGAAGGCAAAAACTTGATCTTCAAACTCCTTCGCTTTTACAATATACTCTGTCAGTTCATCGATCAAAAGTAAAACTGGCTTGTTATTATTAAGAATCTTTTCAATTATCTCTCTTCCCGGACTTAGTCTTTTTTCATCATGTTCTTTAACTAGCTCATAGGCACCCAATTGTTCAGCGATCTCTCCCCAAGGTGTCTTACCTCTTAAAGGGTCTTGCGCTGTGCCGACGAAAACGGCAACTTTAACTTTTGGTACGTTTTTCAAGCCAATTTTATCTAAGATCTTTTCTATATCAGGGATGTGCTTGAATCTTTCGCCATTCTTGAAAAGATGGTAAAGATAAACTAATGCATGCGTCTTTCCGCCACCAAAAGGTGTTTGGATTTGGATAACTTTTCCTTTCTCACCTTCCCTAGATAGCGTAACAAGAACATCGCTTACTATATTTTCAAGCCCTTTCGTAAGATGGGTTCTTCTAAAGAAGGTTTCGGGGTCGATGTATTCTACTGACGCTTCACCTCTTATAATGCTTCTTAAATCTGCCGCAAAGTCACTAATTCTTCCTTCTCTAACATCTCGATGTGGAATAGCAACCTGCCACCAAGGCTTCATGACTCATCACCTATAAATTCTAACAGCGTCAGCGTTTTTCTTTCTCGCTCTCCCTTAATATACTCTTCTTTTCCGTATAAAAATCCTTGAATTAACTGCTTCTCCTTATCGCCTTCAGGCAGAATTTCCGATAAAGCTTGGGCTGTTTGCCAGAATATCTCATTGCATGCATAACCAGTTTCCTTCAGAATCTCTTTTATTTTCTCTCTTTCTCCCCTCTCCCACAAGATTAACACATAGTGTAGAACATCGATCATCGATGTGAACTTTGTTTTCTTTAGAAATGCTTGATCTTGAGCTCTCTCTTTTGGATTTAAGACTTTGACAAATTCTTTTTCTTTCTTCACCAATCCTCCTTTATCCCATAGATCTGTTAACTCAACTCCTAAAGGTCTTGAGAGCTTTATCGCATCGTCAAAATGAACTTTAGCGTTTCCAAAAGTCCATCTCCACAAAAGATAGAATCTTGTTTGCGCATCAACCCCTCCCAAATCCGCTCTCTTTAGTACTCTTTCAAGTGCAAATTCGCTTACAACTTTTCTAACATATTCCAGAAGTTCTTTGACAGAAACCTCTTCACCAGATAATTTTTCTACTCTAGAATATTGACCAAAAACTTCAACAGCTGGACCAATAGCACTAACGAAAAAGTCTGCGCCGCTTATTCCTTGCTCCCAGAACTGTGTAAGTTTTTCCTTAATTCTTTGCTCAATCTTTTCCTTTATTTCATTAAAGTAAGCAACTTTCTCCTTCACACGTTTCCTACAAACCATGTAAATAGAAGAAGCTAAAGCAGCACTTTCTTGAGCTATCAGTCTTTCCTTCATTTCAGTATGAATTGGCCACGATGCAGTAAGCACAAGCCCCGAGCGTAGCAAACTGTTAATTATTGTTTCCCATGCCTCTGTAGTTTTATAGGCAAAAACTATACATGCGATACCATCCGGCTTTAAAACGCGATTGATTTCTCGGAAGGCTTTAGTAATCATTTCTTCGAAAAATTTTTTTCCTTCCCCTTTATTTCTTCCAGAAGGAAACGCGATAATTTCTTTAGATTTTGGGGTTAACGGTGTAGCGAAAAGATCTGGATATAAGTCTCCGACTATTCTTTTAAGCCAAACATAAAAGAAGTCTGAAAGATGAGAATAAGCTACATTATCATAATAAGGTGGATCCGTAATAACTGCGTCAAAGTAGTTATCTGGATAAGGAAGCTCTGATGCTGTACCTTGAATAGTTATTGCAGTAGATGAATGAACGTGAGAACAATGTTCTATGACCTTCAACATCCATGCCAAAATATTACTCCAATCTCCACGTGACATTCCAAATGGGTTTACTTCACCATAATCCCATACCATTTCAATCGCTTGTCTATCAAAAGATCTTTCAATAGACTGGGTGTCTCCTCTATATCTCGCTAGCGATACAAGATAAGAGGCGAAAGTATCAAAGTTTAATGCTAGATAAGTTATCACTGCTATTGTATATCCTTTATCATATCCTTCACTAACCATCTTTTTGTATGCAAGCCTTACTTTTTCAGCAAAAGTAATTAAAGCGAGCTTCTGCCGAGAATTATGATAATCTCCATATCGATAAAAGCAATAACGTGGTCCAATTCCGCCACTACTGCTAAGAGTTCCTGGAGCATCCTCATTAGGTACTGGGTCAAATCCCCACTCTTCCATCAATTTTACCCTTTTCTCTTCAAGGTATTTTTCCGCTTCTTTGAAAATCTTTAAATCTTCTTCAGTTGCAAGTCTGTAGATTTTTCTTTTCCTTTTCGGATTATGCAAAACTACTGCGATCATTCTTTGACTCGCTTTTCCTTCTTGGAAAAGTTTTCTTATTTCTTTATCAGAAATTCCAGAATTGCAAACAGGGCATATGGCCTTTGCTTTTCTCACTGTCCCTTCTGAAGGATCAAAATCTATATCTTTTCCTTGGACTATTCTAAAATCTACCTTCCTTTTTTCTTTATCGACGATCATTTTTAGCGCTATTTTCCTATTCTCTTTCCTTGCAAGCCAAAACTGTCTCATCAACGGTATTTCTGCTTGACATGATGGGTTCGGACATTTAATTGTTCTTGCCCAAATATAGCCTACTGGAATATATTTTTCTCCTCCTTCATCAGATAACGCCCCTTGTGGTGAGATTACTTCCTCTGGATAGAATTTTCCAATTTCCTTTTTTGCTTCTTCATATACCCATTGGCTCCACTTCTTGACATCTTCGACAAGTTTCTTTCCATACTTTTGCGGATATTCTAAAACCGCTTTGAGAATTAAAACTGCGACAGGATTATACTCTAGAGCATAAGTTTCACACCCAAGTCTTAAAGCCTCTAAGGGAATAGAGCCGCCACCAGCAAAGCAATCCAAAACCTTAGGAGCTCTACTGCCAAAGAATTCTCTAATGTCTTCTCTTGCCCTTTCAATTAGTTTCTCATTTAAAGAATTCTCCCATTTAGAAAGCTCAGCTATGAACTTCAGTTTCTCCTTTAATTCTTTTTCATCCTTTGGTGCAGGAACCAATGCAGCATAGGTTGTTGCCCTTGATGCAGCTAATGGGCGTCTAGCCCACCAGATGTGTAGCGTAGAAATATGCCCATGCCTGATGTTCTTCTCTCTAACAGATTCTTCACTAACTTCTTTCAGCGGGAAATCAACTTCAATGAGCCTTTTATCGCTTTCAAATTCGCTCATACATTTTCACCCTCCCACAAACTCCTTTCTCGCAACATTTTTCCAATCATCCTTATCAACTATGTAACGAACAATTTCTACCTCTTCACTTGGCTTAAGCTTAGACGCAGGATTCTGAATCGTGTAAAGCTCTGGTTTAGTTGCTACATTAACAACAACATAGAGCCAATATTCATCTTTCAGCCTATTAGCCATTAACCATTCATTTGGTGTCAAAGCTATTTTGCCTTCCCTTGCCCTTGCTTTAACCTCAATGTACCTATAGCTTCCATCCGAAGTTCTCGACCTTATATCAAACCCAAGGTTTTGAAGCGAAACATCCTCTGGATTCCTTCCTTGAGAGATCTCGAAACTCATCGCTACTTGCATTCCTATCTTTTCAATCTCCAAATCTTCCTTCAACTCATCTTCTACTGGTGGTTGAGGAATTACTCTAGCTACTCCTAGGATTTTTGGAGGTGAAAGCAGAAGATTCGTTTCAGCTATTATTCTCTTTTCAAGCTCGGCTTTCTTTCTCTCAAAATCCTCTTTCTTCCTTCTTTCTGCCTGTATAACAGCTTCTGGGATTTCTATTCCCTTAGCTCTCTTTGTCTCATACTCAATTAGTTTTTCCTCAGAACGTAGTATAAGCTCTTGAAGCGATCTTAAGCCATACTTTCTCTTTATTTCAGCATCATGTTCCCTCTGCCTTTTTATTTCATCAAGGTATTTTGTCAGCACATTTTCTACGGCAAACGCTATTATAGCGTCCTCATTTACTGCATGAAAGTTAACTATTTTAAGTGAATTAGGGCTAGCCGGCTTTAGATCCCAAAGTATTGATGGCGATACTTGTTTAATATTGTTATTTTGAGCATCTTGGTATAATGCGAATATTCTTTTTCCTGCCACCTGACCATTTCCATCGTTTATTTGCCCTTCTAAGAACCAAATAAATCCGTCCATAATCCCAGATGGATCGATAAACGTAGCTCCCTTTTCAACTTCTCCACTATACTTTTCGAAAATTCTTTCTATTACTGCTTCTAAAAGAGGATGCCCTGGAGCTACGAACTCAGCTTGCCCCTTAAAAGCCTTTTCCTTATCAAAAGAGATCTTCCCATATTCTTTAAAGACTACTCCATACTTTATCTTAAAATCATAGGGTAAATTCCTAAGCTCGTAAGGCACGTTTGGTATTCTCCAAAAACCGTCTTTTCTCATTTCAACTTTAACTCCAAGTTTCTCAGCAGCTTTCAAAAAGAACTTTTCTATATATTCAGGTACTAGTCGATTTTCTTTAGCAACCCTCATCTCACCAAGAATACGGCTAAAGTCTATGTATCTTGTTGCCAAGCCCTCTAAAGCTGCTTCCCTAGCCCTCTTTATAGCTTCTTCATCAGGTACTCTTTCAAAATCTTGCAGTATTTCATCGAGTGATCTTTTATTGGTAATGGCTTCAATTATAAGGTCTTGAAGAGTCTTTCCAGCAGGTAGATAAGCAGAAACTACATCACCGATCACATCGAAAACTTTACCCGTTTGTTGCTCTATAATCTCAAGCTTACTTAAGAGCTTCTCAAGAATCTTTCCTTCTTTTGTATCAATGGCTACTAGGTTGTAGATGTGCACTTCATACTGCTGTCCATATCTATGTATTCTACCCATTCTTTGTTCAAGCCTGTTAGGATTCCAAGGAATATCGTAGTTAACCATAAGCCAGCAGAATTGGAGATTAATACCTTCCCCACCAGCTTCGGTAGAAACCATTATTTGCGCTTTTTCCCTGAATTCGTGCTCTGCTTGTATTCTCTTATCAAGATTCATTCCACCATGGATGTAAGTTACGTCGAACCCCCATTCACGAATCTTTTCAACAAGATAATCGAGAGTATCTTTATATTCAGTGAATATTAACAGTTTTTCTCCTTTTTCTTTAATCTTTTCGATTTCCATAACGTTTCTTAACTCGTTGAGCTTTGTTTCTATTTCCTTCTTTTCAACCTCTCTAGCCAATCGTATAAGCTCTTCAAGCTTATCTATCTCTTCCTTTAATTCCTCAAGCGTCCTTGAGGAAGTCAGCTTCCCTAAAAGCTCCTCCTCCTTTTCCCATCTTTCTATTTCAGGCATGTCTTCGAGATCTTCTTCACTCACGTAGCCAACTTCCTGTATAAGCTCTCCTCGCTTCAACAATTCCTCAAGTTTACTCTTTCTCCTTTCCAAAGATTTCCTAACAGCTCTAACGCTTGAAGCTAAACGCCTCTGAAGAATTAGCAAAGCAAAGGTTATGTTTCGCCTTCTTCTTTCCTCCTCAATCTCCAAAGCCTTGTTATAATATTTCTCTACATACTCAGTTACAGCGTTGTACAACCTTTTTTCATCTGGACTGAGCCTATATTTGACTGTTTTAACTTTTCTCGGAGGGAATATCGGTGTGCCGTCAAATGTTTTTAGGTCCTCCTTTAATCTTCTCAAAAACAGCGGATTTTCTCTATTCCTTATAGCTTCCATAAGTATTTCGTTCGTTGCGAAGAGGTCTGGCTCAAGCAAATTTAAGAGTAATCGAAAGTTACTAGGATCACCCCTATGAGGAGTAGCTGTGAGGAACAGGAGAAAATTTGAGTTTTTAGATAAGAGCTTTCCAAGCTTATATCTTTGCGTCTCCGTTATTTTTCCAGACCCATACTCATAGGCTGCGAATTTATGGGCTTCATCGACTATGACCAAATCCCACATAGCTTCAGCTAAGCTTAGCATCACATCTTCCTGCTTAGCAAAGTCCATAGAAGTTATAACTTGATTTTCCTCAAGCCATACATTCCTGCCCCAAGACGCTTCCATCACGGCTCTGTCTATAACTTTAAAAGTCTCGCCAAACTTCTCCTTCATCTCTCTAATCCACTGATCCTTCAAATGACCTGGAATAACTATCAAAACTCTGTTAACAAGCCCTCTCTGCTTTAGTTCCTTAAGCAGAAGACCAGCCATAATAGTTTTACCGGCACCAGGGTCATCTGCTAGGAGAAACCTAATCCTAGGATGCCTCAAGATGTGGAAATATACGGCATCTATTTGATGAGGCAAAGGATCTATTTGAGAAACATTAACCGCATAGAGAGGGTCAAATTGATGGGCTAGACGGATCCTTCTTCCTTCGGTTACTAAAAAGAAAGCTTCCGCATCTCCTGAAAAATCTCTTTCCTTTAATTCAACCCATTTTATCTTTTCAAGGTCAGCTTCGGTTAATATTCGAGGATAAAAGTGCCCTGAATCTAAGCCGACACCATAGATCTCAACTGAAGTGCCGACCTTTTTACACGAAATAACCCTAATTCGCTCAGGCCAGAATGGACCTTCTATTATGTTTCCTTCCTTCAAACTTTTATCTTGCATTTACATCACCTTAAAATAAACTTTGGCAACCCTATTCTTTTTGACTTAACATAACCTTCCTGGTCCGAAGTTTTAAGATAACTTGCAAAGAAAGTTTCATCTATGCTCAATTTCTTAGTTTTCACCACAAGTAAATTAACCTGTGGTAATTTAAAGTTTATTTCTAGACTTGATCTAAACAGGTGAAAAAATAATGTAGTTTATTTAGTTAATTATATTGTTATTCCTAGCCCACTAATTATGTATTTGGCTTTGCATACCACAGCTGTACTGCTACTACCTGCGAAAGCTAGTCCAACAAATGCTCCGCCTTTATCTACAAGGCTTCCACTATCTCCGCTCTCAATGAAGGGCTGGTATACCAATATTTGGTCGTAGAATATTGCCCATTTAGATGATGTGTACCAAACCTTCACCGTTGCATCTGTATCATAGACTGTGCTTGTGGTAACTCCAGTCGTCCTTCCAGACTTTCTAACAGAATCTCCAACATTCACTTCAATCGTATTGCTAATGGAATGGAATAAGTATTTAGATTATCGCTATCTAAGACTTCACCAAGTAATTAGTTTCAGCTATTGTAATTTTGCTATGGCAGCATCTGCATAGTTTTTACCTTTAGGGCCAAACGTTATTTTAATGTATTTGTAGAGCTCTCCAACCTTATTCTCTATTGTGCCGCCGTCATAAGTGCCAGGTTGAAGCACAGCTGTACCCAATGGTAGGAATTGCGCCTTGCTGTTCATGGCTATAATATGCCGCAACTCAAAATATAACCATCTTTTGTTATGATGCTTAGAGTCCCAGCCATTTTTCCACCATAAGCTTCTTCTGGAACACCCAAAGATATGCTACCAACAATCGGCCTTACTACAGCAGTCCTACTGACGGGTTCAGTGCCTTCATAAGACTTTTGGGAGTTGAGGAGTGTTCGGAAAAGCGAATTTAACAAAAATTATATAGGAAAGTATTTAAAGAAAAATGGGAGTGGATAAAGATGTTGCTTGAATTGCTGTTTGAATCGTTGCCGGTATTAGCGATATTGCTATCATTTTTTAGTGATTCTATGCTTTCTCTCCTGTTCCTACTATAGATACCTAAAAGGTGGGAAACAGATCTCTATGCTGGATTCTTTTGCTTTCGCGGTCACTCCACTCATGTTAATACACGTAGTACTCTCTTGGTTATTTTTCCAGGTATGGGGATTCCCTCTCATAATATTTTACCTCCTTTTTGGGATATTCCTCATAGTCGCTGTTTTTGGGGAGAGGCCCCGATGCACTAATGTAAGGACACGTTCTCTGGGTGATGATGTAAAATTTGAAGAGTGCCTAGATGGGCCTATTAACGCTTGGTATGACCCCCTAAAGAAAAAAATTTTTGTGGGGGATAAAATTTTGAGGTTTTTAGATGAAAATGAGCTAAAAGCCGTGTACTATCACGAAGAAGGACACAGCCGATATGGTTTTTGGAGACTGATTCTGAATAGAAGTCTACTTGCAGTCTGGATATTCTTTTACCTTGTAGGACTTACATTTTCTTTATTCTATCTTCTTGGGAGTACTCTTTTGATTCACTGGTTTAGGGACGTTCTACCACTACTCCTGAATCTGTTATTGTATTCGTTTTTTGTTGCTCTCGTTTCTTCGCCAGTTATCATACTCTGGTTGTGGTATGGGGAACATGAGGCTGATATCTACAGTCTCAAAAAGCTTGCAGCAGCTGAACCAATACTCTCGGCTCTCATCAAATTGCATGCTTACAATATGTTCCAAAGAATGAGGATTTTACAGGACTGGGTGGAACTGAAAGTCTGGCCAAAAAGAGCTGAATCCTCTCTTGTCTTCAGAAAGAGGGACATTTTCGCATTGTTGTTTAGAGAATCCATAGGAACAGCTTTGAAGATAATAGAAATATCCAGTTTGATCAAAAATCCACTACCACTCACACATCCGCCACTCCGACTTAGAATATACAAGATACTGAGAGAAGCCGGTAAGACACATCAGAAAGTTGGAGAAAGTTAGAAAGTATGGCGGAAAAATTTAAAAAATGGGTTTGTTAGGGAGTTCAATGTTCCGGAAGGTTAAAGCATTCCTGAAAAATCCAATTTTTCCTCATTGTATCCCTCTCATAATCGTTCCGATCCTGCTGGTGGCTGTATTCTGCCTGCCAGATAACTTAAAAGAACAGTATGCGTTGAGGGGGGACTTGGAGTATGCGCATTCGCATTGCATTACGCTTATATCATCCCACTACATTCACATGGATTTCCCGCACTTACAGAACAACGTGATGGCTTTTCTATTTATCAACATCCCCGCTATTCTCCTCTTATGGCTTCTTGACCTTCAGACAAAAGCTGAAAAAGATAAACTGGTTAAAAGGACTTATATAGTTCATTTGGTGAACCTTCTGCTGCTTCCTCCAATTATCTCGGAGTGTGTTCTTCGGTATCCTTTTTTCGCATATGCTTATGGCTTTTCGGGGATTGTAAACGCGTATTTGGGTTACCTTTACGCCCTCTTTTTGGCTACGAGACCAGTTCTTCTGGATTTGAAGGCTGGGACTAGATATATCCTACTGCTGGGTGTCCTTGGCATATCCCTGTGCCCTACGCCTTGGGTTGGAGGAAATCTTGTATTTCTAATTTGTGCTGTCCTCTTACTTCTGGACGTAAGAAAAACTAAAAAACAAAGAGAGATTTTGAAAGAGCTATTAATAACGATCGTGGTAGTGTTGATAGTTTATCCCTCAATTCAGACGGGAATTCCTCTCAGAATTATTTATGAAAATATAAATATTGGTATTGGTGCCCATTATTTGGGGCTGTGTTTCAGCTCTTTAATAAATGCCTTTATAATTTGTCTCTCCATCCACAAAAAATGAATTATGGTTGGAAAAATTAGGTTACGACACTATTGTTATTGGCGGCGTCGGCATCGGTTCCGGCTTCTCTTTCACAGGTGGGAGAGGCATTGGAGTCTCTACCGGCGGCATAGGCACCGGCATCGGTTTAGGCCTCTCCTTTATTGGCGGTATGAACGTGGGCCTCCCAATTAGCTCCATCAGAGTTCTGTAGGCATCCATCACAGCCTGTCTAAGCTTTGCAATATCTTTCGCTGTTACCGTCCCATCCTGCAGCTTTTTTTTGACATCCTGCAACTTCTCCTCGGCAATCTTTATCTTCTCCTCAAGCCCTGAGACATCGACCCCCTTCTCCTTGAGTTTGCCCGCAATTTCCTTCATCCTTTCAATCATTTTCTCGAGGTGGTAGACTTCCCGCTCGAAGGCTATCAGTCTCATCTCCTTTGAAAGGTTCGCCCAGAGCATTCTCGCATCTTTTGTGGCATTCCTCAGATCCGCAAGATTTCTGGCATTCTCGATTTTGCTCCTCATTTCCTCAACCATTTTCTTCGCATCTTCAACCCTCTTCTCGATCCTTGCTTTTGCCTCGTCACTCATGTTTAGAGTGGTTATCTTTTCCTCCATCCTGCTGATCCAGTTCTCGCATTTTTCAGTCCAGTTCAGCAACCTCTCCTTTGTCCTATTGGAGAGCTTCTCCTCGACTTCGCTTTTCTTTTCCTCTGGTCTGGTTTCTGGTTTGGCGGGCACCTGTACACCGGCGCGCTCGTGGGGGGCGCCTATCCCGTCGCCGGAATGCATGAACGGTTTTTCATTGCTCTGTTTTTCGCTCATTTCAGCCGGGACTCCCATTGCTGGGGCAACTCCTAGGACCAGCACCAGGATGGACAGGAGTACTGCCCACCTCATGCTTGCCTCACCTCACTCATTAAATTGTTTTTAGAATATAAAAAGAAACTTTCACATATGTAATCAGGCAGTTTTTTGTGA
>Ga0326760_1000745_pt1 | contig 15938 bp, 17 predicted proteins | sample GCREP_S_FD_207668 | JGI IMG/M metagenome (GOLD analysis project Ga0326760, IMG submission 207668) | Hot spring sediment microbial communities from Geyser Creek Basin, Yellowstone National Park, WY, United States - GCR.EP_S | ecosystem: Environmental > Aquatic > Thermal springs > Near-boiling... | reverse complement strand
GTAACACCTGTTGAAACAGTTGAAGCAGTTCTTCAGTATCTCTACAAGAGATTCGATATCTCTGAAATCTTAATAGCTGAAACACCTACTATAGGATCCATGGAGACTGCTATCAGGAACTTCGGTTATGACAAGCTTAAGAATAGGTATGCTGTAGAATTCGTAGATTTAGAGGATTACGATTACGAAAGAATCTCGCTGATAGATGAGCATGGTCATGATTACGATGTGTATATATCTAAACTTCTATTTGATAAATCTTTCGTAAGGATATCTGTTTGCAGAGCTAAAACCCATGATTACGTAGTGGTCACTTTATCGATAAAAAATGTTGTTGTAGGAAGCATAAGGAAAGGGATGAGGTACGAGATACACAGAGGTTATCTATCTATAAACTACGCTATAGCTAAACTAGCTACATACTTAATGCCTGATCTAGGTGTTGTAGATGGTGTTGAAGGTATGGAGGGTAACGGGCCGGTTCCGGGAATACCTAAGAGATGGGGAACTATATTTGCTTCTACGAATCCTGTTAATCTTGATGTAGTAGTTACGTATGCTATGGGGTTCGATCCGAAAGATGTAGGATATCTATATATTCTATCTATGTGGAATTACGGAGAAATCGATGTAAACAAGATTAAGGTTATAGGTGAAAGTATAGAAAACGTAAGAACAAAGTTTAAACCTCACTCGACTTATAGAGAACAACTTAGCTGGAAGAAGTATATGAATAAGCTTAGGGAATACATATTACATAGATAACCTTAAGCTATTCACAAACTTCATGATTTTCCTAGCAACTATGAGTAGCATCTCTATGAATACGTTAAGGAATGGTATTCCGCTGAAAGCTTTCTCGAAAAACTCTAAATCGTGTTCATCCAAAGCCTTCATAACGATGCAGAGAGATACATATATCAGTAGATATGCAATCCCGCCTAAGACAATCCTTGTAATAGATATTGGCCTAGGTAGAGGTAATTCATAGATTAGCATTACAGGTACTGTAGCTAAAGCTGATGATAAGTATACAGGTGTAACAGATTTAATATCGAGTGCTTTCTTAAACATCTTGATTACGTAGATATTTTGAATGATAACCCCAACTACACTAGCTATTAGCGATGCTATTAAGAATCCCCATAATTTGTAGTTAAGAACTATCGTCAGTACATAAGATACAGGTATAAATACTGTAGTTGAGATTAACGAGGTATATAAATTGAGTTTTGTCTCACCTACAGCATTGAATAGCTGTGGTATAGCTATAGATCCAAACCCTGCAAGCAGATTTGGGGCGAATATTAGAGATGCATATACGTATGCTGATACATACTCTGATCCGTAGACTATGTAGATAATTTCTTTAGAGAATGTTATGAGAACTGTTGTTAACGGTATCATGACAAGCGCTATATACCTGTTGCTCATGGAGAATACCTCAGATAAACCCTCTCTATCCCCTTTAGCGTTAACCTTTGTATACATAGGTAGAAGAGCTAACGATATAGGGCCTGTAACCACTGTTAACAGTGTTTGTAAATTAAGTACAGCTCTATACTCACCAATCTCTATGTCTGTTAAAACTCTGGACAACAACATTGTCTGATACATAGATAACAACGTGGATATTGTTGTAGATATGTGTAGTGGAAGACTGTATACCACAAGGTTACGCACAATATATCCATAACCTAGTAGTCTATCTCCATCCCCAACAGAAACAACATTCTTCTTCATAAACGAGAACCAGTATACAAAACCCATCATCACTGATATGCAGAGGCTGAGTATATATGAAGCTAAAGCTCCTAGAACTCGAAATCCTAGTAGTAGAAGAGGTACAACAGAGATCGACCTACTAATACTGTAGATAATCTTCAGTATTGTGTTCATCCAAACTTTTTCAAAACCTACGAATACTGATAAAAAATATGTGTAGAGGCTGTAGAGTATAGCTGTAATCGATATAAACTTAACATAGTTATAGGCATCAGGTCTACTAATCAGTACAACTGATAACTGTTCTGCAAATAGAAAACATATAGCTGTAGCCCCGATTCCGATAAGAGTTTTCATGTATAGAGAAGCTTTAACAACTTTCTCCACATCTTTAGCTGAACCTTTAACTATGTAGAACTTCAAATACCTAGTAATAGCTGTATCTATGCTTAAACTGATAAAAGATAAGGTTATCGTGGGTATCGACAGTACTAAACTATAGAGCCCATAACCTTCGCGTCCCAGAAGTCTTTGTATAACTACATAGCCTAGGAATAGAAAGAAGTTGTAGAGTATATCACCTATAGAGAGAACGATAGCGCTTCTAGCTGCACCCCAAAGCTCTTCAACATCTCTACTCATACACGTATAGCACCTAAATGTTTTCAACTAGATACATAGAGCCCTTCTTAATTAAAAACTGTGAAGAACTCCTGCTATAACCGATTTCTACACCATATCAATTAATCTCGATACACCTAAAACAGCGACTATACATCATACTTTACGTTAACTGCTTGACCTAGCTCTATACTTCTATGAGCTTCTTCAGCTATTTTTAGAGCTATAAACCCATCGTATACTGTTACCTTAGGTTTTCTACCTCTAGACACAGCCTCTATAAAATCTAGGAGTTCAAGTTTCAGAGGTTCCTCTTTAACTATCTTCGCTTCTCTAACCCATTCATCATTGTATAGAGTTAACCTCTGGTCTATATAATTTAGGTAGGCTATACCCTTAGTCCCTACAATAACCAGCTCCCTAACCTTGTACGGAGTTAACCTATTTGTTTCAACAAGACCGTCAGCCCCGTTATTAAATGTCAACACTATCAATCCATAATCTTCTGCAAGACTATCCGCCCTTATCTTCCTTCCTCTAGCATAGACTTTCACAACTTCGCTACTAGTTATATACCTCATAACATCTATATCGTGAACAGCTAGATCTATTAAAACACTTACATCTGATACCCTTGGAGCGAATGGTCCTACCCTTTTAGCGCTCATAGTTATTATCTCCCCTAGCAAACCCCTATCAATAACTTCCTTAAGTTTTACAACAGCTGGGTTAAACCTCTCTATATGCCCTACAGCAACTATAACATTCTTCTTCTCAGCAGCTTTAATAATCTCTATAGCATCTAAAGAATTATCAGCTATAGGTTTCTCTATTAAAACATGAACCCCAGCCTCTATGAAATCCAGTGCTACTACTTTATGAACTTTTGTTGGAACAGCTATAGAAACAGCATCTACCTTCCCCACCAACTCTCTATAATCTCTAAAACTCTTAGTATTGAATTTCTTAGCCACTTGTAGAGCTCTCTCATAGTTTATGTCTACAACTCCTACAAGCTCAACCAAACCCTGTTGAGAAAGCTCAAAAAACACTCTCGCATGGTTCGATCCCATAGCACCTACTCCAACAACTCCAACCTTTATCACATCACCACACCTATATAGTTCCTAACTCTAGGGACTAACCTGAATCTAGACCTATAAAAATGATTAGTGTTAAATAAGCATGAGGGTAAACCTAAGATAATTACAAGACTTTATCTTCTACAAATGTAGACGTTGATTCTAAGGATCTAAACTTTTTAACCTAAGAAATTCTGTAACTAGGGGTGTAAACGATGCCTGTTGTTGTAGTGTATATGTGGAGTGGGGTTTCCGCCGAGGCTAAGAAGAGGATTATCTCTGGAATAACAGAGGTCTTCGAGAAAATGGGTATCCCTAAGCACGCTGTTGAAGTAATAATTGTTGAGGTTCCTAAGGAGAGCTGGGGTATAGGTGGAGAAGTAGCTATCGAAAAGTTTAAGGAGATAACGCCTCCGTAAGAATTTTTCCTTTGTAACCTGTAGCACTTATATAGGATATGATTCAGAACGTATTTTTATTCTAGGTATTCACAAAGCTAATATTAATTGAATGGCTGATATAGCTAAGGCTGCACCTGTATAGATCTTCAAATCTATTGATAAGAGGTATCCCCCGATTATCGAGCCCACGATTGATCCTAACTCTCTTAATGTATAGTATAGAGATGTTGAGTAGCCTGCTGAAGATGATACGAATAGGTTATAGAGTACAAGATCTATAAGCAAGAATAGCGTTGAGTTTGCTACAAGGTAGAGAGTTAGGGGTACTACATCATTTACCATGTTAAGACCTAGGATTAGTATCGCTGATCTAAGTAGTATTAACGCTATAGCTATAGGTTTACTACTGAACTCAACTTCTCTTAACATGTATAGCGCTGCTATTGAAAATAGAGCTGTTACCCCATATGCAATCCATAGCGTTTGTAGGTTAACCTTGTTCTTGATGATAAACGGTAAGAACGATAACACGTAATCACCAACACATGTAACAAACATCGCTATAACAGCAATTCGTCTAGCATTTAATCCTGTATTTGCTGGTCTACTCCATATCTTTTGGAATACATCTTGAGCTATACTTGGGTTATCGATGTAGAGAAGGGATGTAGAAGCTTTTACATATGAACCTATATCTCTAGCTACTTTATACAGTCTATATATGCTCCTCTCCGAGATAAGCGATATAGATGGTATAGATATAGCTGACATCAATAGCAATAATATAGTTATCTGTAGTACCACGGATATGTTGAAGAAATTAGTGAGAGCTAAAGCTATGAACATAGAACCTCTTACAACATTTCCAACAACTCTTGTAAACAGTATCGCCTTACCCCAGTAATAATTATCAATATTATCAAATACAGCAGTATTCAACGCTAAGTTTGCTGAAGCCATAGAGAAAGCGTGTAACATGTAGGAGATGAACGCTGTTACAGAGTTAAACGTAGACATTGTTACCAACGATAAGGATATGCTTACTAACGATAATATTGTTAGAGTTCTAGATTTGCCCTCATCTGCGAGAAACCCTAGAAACATCGACGCAACTATATATACAATACTCCACATAGCGCTACAAAGCCCTAGGTATACACTAGAAACGTTCAGCTGGTACGCAACGTAAGTGTAGATCAGGGGGTCCAACAGCATAAGAAATCCGTAGCTTATCGATAAAACTATAATCCATAACTCCATCTCGTTATACCAACAACATTATCATAAAACAAACAATATTTTAAAGATAGCGGCTCTACAATATATCACATGCGGTACAAGAGCACTCAAATATCTTTACTTCGGTCTTCACATTTACATAGTTAACGAGTTGAGTATCCGTAGAATAGTTATAGTGATTAATGCTGATAGAATAGTTGCTGGCACTGTATACCTATATACTTTTCTTAACGGTGATCTAAAGTATTGTGCAGATAGTACTAAACATGCATGTGTTGGCGATAACATAGAGCCTAGGATACCCCCTAGAAACGCTAGTGTGAGGTTGTATCCTTGTAGTAAAGGTTTTAGTATTGGAAATGTTAAAGCTACGAATGTGAATTCAAACCCTGTTGCTATAATTACTGTAAACGGTATCAAGACTACGGATAACGTTGTAAAGTTTTGCAGATATTTAGCTAGGATCTCAGCTAAACCTGATAACTTTATAGAGTTACTAAACATCAATGACAATACTATGAATAATATGAACGTCAGGTTGAGGGAGTACTTCAGAGCTCTGAAAACAGCATCTCTACCTGGTTTATATACAGCCACTAGTAATGCTATAACTAAGATTATCAATATAGGTAGAGGTATAGGTGTTGCTAACGATAGCAACGCTAAAGCTATGAAAGGCCATATATGCACTAAATCTCTATACCTACAGCCATCCTTAATATGCACAAACCTAGCTCTAGTCAACAATTTGTAGGAAATAATTAGCCCTGTAACCATTGTAGCTAGAGCTATAACCCATGTATACTTGATAATCTCGGAGAAACTCTTACCTAGAATAGCGCTAGACAATATAATTGCTTGGTATAGAGGCCAAATAGATACCCATACATGTCTAAACCAGAAGTTCACGAAAGTCTTCTCCTCAGGTTTTAAACCTATAGAATCATATATAGGGTTAACCATTACAGCTGATATATAAGCACCTCCAGGCATAGGTATCAAACCTATGAGCATCGGAATAGCTATAGATGCAACACCAGGGCTCGCTTTTTCAAGAGCTTTAACAACTTCTTCTGATACCTTCAACTCTCTATAGAGTTCAGCTAGCATCATAGCTAAAACTAGAGACGATAACGTATTCATCGTAGTCACGTTGAGTACCTGAACAACAGTATCTATAGAGTTTACACCGAGTATAGGTATGGTGTAGATAATGTACGCGATGAGCATCGCTAAAGCAATGTTTATACCTCTAAATATCATCGTTACAGCTGTCGCTATACTAACTATGAACATAGTTATAGCTATCTCTTCGCTAACCATACGCTTTCCCCATCTCAGCGAGGATTATGGATCATCTTTATGATCCTAGGTAAAACATTAAAATCTTAATGGTTATCCCTAAGAAACTATGTATAATGTGTACCAGAAGAGGTAACTTTAAAGCTCTGATCAGTAGCTAGATAGATGTATCGAGATGCTGTGATGATTTTCGAGCTAGCTGATGCATGATGTAGGACACCCTAGCTGAATATCTAAAACTGTACCTACATCATTGTTAAACCTTGTATACTTAGCTTCTTGTACAGATACTCCATGAATTCGCTTATCACAAAAGCTACAGCTATATAGAGACATGCTACAACTATGTATACCTCTGTATAGGCAAAAGTTTTCGCACCTATAACTTCTGATACGCAGACTAGCTCTGGCAATGTAACGAAATAAGCTATAGAGCTGAACTTTGTTATATATATAAGTTCGTTGGTTAAAGCTGGTATAGCTATCCTCAGCACCTGAGGCATCAATATATAGAGCCAGGAACCTAATCTCGTAAACCCTAGTGATAGAGATGCTTCCCACTGTGTTCTAGGTACAGAGTTTAATGTTGTTCGAAGATATTCTGATTGATATACAGAAGAGTTTATACTTAAAGCTGGTAATGCTGAGGTAAACGGATCCAATTTTATACCGAGTACCGGAAGAGCGTAGTATATGAAGAAGAGTTGAACAGTCGTTGGGGTACCCCGAATAATCTCTACAAAGATTCTCAAGAACATTTTTAGAAACCTAGGCGATGTTAGGTTCAACGTTATTAAAGCTATCCCCCCCAAGGAACCCTAGGGGAAAAGATGTAAACGATAATATCAAAGTCAATTTGAAAGCATTAACCATAACAGAGCCGTAATTGATAACTACATCTATTATATTCATAGAATCTTATTCCTCTCTAACCTGTATAGCTCCATAAGTTTAGAAACGAATATCCTTGTCCTCTCCTTCTCAGGGTTTAGAAGAACTTTCTCAGGGGGTCCTCTCTCAACAATCCTCCCATCCTCCATAAACATAACTTCATCTGCAACCCTTATAGCGAAACCAAGCTCGTGAGTTACTATGATCATCGTAACTCTGTTCTTCGAAAGCTTCTCTAGAACCTTTAGAACTTCAACCGTTAGCTCAGGATCGAGAGCTGATGTAGATTCATCTAGAAGTAGTAACCTAGGCTGTATAGCGATTGCACGTGCAATTGCAACTCTCTGTTGTTGCCCACCCGATAATTGTGCTGGGTACTTATTCCATAGATCCTCTGTTATCCCAACAGATAGAAGAGCTTCTTTTGCTATCCTCAAAGCCTCTTGTCTATTCAACTTCTTAACTTTTATAAGACCTATCATAACATTTTCAAGTGCTGTAAGATGTGTAAACAAATTGAATTGCTGGAATACGAAACCTATCTTCTGTCTAACAAGATGAAGGGCCTATTATAACCTTCGTCTCCCCCTCTTTAACATCTAAAGTAACTCCTTTGAGAACATGTTGTTTATTAAAGAATCTATGTATATCTATAGCTTCCAACAGTATCTCTACCACGGCATTCCCAACCCCATATCTTTCAACTTTATTACTAGATAGATAGAAATAGAGGATACAAGTAGACATATAGCTAGGTAGATAATCGATACAGAGATTAGCGATATAGAATATTCCATTCTAGCATTAGCTATATCTATAGCTAGCGTAAACATCTCTTTAGCACCTATAGCATAAGCTATAGATGTATCTTTTAGAAGAGTTACAAATTCGTTAAGCAGAGCCAGGATAGATGATAAAAAGGTTTGCGGTACTATTATATATACATACACCTCCCATTTACTAAAACCTAGAGATAACATGCTTCAAATTGTCTAGCGATAACAGCTCCAGCAATCCCTCGAAAAATCTGAGATTGATATGAAGCACTAATCAAGCCTAGCCTTATTATCGCTACTCCATAGCTATCTATCTTAAGACCGTAGAATATCATAAAGAGGATTAGTATTGGGGGGACACTTCTAAGAATCCTTACAACTATATCTAGGATCTTCGAAACTACTCCTCCTACAACTGTCTGAAAGAAAGCTATAACAAATCCAAACCCTAACCCTATAAAGAAGCTCCCTGTTGATAGGTAAATCGATGTCGCTAAACCTTTGGATACTATGAATACTGTTGTTTGAAAAAGGTTGTTTATATCCATAACGAGTTTTACCCAAGGTACTTCGAGATTATTTTCTGCCACTCATCGCTATTCAGTATCTCTCGCAATACCTTGTTTATCTTATCTAAGAGCTCTGTATTTCCTTTCTTTACAGCTATTCCATACTTCTCACCTGTAGGTATTATCGATGATACCTCGACATTATATTTCGATGCCAATGTGTTATCTACAGGTGAGTCTATTAAAACTGCGTCAATTCTACCGTTGACAAGGTCTTGAACTGCTAACGTATAGGAAGTATAACGCTTTATCTCTACGTTAGTACCATTAGCTTTAAGTTTGTCTAGTAAAGCTTCTGCTGTTGTCCCTATCTGAACTCCTACAGCTTTACCTTCGAGATCAGCAAGACTTCTAGGTTTAAACGAAGATTCTTTAACAACGAGAATTGCTTGATCTGCTTCCCAGTAAGGTATACTGAAATCCACTCTCTTAGCCTTATCCTCAGTAATAGTTATACCTGATATAGCTACATCTATAACACCCTGCTCTAATGCCTCTACCAATCCGAGAACTGCATCTGTACAATCTCATCTTCGTAACCGAGTTTAGATGCTATAGCTTTAATCAAATCTATATCTATTCCAACAATATTACCCGCTTCATCGTATACTCAAAAAGTGGGAAATCAGGTGATGTACCTACTCTTAGCCTAGGTTTCTGTCTAGGAAAAGAAAAGTACGTTACACTAACTATAACAGCTACAACCACGACCACGACTACAGCTAATACCAACTATCTCTTCATTCTACAACTCTTTGATAACTTCAAAAGACTTTCAATATCTAAATATTAAGTTTAATGTTACAGAAACCTATGTAAGCTTTGCTCAACGTTCTAAATATTTACAGACATCAAATCCATAGAGAACTTAGCCTATATATAAATCTATAAAATTATAAAATATTATGGAGATGTCAGTATTCGCTACCTCAATCACTTATCATCAAAGACTTAACTTCATCATCCAGATGTATAGGTATTAACATAGGTTTAAAGCGTATGCTGTTCGCTAAAGGTGATAAGTTTAACAATATAAATATCGCTATATAGCAATATCTATATAGATTCCTAGGAGCAGTGTATGTACGCTGTGAAAGGTATTGATGTATCGACTAGGATTAGGGATGTTGTAGAGCACAAGGTTTCTGTTTACATATCTCTATTTAATAAATATGATTTTAAGGTATTAGAGCAGATTGTAGAGCCTGTTCGCTGGAGTTTGAATTTATTTAGTAGAGAAGGGTCTGTAGAGAGTGTAACTACTGGGAATATTGTGAAGATACGTAGTCCTTTCCTAAGAGGAAGATCATGTTTAGGTGATAACATTGTTTCTATTGTTAAAAATGTTCAGGAAAACACTGTTTATATACATAGGACTGCCTATCTATGTAATAGATTTGCAGACGATAGTTTCTGCCCTCTTCACATAGGGTCTGAATATAGTAAGTATTTGCTATTTGTATATGGTTTGAAAGAGTTTCCCCAGGGGGTAGGCTTAGCTCTGATACCGCATATGGTCTACCTACTCTATATAGGGGGTTCTAACCTAAAGGTTGGTATAGCTAATGCTGTAAAGAATATTGTTAGACTATATGAACAAATATTTATCTATTCATCTATAGTAGCCTTTGTCGAAAATGCCGCTATCGCAAGAGGGATAGAGAAGAAACTCTCTAGCTATTACGTAAAAGACCGTGCATCTGTTGTCGAAAGACTTGAGTGGATTAAAAGAGTCGATGTAAAGATGATCGAAGAGCATCTAAAGAATTTTGTGATGATGTTTTCGAGACATGTCAAGCCTTTGCTGAAAAGTGTAGGGATAGAAAAGGAGAAAGAGTTTATACCTGTTATAAGGTTCTACGATAAATGTTTCGAAGTTGTGGAGAAAAGCTACGTTATATATGATAGAGATTCTCTAAATGTTCTCGAAGGTGTTGCTGAAGTTGAAGATTATTGTCTAGGAGGTTTTACCGTAAACCTAGGTGGTAAGAGGTATTTTATACCTTACCAACTTATACGAGATCATTTCATAGCTATCGATATAGTTAAGTAGTTAAGCTGATAGCTCACCTGTATCCCTAACCTCTACAATCTTCAACTCTCTACCGTAGATCTCTCTATACTTCGCCTCGATGCTTTTCAAAACATTTTCAACAATATCTCGAGCTGCTTTCTCATCTCTATGAGAATACATTATGTATATCTTGAGCACAGGTTCCCCAGCCTCGCTTATCTCTGGATGTGATTTTATGTATACCTCTGAATACTGCTTCAAAACAGCTTTAAGAACTGGTGCTATAGATGACTCAGGTACACCTACAACAACCATAAGTTTCTCAACTATTGATAAACCTGGACCCCACGGTTTCAACCTAGGCTCAACCCATGTAATCCACATAGACTCCATCTCCTTAGGTACACCGGGGAGAGATATTATTACTGTCCCCTCTACCTCAAGCCAGCATCCAGGGGCTGTTCCCACAGGGTTAGGTATAGGCACCCCTCCTTCTGGGAGGTAAGCCATCTTAATCCTCTCCGGGGTTAGCTCTAATCCTTTAGACTCATACTTTTTCTTAACCATTTCGAAAGCTTCTTGATTTAGGATAAGCTTCCTGTTAATAGCTTTAGCTACAGCTTCGAGGGTTCTATCATCGTGTGTAGGTCCTAGACCTCCTGTTGTAACTATAACTCTAGGTTTTCCGCTTAGTATCTGCGATATGAACCTCGATATAAGGTCTACATCATCAACCAAGGTTATGACTCCTAGTACGTTGAATCCTAGAAGTGTTAACCTTCTCCCGATGAAAGCGGCATTCGTATTGATGATCCTTCCCTGAGTTAACTCTGTACCTAATGTGAATATCCATGCTGCGTAACTACCCATATATTTAACACCTTACAGCTTATATTAGCTCTGGCTAACTTTTAAAAGTAAAGATTATACATGCCAAGGTGTGGAGATCTGTGAAGCTCTACGCTGAATGTATATCATGTCAAGTACAGGTACGTTTAAGAGATGTACAGAAGCTTGTAGAAGATGAAGATAAACGTGTAGAGTTGATGAAGAAGATTGTTTCATATTTGAACAGTATCTTAAGTATGTGTAGCTCTAGATACGATAATAGATGCACACCAACAGTTATCTCAACAGAGTTATTTAGATTTGTGAAAAAGGCTACAGGTGTTAATGATCCTTACAGAGAGGAGAAGATCACAGCTAATAAAGAAGCTTTGAAGATATACGAAGAGTTTAAGAAGAGGATATCCAGAATCAATAACCTTGATGAAAAGCTTGTCACAGCTCTTAAGATATCTTTAGTAGGTAACCTTATAGACCTCGGTGTCGCTAATTACAATGCACCTGAACTGAATAGAATTACAGAGCTTATCGATACCATGGATATATACGGCGATATCGAGAAAAGTATTGATATTCTTAAAAAATCTAGAAGAATCGCTATCATAATGGATAACGCTGGTGAAGCTGTTCTCGATCGTGTACTAGGGGATATTCTTAAAGCTGAAGGTAAGTACGTCATAGCTATTGTTAAAGGCGCTTCTTTCCAGAACGATATAACATACTCAGAGATAGAATCTGCAAAATTGTTGGAGAGCTTTGATGAGGTTATAAGTACAAGTACAGATGCGTCTAGCATATTTCTTGATGAGGTAGGCGAAGAGTTTTTAGCTAAGTTGAGGAGTTTCGATGTTATTATATCTAAAGGGATGGCTAACTATGAATACCTAACAGAGGTGGAGAACGTTATCGGGGTACCTATTATCTACGTTCTTGTAGCTAAATGCCTACCTGTAGCAAGAGATCTAGGTGTTCCTCGAGGTAAAGCTGTTATCAAGATAAGTAAACATTTTGTGCACTAAGTATTTTAAGCTTCCTAAACTTGCATAGAAACGGAAAGTTTCGAGGGTAAAAACTTGGTCTATGAATGGTCTTGGTCTCCTAGAAAAGTGAGACCTATAGCCACATACACATTGATAGTTATTAACGTCATTATGTACCTCGCGTCATCATATCAGAATTACTTTGCCCAGATAGCGGATGAATGGGTAGATATGTTTTCGTATATACCTATAATCATGATCAATCCTCTGCAGTGGTATAGAGTTTTCACTAGCATGTTTCTCCATGGAGATATCTTCCACATATTCTTCAACATGCTTTTCCTGTACTGGTTTGGAAAAGAATTAGAATTGCTACTCGGAGTTAAGAGGTACATCACGCTATACCTTGTCTCAGGTGTCTTAGCAACAGTTTTCCACACAGCATTCACCCCAATAATAGGCTCGATTAGTTTAATAATGCCAGCTCTAGGAGCTTCAGGAGCTATCAGTGGACTTCTAGGCGCATACCTTTTGATATATCCAAGGAGGAGGTTGAGCATGTGTATGTTCTATTTCTTCATACCCCTATGTTTTACAACAACAGCTGCATTCTTCCTACTATTTTGGTTCGCTACACAAGTTATCTACGGATACCTAAGATTTGGCGGAATCGCTTTCTTCGCCCACGTTGGAGGATTTATCGCTGGACTAAGCTTGGTGTATATATTGAAAAGAAGAAGCCATGTTTTATATTCTCCCTGGGTTTTGATAAAGCCTATACCTTTCGAAGAGAGGCTCATAAAAGGTTTAGGATCATCAACCAAGCTCGTTCTATCAATACTACTGTTAGCAGTACTAGGAGGCGCTATCTATTCGATGTATATGGCACCTCAAGCTTCAAGCGTATACAGTGTTAAGATCACTGCTTGTTCTGGAGGTAGATGCGATACTGATGAAGGTATCTACACCCCTATAAACGGTGATAGTATAGCTCCATCAAAAGATCTTCCTAGAATTGCGTTTAACAGAATTGTATGGTCGAGAGTCATACAATCAGCAATCTATTGTAACGCTGAGAATATTGTGATTACACAGAGTGGAAGGGTAAAAATGCCTGGTACAAACGTTTTTGTTGATACTGTTATCAAGGGTGTTGGTAGTTACGATTATAGATGTGTTTTAGTTACGTTCAAGGGTCAGATAGATACCTACGTTATAAACATCCGTAGCATACTCGGTGTAACGATAGCGGAGAGAGGGGAAAGACTATTTATAGATGATGTAGAGCTTGTTTCTCAAGATATAGCTGGAGATGCTGGGAAGTATATAGTTAGACCTCTAGCTCTAGTATCCTCAATATCGACATTGCTATCATTATTTGTTGTAGTTGCTAAAGATAGAGAGATAGTTGAGGAAGAACCTCCCTTTGCACCGCATTACATTCCTTGGATCTAAATCTTACCTATAAGTTCTGATGCAAAAGATATACTTACACCTGTTAAAACTATCGCTAAACATACTAGTTGTCTCAACGAGATCACCTCTCCTAATACAAAAGCTGCTAAGATAGAGGCTATGATAGGCTCTACAAAAGCTATAGATGTTACAACAGAACTTCTATAAAATTTAAGCATATAGTTCATAACTGTATGTCCACCTAACATAGGTATCAATGCTAGAAGTAGAAACCATATCCATGACTTCTCAACATATTTAAAAACGTTATCCTTTACAATAAATGAGTAGCATAACACAACTAAGGAAGCTACTGTATATACGTAGAGAGAATATGTATAGACATCAATTCTTCTTCTAGTTAACCTACCTATATAGAAATAGATAGCAACTAATATGGATGCTATAAAACTTTCTAAAATACCTAAGGTATCTAGTTCCCTGCTTACAAAAGCTTCCCAGAATAAGAGCGTAATACCTAGAAAACCCATCACAAGACCTGCAATAGATATGATGTTCACTCTTTCTTTCCCGATGATTAACTCAATCAATGTTAAGTGTAGTGGGTATGCAACAACTATTGTCGTACTAATAGCTACTAAAATCCTGAACAACGACTCCATCCACAATACGAAATGCATTGCTAGTGTAAACCCGGAGACTATTAACATAAGTATCTCTTGTTTATCAAGATCCCGAAGAATCTTAGGTAAACCACGTCTGTTTACCGATATGATGATTAATATGAGAGCTGAAGATATGGAGAGACGCCAAAAAGCACACGCAATACCGCTTGCCAATGACAGTCTTACGAAGATAGAAGCAGAGCCTATGCTAACCATAGCAACAATGAACAACAATACATGCAATAGCTTCTCCTTGTTTTTTAATTTAAACAATTTAACCCCCGTAGATGTGCTTCGAGTTATAGATATGATGTGTGACAAATATGAGTCTTATAGATTTCACAGCCATAGCTACGCTATCTATACAGATCTTCGCTATAATGGATCCTTTAGCAGCTATACCAGCGTTAACTCAAGCTCTTTCAGGATTCAACGATAAAGATTGTAAAATACTCATAAATAAAGCCTCTATAGTTATCTTTATCTTATTAACGCTATTCTCGACTGTAGGAAGCTATATCCTAGTCTTTCTCGGTATCGATATCCCCTCTCTCAGGATTGCCGCAGGAATAATATTGATAGCTGTATCCATAGATACACTGATAACAGGGCATAAGCCTGAGAACATAAATCCAGGTGAATACATAGTAGTTCCAATAGCTACCGTTTGTCCCTAGATGTTCATTCTCATCGGTTCATTTTTATTCGTTGCATCTAGGGACTTCCACCTCGCCCACAGCGATTTGGAAATCGCTGTGGGGTCATGGGTGGTTGTCGAGCCCAACGGCACGGGGCTCCCATCTAGGTTTAGCCCGCCTAGGCTTGGAGCAGTGCTCCCATTGCCTAGGCAGGCTTTGAGGAGTAGGTTGTAACACGCTACTACGTCTCTATGCCATAGCTCCCCACCCTTGGTGCACCTACCAATTCTACTACCATTACTGTAGACTATTTTGGTATTGTGTACTGGGCACATTCTAGAGGTGTTCCTCGGGTTTACATAGATTACTGGAACTCCATATTCCTTAGCCTTCTCCTCGATAGCTTTTTGAACTCCTTTGAAGGATGCTTGGTATATTCTGTGTCTGAGTTGGTCGTCTTTGACATTGTTTATCATTTCCTTAGCTGGCTCCTCACCTAGCTTCTCTAAGACAATAGCGTATTGCTTTTCTTTAGCAACTCTAACAACTATGTTTGCCAACTTCCACCTCAAATCACTCTTTCTCTTCCTCTCCTTTAACTTTCTAAAGATTCTTCTCTTAACCCTACAGCTAGCACCATAGAGTTTATCATACTTCTCCTGAACTCTCTTCCTACGGTAATAGTAGCCTAAGACTATGTCTCTAAAGCCTGTCTCAAAGAGGTATACCTTGTCATCAACTAACACGGCTACATGGTTCTCATTGACATCAAC
>Ga0326760_1000744_pt1 | contig 15950 bp, 18 predicted proteins | sample GCREP_S_FD_207668 | JGI IMG/M metagenome (GOLD analysis project Ga0326760, IMG submission 207668) | Hot spring sediment microbial communities from Geyser Creek Basin, Yellowstone National Park, WY, United States - GCR.EP_S | ecosystem: Environmental > Aquatic > Thermal springs > Near-boiling... | reverse complement strand
TCTACAATTATGTAGCTATATGACAACATTGTAGCATAGTTGAGTCAATACGCTTCAATTTCCCTATAAAGAACGCGCGCATACGTGTCAACAATAACGCTCATCAATTGGGCTCGCCTACATCAAGTTCTAACTCGGCTTCCTCCGGACTGTAGAGACCTTTAGCAGTATTGAAGAGTTTCTCCCAGAAGCTCTCTTTACTCAGAATGATTTTATCATCTTTTACGCTCACTCTAAGCGTATCGCCTTCCTTTATACCTAGTTCTTCTCTAATGGTCTAAGGTATTACTATTACACCTCTTTTTCTGACAATAATAAAATCTGATTTTTTCATCGGTCTCAATTTCACATCAAAATATTAAATACTTTTCCAGAGAAGTCTTGTTATCTGTCCCTCTGCCAAGGGTATCCAGCCCAAATCACAGCCATCAGTAGTGTGAGGTATTCTCCTATTTCACGCGCGCCAACGACTCAACCCCTACATTCCCAGTCTTATCCATTTTTGTTAGGTTCATTGTCGCAACAGCACGTTCTTCCACATTCATAGAGAGTTAGGTGTTGTGGTTATATTAAGGTCTTCCAAGATTTCTCTAAGCACCCTAAAACTATGGCCAAGAAGAAAAGACGTTGTTTCCTTTCGGCTAAAAGGATTGCTTGTGATTTCAGTAAAGCCTCTTAACTATTAAGAGGCCGAGATGTGTTGGGACAACGTGGTAGCTGAGTTCATCCTGTTGTTGAAGAAATTTTCAGCGCGCGCTAAGCAGGTCTACATTCTAGAGGAAAAAACTACGTTCAGTAACTTTGTTGTCAGGCATATAACGGCCTAAGTTAATGCCAAGTAGAAAAGGAAAATCAGAGACATTCAATAGATAGCCTCTATCCGGTAGGTATATAATGATGTAATTCAATAACAACATGGTGATGTAGTTGAGCAGGTATGCATCAATTTCCGTGCTGAGGGAGGTAAAAGAGTTACTCGAGAGGGAAAAAGGCAACAAGGATTGGAGCAACTTCCTACTGGAGTTGTATATGGAGGCTAAATCAAGCAAGTCGCGGTCGGCTTTTGAGAAGCTACGACGACTACTCACTGAGGAGGATCTCAACAACATAGAGAAGTCTAGCAAGGAGTTTAGAGAGGGGTTTGAGCTGAGATGAAAAGGCTGATCGACACCAGTGTGCTCGTGGACAACTTGAAGACAGGAGTATTCGAGGAGGGAGTGCTCTCAGTTATCACGCTTATCGAGGTTCTACGCGGGGTTCCTGAGGAGAAGAGGGAAAGCGTGAAGTCGCTACTTGAAGAGAGCTACGGAATGTTGAACCTCGACAACCGCACGATTCTAGCCTACTGCAAGCTATACTCCAAGCTGAGGAGGAAGGGCGAACTTGTGCCTGATGCTGACCTGCTACTAGCGGCTACAGCTATAGCCCATGATCTCGTGCTCGTAACGAAGGATCGCCACTTTGAACGTTTAGAGAAGTATGGTTTACGCGTGGAACTACGAGAATGAAGCTTACACAGTAAAAACTGCATGCCTTGTCTCCATACTGAATTATCTTACCTCCCGTCTCAAATACTCCTCAGCGTCTAATAGCTGTTGCTCCTAGATTAAAACAACACTATTGCATATAACACGCCCCTTTTCTCATATCAAGATATACCTTCTAGATTTACGTGTGTGAATGCCATTATTATAGTAAGGAGAGAGAATGTTCTAACGCTCACTGTTATCAAGTGTGCTAGTCGGCATCCAGCTCTAGCTCAGCGTCGTCGGGGCTATAGATGCCTTTAGTACTATTGAATAGTTTCTCCCAGAAGCTCTCCTTGCTCAGAATAATCTTATCCTCCTCCAGGCTCACTCTAAGAATATCGCCTTCCTCTATACCCAATGCTTCTCTAATGTTCTTAGATATTACAATAACCCCTCTTTTTCTAACGATGACTATCTCCGGCTTATTTTTCATTGGTGTTAGCTTAGCCATTGAATATTTATGATTTCAGTCAAGCCGCTTCACTATTAGGAGCCCTAGATGTGTCGGGACAACGTGGTAGCTAAGTTGTTCCTGTTGTTCTAGAAATTTTCTCGTGTCGCTGTCGAGTCCTGGTATTAGCGCGTTGTGGAATATTCCTATGCCTATTTTGCTTAGCTTTTTAGGCAGGAAACTGAGAACCTGTTTGTATTGGTTTTTCTCGATGTCTACAAAGACCATGTCGAGGGAGGGCTCGATCTTATCTAGGAATTCTACAGCGTCTCCGTTTATTGTTTTAACATCTATAAATGATTTTTCCGAGAGGATATTCTTCCTAATCTTTCCTATGTTGTCTTCCAAGGCCTTGTATCTCGCCGGGTTCTTTTCGACTGCATAAATGTAGACCTTGTCATTGTCCTCGAAGCTGAACACGCCGTGAATTATCCACAGGGTAGAATAGCCTATTCCGGCCCCCGCGTCTACAAATATTTTGCCTCCCAGGGTTCTAACGTAGTATGCCAACGCAGATAAGACAGCTCCGTCTTCCCGATTAATTAAGGGGATCCCGTATCGTTTTGAAAGTTTTTCTAGGAGAAGTAACTCCTCTGAGAGACTGTCAAAAGAACTCGGAAGGTCTTTTCCCCGCATGAATCATCCACCCATACAGTTTGTTGCTGGCTATAGGGTTTAATAGTTCTGCGTCTGCCTGAAACACTTTCCTTCTTTACGGGAGAGAATATCTTTATTAGTTTGTACTAGAGGTAAAACACTGTGACACTTGTATCCTTTGACGTGTGGGGTACACTGCTCTACATAGACCCTTATTACAGGGCGGCGGCCGAGGCTCTAGGCAAGCTTAGAGGCTTAAGCTTTGAGGGGGCTTACGGCTTTATAAAGCGTGGCTACGAGGAGGTAAAGAGGGCACGGAAGCTTGGGCTTATAGACGACGAGAGCATTGTTGACAGCTCGATAGGGATAGCTCTTTCAGCAGGCTCGCTACAAATTTCCAAGTACGACATATTTTCTGCTTTTGCGATTGCCGTGAACAAGGTTAGAGGAGAAGAACTACTGATCCCAGGCAGTATCGAGACCCTTGAGAGGCTGGAGAGTGACGGCTTCTCGCTTGCAGTGACAAGCAATGTTATCTACTGGCCTGGCTACGTCACCAGGATACTAGTGGACAAGGCGGGACTGTCAAAGTTCTTCAAGGTACAAGTTTACGCGGACGAGGTTCGCTGCCTAAAGCCCGGGCAACGCATATTTAGGGAAGTTTTAACACTTACTGGGAGCAGGCCCTCTGAGGCATACCATGTCGGCGACAGCCCAGCCGAGGACCTTGCAGGCGCAGTTGCCAGCGGACTTGGAGGAATACTCATAGACAGCAACCAGCAAGACCCATACATAAACAGGCCTCTCAGGATAGCTATCGTTAAAAGTATAGCAAATGTCCCTAAAGCACTTAACATGCTTTCCTAAACTGTGTCTACAGAGCCACGCTGGAAGCTCCACCTAGTTTTAAAATTAGCGCGCGCGGTAAGCTGGGTGTTTCCTAAGTAGTCGTCAATAGTTGCTTGGTAGGAATAATTACTCCCGTTGGTTTTGACGCATCATCCAGACCAATCTGCTCGTGCATCAAAAGAAACGATGTCTTTACCTTCTATGGTATACTGCGTCGTCCCCTGAACGTTAAAGCTGTGCGATGTGCTACCTGTAACCCTTGTCCTGGTCTCTTCCCCGTTAAAGTTTCTAGAGCCAGGAGAACCGTAACAAACTACGGAAAAATCAATATATTGTGACTTACCCGGTAGAACAGTTACCGGATTAGAGTCTTTCGAGCACGAGAGGCTTCCTATTGACCCAATCATCTCCCGAATACGGGGCGTATTGGTGTCATTACTATTTTGCGAGGCAAAGGTTGGGGCTGGACTTCCCCGGCTCGTTACCAAAGGTAGTGACTGGTAACAACGCGATGGTAGCCAGAGCAACACTTATGCTCAGCAAGAGTATGGCTTTAGGCCTAGACATTTCCTCTTCGAAGAAAAATAATTTACAGGTATTATTTAAACATAGCTGTGTCCAAAAAGGCTTTATGGGTAGGCCTCGATCTTTACCCAGGCTTCTACGTCAGAGGCAAATATATATATCGCGCCCGGTTTCTCAAACTCATACCTTTTGCCACTGAAATAACCGAAGTGCGAAACGCCTACTGGCATGCGACCCTGAAACTCTACGCTTGTCACGTCGTAAAAAGACTTATAATATGAAATCTTATCTGAATTCCAGTCGCAGATCCTGCCAACCATGAACCCATTAGGATCCCTCAGTGGTTTTATATCTGCCTGAACAATTACACGTGTGAAGTTCCACGGGACATAGATGTATATAAACACGGATCCCTTGATGTGGATTAGGCCATCACTGGTGGTCTCAATCGTGCCGTTGCTCTTAATGAATGGGGCTAGCTTAACCTCGACCTCCTGTGGCTTATCGTTGATGAGTATTTGGATTGAGTTGATGGACTTCTGCCGGTAATACAGCATGATGTTGGTGTCACTATTCACCGTAATTTTCAGCGTGTTGTTTAGGGGCTTGTAGAGAGGCGTCTCTAGGGGCTTGACCTCCAGGGTGCTGCAGGCTGGGACGCTGATGCTTGCTGGGAGCGTGTAGTTATCGCTGTTTATCTGGACCACTGCGCCCGTAGCATTGGCTTTGATTATCAAGGTGTACCGTGGCTTTGCGAAGAACGCCTTGATAGTGGTGTTGCCGGCGATGGTGAGATTCAGCCTTCTCTCCCCGAGTATCGTGTCGTTCACGAGCCAGTAGTCAAGCGCCATACACCGCTCTGGCACTGCTTCAAGCACCAGGATGAATGGCCTAGAAGAGTTCCATGCAGCAGTCTCTGTACCGTTCGCCAGGACTCTTCCTCCCTGGCTCGCCTCAATCGTGGCAATGATTGTTAGCGGCTTGGTCTTTGGCTGTGTAGCGTTCTGCTTCTGCTGTGACTGTGTCGTGTTTACGGCTGGCTGTATTGTTGGCCAGCTCGGCGCCTTTGGTTGGAGCAAGAAGTAGAGGAGCGCCAACGCCACAATTGTAGCGATTACTAGTGTAACTAGAACAGTTGTCCTCTGCACGTGTGGAATGGTTTTCTAGAGCATAAAAGTTTAGCGTTACGAGCGCTCGCTACTATTCCAGAATAATTATTATCAAAATCTTCTCAAATTTTACTTTCCCCGAATATTCTGCTTTCCTTCTTGAATCCATACTTTATACAGGTCAAGTCTAAGAAGTTTATCGATGGGTATTTTTTCCCTAGCCTGGCTTACTTCTGTTGGGTCTATGTCTACTAGGAGGCTTCTCTCTGCTTCGCCGAGGTCGACCAAGATGTGTCCCATCGGTGTGGCGACGAGGCTGTGGCCGGCAAAGTGGTCCCCGGTCTGGTCTACGGCTACGAGGAAGCTTACGTTTTCATGCGCCCTAGCGGATGTTAGCGACTTCCACTGGTCAACCTTATGGGGGCCCTTGTACCACGCTGATGGGACTATGAAGAAGTTTGCTCCTCTTAGCATCATTGCCCTGAAGAGCTCTGGGAACCTTAAGTCGAAGCAGACTGCTAGACCTATCGTGAAGCCTTTAAAAGGTGCAGTGGCAACCTCGTTTCCCCTCGCGAAGACGTCTGATTCCCTGTAGCCGTATGCATCGAAGAGGTGGATTTTCCTGTAGACTGCACTGACTTTTCCGTTTACCGCTAGGACTGCTGCGTTGCTAACTCCGTTGTTGTCCTTTAGGTACATGCTGAATACAACTCCTACCCCGTATTCTTCGCTCTTTGAGAGAATCTTTGAGGCGAATTCCCCTTCAAGTGTTTCTCCGAAGCTGTAGACAAGCTCCCTAGTCACGTTACCGTCCTTTGTACCCATTAGGTATTCTGGGAAAACGTGGAGATCCGCGTCAAACGAGTCTATCTTTTCCAGTACTTTTCTCAGGTTTTCCTCCTTGCTTCCAGAAACAACTAGTTGATGGAGAGCTACACGCATCATGAATAGATAATTTTATTGATTCCTGGATAAATTTTGCGATAAAGCCAAGACTTGCACCGGATACCAAATCTCAAGTATATGTTTAAAAGCCAGAAAGAAGAGAACAAAAATATATTGATGCGATGGTCTATATCCTTGTGCTGACGAAGAGACGAGCTGAAAAGTGATGAGGACTACCTGCTACTGAGCCCGCTACAGATTTATATCTTTGCACAGGTATTTTTCCTATGGATATCCGTGCAGAGCTTCCCGGAAAAATCGTCGTTAAGCCGGGGGCAAAGGACTCACTTCCCGAGATCATAGAGTCTCTGGGATGCACGAACATCGTCGTGGTTACTGATAGGAATCTGTGGTCAATGCTTGGAAGAGAGCTTGAGAACATTTTTGGCGGGAGAGGAATAGCTTTTTCCACCGTTTTCGCTGAGGCTGCCGACGGTAACAGTGTTGAAGCCGCTAAGAGGACAATTGAGAGTAGTAATGCCTGCCTCGTTCTTGGCGTTGGTGGGGGGAGGCCAATAGACGTGGCTAAGTATGCAGCGTTTCTCAGCAAGAGGTTCTTTGTGAGCTTTCCGACTGCTATTAGCCACGACGGGTTTGCAAGCCCAATAGTTGCCTTGAAGGACCCGCAGGGGAATCCCCTATCCATATTTACACGTCCCCCCACGGCTGTAGTCGTTGACACAGACATAGTTGCCCAGGCTCCTAGGCGCCTCTTGGCGAGCGGCGTGGGAGACATCATTGGAAAAGTGACAAGCGTTGCTGATGCAAGGCTAGCCATGAGGCTTGCAGGCGAGGAGATACCAGAGATCTCACTTGTGATGGCGGAGTCTGCGGCACGTATTGTGCTCAGCGAGATAGACGAGATAGCAAGGTGGAGCACGAGGGGCATAGAGCTCCTTGTGCAGGCCGGCCTGCTTGCAGGAATGGCTATGTCCATCGCTGGGAGTAGTAGGCCATGCAGTGGGAGTGAGCATCTCTTCAGCCATGCCCTTGACAAGTTTGTCCCAGAAAGAAAGAGTCTACACGGCGAGCAGGTCGGGGTTGGAACTATTATTATGGCGTATCTGCATGGGCTAGAATGGAGGGAGATACGGGAGGCTCTACTAAAGGTCGGCGCCCCGACAAGTGCCAGCGAGCTTGGGGTGCCCCGAGAAAAGCTAGTTGAATGTGTTTTGAGGGCTGGAGAGCTCAGAAAAAGATTTACGATTCTTGACGCTGTTCGGCTGAACGAGGAGCTTGTCTTGAAGATATTAAGAGAGACAAAGATTGTTGATTGATTTCAGCAGTTTTTCCTTTGAGGATCTAGAATTAAATATTTATGTTTTTCTTTCATCACAGTAGTTGATTTCCAGAAAAATCGAAATCTGGCGAGCAAAAATGAATCGTGCAACTCTGGTTTTGAAGGGTCTCCACAATGCAGACCCTAAGACGGTATACAAATCATTGATGCGGTTTATTGCAAGCAATCATCCTGCAGACCTAGTTATCTACTTGTGTGATGAGGGGGAATCGAAATGTTGGGAAAACTGGCCGATTTTATAGGCAACAACTTCTCGATAGGTCTTGAAATCTATTTGGGTTGCCCTAAGTCGCAGGTAACAGGCTACGAATTATTAGATTTTGGTAAAAACTCTGGTCTCTAAGGGTGGAAGAGGAATGTTCGAGGTAGTTTTAACAACGGACAGAACAATGATGACCGACCATCACGGCAAAGAATTTATCGGTTTCATGGCTACGGGTCCAGCTATAGGAGTACCAGAGCAGTTGTGGCTATGGGCTTGTTGTCCCAAGCCAAAGGTTGACAAGCTAGGTAGGCCCTTAATTGCACCGTATGGTCTTCGAAAAATAGAGGCCAAGCTACAGGACGAGGGCTACAACGCGGCCATAGTTGACCCAGACCACCTAGACAAGCACCTGGACACAATGAAGGTATTGCTGTTGAGTCATCACGACTACTTTGCCTACGGCCCGCCGAGTAGCGAGTGGTGGCTTATAACAGGCCTGGAGCCTGTTAACAGGAGAAGCTTCATAAAACTTATGGAGTCTCCCGTTGTTAGGGAGGCCACGAAAAGGGGGGTAAGGATTATTGCCGGGGGTCCAGCGGCTTGGCAGTGGCTGTGGGAGCTTGGTTCGTGGGAGAAGTGGGGGATAGACACAGTTGTGGATGGTGAGGGTGAAAGGGTTGTAGTCGATCTTGTGGAAAAGGCTCTTCGGGGCGAAGAGCTACCAAAATATGTATATGTATCTCCCCGAGAAGCCCCAAGTATCGAGGAGATACCCGCAATTAAAGGTGCAAGTGTTAATGGGCTTGTCGAGATAATGCGTGGCTGTCCAAGGGGATGCAGGTTCTGTAGCGTGACGCTCAGACCGCTTAGATTTATTCCCATAGAAAAGATTCTCCAAGAAATAGAAGTCAACCTTAGAGCGGGCAATAAGAATGTTGTGCTTCACAGCGAGGATGTTTTGCTGTATATGGCTGACGGGGTGAAACCACGCCCAGAGCCCTTAATCAAGCTGCATCAAGAGGTGATAAAAAAGATTCCCGGGACGATTGCTTGGGCACATGCAAGTCTCTCGGCCATTAAGTATTCTGAGGAAAACTATAAGCTAATCTCGACTATTATGGAAATGCTTTCAGAAAAACAGGAGATGCTGGGCGTAGAAGTGGGAATCGAGACTGGAAGCGTCAACCTTGCTAAAAAGATTATGCCCGCAAAGGCTCTCCCATACAGGGCCGAGGAGTGGCCCGAAGTGGTAAAAGACGCCTTCGCAATCATGCATGACAACCATGTGGTTCCCGCGGCTACTCTCATCTTTGGTTTGCCGGAAGAAACTCCTGACGACGTCTTGAAGACTGCCGAGCTCATCGACGACTTGAAGAGCTATAGAAGTCTCATTGTTCCAATGCTTTTTGTCCCTATGGGCGCCTTGAAGAACATGGAAAAGTTTAGGCGCGAATCGATTATCCGTGAACACATCGAGGTTATGAAGGCCTGCCTGCAACACGACCTGTACTGGGCTAGGGACATTATTGCAAAGTTTTATTTCAAGGGGCTACGTTACGCACCTCTAAGGTTTTTCTTGAATTCGTTTATCTCATATGTCGAGCGTAAAACCGCCAACATAGATACAGTCATCGAAGAGTTCCTCAAGGAAAAGACAGAAAAAGCAACTGCAGCAACACCACTCCAAAAGGCGACGGGTGGTTAGAAGCGCGCGCTACATGATTTTTTCTAGAGCAATGCGCTGAAAGATATGCAAAAGAAACATTCCTAAAGTGGCTTATTGATTTTCGGATAGTTCTCTAAATGTTTCTGGGTCTAGCTTGTTTATTGGGAAGCCTACCAGCATCTTGGCCGGCTTCTTTTTCGGCCTCCTTTTAGACCTTTTCGACCCCTGTTAGCTCCGTGCATACTATTCAAGGCAGGGTATGGAGGCTATGAGTAGCTAAACACGTGGTTATGATGCTGAGATTAGTTTAATTAAGAGCAAAAACAAAAATTTACAGTGGAATCTCTGTGAGCGAAGAAAAAGACTATGATAGGATCTTTCTTCGTTTCCTTATGGGAGCTTTTAGGGATAGGTACCAGCTATTGGACAAGCAGAGCTTCGTGGGAATGCTTTCGGAATTGCTTAGGCTCGAGAAGCGGAGGCTAGGCCTCCGTGAGGATCGACTAGTATTTGTCGGTATGGCCAACCTAGCCGACTATTACTGGTGTTCGATGAAATCTGTTCTCAAGAGCAGGAGGATGAATTGATGTTCTTCGCAAGCTATTTATACGACAGGGTAACCTATTCTCTCCGGCTTGGCTTAGTCTCAAAGGAGCCTAAAACCATTGAGGAACTTCTCCAGATAGGAGACGATATAAAGTTCAGCGACGTGGAGAAACTACTCGAAGAAGAAGCTGAGAGATTTCGGACAGACACAGGAGAAGGGGAATTAGTAAAGGAAAAAATTATGGATCTAGACGTGGAGGAGCTGGATCCATTAAGGCGTGGAGAAGTTCTTCAAGAACTTCTAGCTGAGAAATACCCCACTATAAGGTGGAACTTCAAGTGGAGCAACTACATCGTTGTGGGTGTGCCGGACGGCATCACAAAGGACTTTGTGTATGAGTTTAAAACGACGAGTAGCCGTTTCCTCTACAACTACATTAAGCCCGTAGCCCTCGCGCAGGCAGACCTATACGGCTATTTCTTCCGAAGGCAAAGGAAAAGAGTTCAAATTCACATAGTCGAAGAGAAATTGACAGAGACATTTGAGTCAAACATAGATGTAGATAACGCTCTGTACGTCCTCGACTCATTCAGGAAAGTCGACGAGGGCCAAGAACCCAAGCCACCCAAGGAGTGGAAGTGCCGGAGTTGCGAGTTTAGGGATACTTGTCCATTATACATGCAAAGGTTTAAATAAAGCTAAGACACCTGCCGAAGATATGACAAGTAAAATGAATTAATTAAGCCTCAGCCAACAATCCTTACTGAGAGCTTCTCATTGGGATATTCTCCTGGATCTATCTTGTGTAGCCAGTCTCTAACGCGTTGCCTGTACTCTAGGGCCATATCGATGACCACCTTGAGCTCACTATTGTCGAACTGCTTATTCGGGAATAGGAGCTTCAACAGGCCGCCAGACACCCTCTTAATGCTCTTCTCATCTCTAATCTCGAAATTGTCCGACAGCTCGACATGCTAGGACACGAGGCTACTTAGGCTTTCTTTCCGCATAGAGTGAAGAGCCTCTGCAAAATAGTCCGAGACAACACCGTACCCCTTAAAAGCATACGCGATAAGACATCATTAGCTTCTACTTCTACATGAAGTCTGTTAACTTAGTTGAATAATCGTCAGAGTCAGCACTCTCCGTGCGCCCTCTCCGGCGCTTGTTCCTACGATACAGCTGCTCCTCAGAGCCGCTGAGAGCACCAGTATTAGCCTCTGTGGCTCTTGAGAGCCTTCTCCTAGCCAGCTCTACAATCATCGCTCTGACATGCTCGACAAGCGCCTCCATCTGTAGAATCTTACCAATTTTCTCGTCGATCTCCTTAATGGTTGTGTTGAAGAGCCCGGGAACATCCTCCTTAATGTACTCTCTTCCCGTCAGATCCTTAGCGAGCTCAGAGCCAAAGACATTCTCGACGGCGTCAGCGCCCTCCAGCCTCCTAGCCTCACTGTCTAAATCATCGAAAAGTTTCGCAAGCACTTCTATGTCTTCTCTTGGCAACCTCTTCACGTCAAGAATTAAGAAATCGCTTAACGGCTTCACGTCCAGCTCCAGTAAAGCTACCCCTCCAGCTGTTCTCCCCCTGAGCTCGGCCTGCAACTGTGCAAAGGATGAGTTCAGGTAAGCTAAGAGAGCCTTAAGCTCGATTTCATCAAACTTGACACCTTGTTTTGGTATCAAGGCGAGTACTCTGTCATCCAAAGCACATTGATACTTTGCCAGTACAAATCTTACCCAATATCGAGAGCCTCTAGCTACGTATATTGGGGCCTGGACAACTCCTCCGAGGTCGTACCACTCGAAGAATATGTCGCCGTGCTTACGTCTGGTCTGAGAGGCTAAGGACTCGCTAACTGGCTTCCCAATGGCCTCTCTCGGCCTTCTCCTAAGCCTTATCTGGGCGTCAGGGCCTTCGCCCAACCGTATATAGTTTCTCACGCTCTCTGGAAGCTCGTTCCTAGATTTATGGCACAGGAACAAATAACATTCCGCACCTTCCTTTTTTAGGTTCTCCCAGTCCTCCCGGGTGAAGGTAAAGAACTTCAAGTACCTCGAAGATGGCAGAAGCGGGTGCAAGAATTCTTGCGGAATGCCCAGCCCCCTAGCTCTCTCCTCGGTCAAGTAGAAGAACTCTTCGCCACCGACGTTCCTTACACCTCTTATTTTCCCAATTGATGTCAAGTAAAGGTAGAGTATGTTGCCATAGCACGGCTCAAAATATTCTGAAAGCTTCTTGATCAAGGAGCTTTGCTTCAGCACCTCCAAAATTTCATCGGGTCTGAAGAGCAGGTCGAGCCATCTCTTGTCTTTCGGGATATCTCCCTGCCTATAGACCTTTATCCAGTATCTCTCCTTTGCCTTTTCGGGGTTGTTTATTGCCCAGAGTATGTCTTCGACCTTAAATGTTTCTCCTTTGGGGATGCTGAGATACATGAAAACAATTTTGTTGTTCTCAATTGACTCGCCCGGGGCTGGCTTCTCCAAGAGGATTATGCAGGTACCTATCAGGGGGACAGGGAAGACCCTTGCCGAAATGTCTATCAGTGCCTTGACCTTGAAGTTCTCTAGCAGGTAGCGGCCGAAGTCTACTCCGTACGCTGTCTGCAGCCAGCTGTCTGAGATTATCATCCCGAGCCTCCCTCCAGGCTTAAGGAATTTGTGAGCATGCATAATGAAGTACACATATAGTCCCGGCTCCCTACCCCTCTTCACGTCGGCGCGCAGGTTATACTTCGTGAGAAGGTCGCCGAGACTCTCCTCTATCTTCTTTTGCACATCTCGTGGTATTTCAGTCCAGCGCGTGTAGGGGGGATTACCCATCACAACATCGAAGCCCTTAGGAAACACTACCTCTTTATGCCTGGGTCCTGAGGGGGTCATAACAGGGTAAGGTGCTATGAACTCCTGTCCAGGAATTATGCTGAAGAAGTCCGCTGTGAGTATGTTAGCCTCAGTAGTCGGGGCTCTAACGTTCTTCATTGCCAGGTTCATTGCCGTGAGTTGCGCTGGGAATGGGTTGATGTCGAGGGCGTAGATCTGCTTAAGGATGCTTTTGTGGGCATCGCTACCCGGTGGGATGCCCCTCCTCCTGCCCGTCTTCAGGTACGACAGGAGCCAGTATGCCTCCACCTCGAAGGTTCCGCTGCCGCAGCCGGGTCCTAGCACGGTGGCAGAGGGGTTGCCGTTTATGCACCACTTCGCTATCAGCTCTGCAATAGGCTGGGGGGTGTAAAATTGACCCATTCTATGCCTCTCCTCCGCAGGGATGAGTTCCTCGTAGATATATCCTATTATGTCTCCCAACCTCTCGACTTCGATCTCCGAGAGGAGCTGTATGAGCTCGTCAATCTCATTAAGTGCGTCACGGTCCTCGGGGAGTATAATGTGGTCGAAGAGGCCCGTGATGAAGATCTGCTCAAAGTCCCCCGTCTTTTCGATAGCCTCTCTGAACCGCTGGTTAAGGAGAGAAAGATACTTCTCTGAGCTTATTTCTGGATTGTCTCTAAGTATTGGCTTAAGCTCCTCAAGGTTATAGTGGCGTTCAAGTACCTTGTAGAAGATTATCTTGTTCATGAGGGCATAAACCATCATCCTGGCGAGCATTCCAACACTGCTGTAATTTTCGCCAACGATGTCCGCTAAACCATTCTTGTAGCCCGCCTTTAAAGCTAGTGCGTTGAGGTCAGCCGCAAACCTTTCGTCGGACGTAAGCCTTGCACGCAATATATCCTCTACGTAATAGCGACTAAGGGAGTCAACAAAGTACCTCAACTTGCCCAGAAGCCACGCCCCGGGCTTTTTTCGTACAGCTTCGGGCAAAACCTCGCGTTGCCAGATCCTTGCTACTTGATCAAGAATGTACTGGAGAAGTTCTTCGCGGAGCGGGTTCTTCTTGTCAAAAAGATAATATTCGTGTATAAGGGAGACATATGCGGCTGGCTCAAGTACATTCTCATAGTCGCCAGCCTCTACAGCTTCCCAGTTCAAATACTTGTGCGGCTCCCTTACAGGGCTGAAGAGGACTATCGCGTCGCGGTTAGCAGTGGCAAAAGCAGGAGTAACTTGCAGGTTGTATTTTTCCTTTATTAAAGCAGCATAGCTCAGGGCCTGGCCTAGGACGGCGCGCCCGTAAGGGTCGAGGCGCTCTTCCCTCCTATAATAGCCTCTGCGTTCGACCTTGCGTTTAGTCTCAATGATGAGGATAGGAATGCCTTCAGGCTCTTTCAACACTGCGATATCCGTGCGACGGGTATCTATCGGGAACTCTGTCTGAACAGTGAGGGTTAAGCCGGCGAAACGCTTGTTCCTCGTTATGTTGGCTAAGAGCCTGTACAACTCATCTTGGAGCGGTCTCTCCCTCCCGTACATAAGGGGATCTCCAATTTTACATTAAGTTAATTGGGCTTTCAAGCTCTTAGGCTTAATGTTTATCATAAACTCTCCATCTTTTCTCGACGATGTTGCGCTATGGTAGTCGTTAAAGATTTGCCACCTTTTAGGGTGCTCGAACCCTGCAACGTTACAGACGCTGAGTCCCGTTAATTTTAGGATTATGAACGCCTCCTCGTAACCATGGTATAGACATTTGCTCATCTTCTCTTCAATTGTTTTCTAGCCATGTTACAAAATATACGTTTTGTTTAGTAACGCGTTGGAAAGTCACAAGAGATAGTCGAAAGAAGCCATTTAGTATAGGTTTTTAATTGAGTGAGACGTTTTCCTTTCGACTCTTGCTATATTAAATGCTAATGCCGTTCTTTAGATATCCGTTAAAATTAATTAATTGAGCCAGGATGAATCATGGTTCTTTACCTTTTTAGGAAAGATGTTATATCCATGTAGCCGGAAATTGTTTTCTTGCCCTTATCATGCTTCATGCGTGGAACAGAAACATTTATTGTTGCTAGATATAAGAGTTCGCTGAAGAGAGGGTCATCTCCTGGAATAAATGGCTCGTAAGGTGTAGTGAAGAGCCCTTGAAATCTTTCAAACCTTTTCACATTAATTATGGCTTCTTCTCGGTATCCAGGGACACCATGAGAGGTGACAATGCGTACCTCCGCTATGACGCCGTAGGTCTCGATGAGGCCTTGGCTTGTTATTTCTTTTTCTTTGTTCCACATTTTGTCGTAAAAAATTATATGGAATTGGATTGGTATTTGTCTAGCTTTTTCTCTCCGCTGTTTCCAGCCGGCTTCTATTGTTAATACTGCTACGCTTATTGGGACTTCTTGACCGTTAAAGTAGTCGAATAGCCGGGCTGTCTCGTAAAATTTGGCTTGGTATGGTTTCTCTGAATCTATAATTCTCCAGGCGTCTTCTTTGAGCACTTTGAGTAGCTCGCTTGGGGTTCTGATTCTGCGGGTGGGTGAAAAGAAGAATACTTGGTCTCCTATGGTTATCTTCAGGATTGGGACCTTTATGACTGTGAACCACTCTGCCCAGCTGTTTCCAGGTTTGTTTTCCATTTTCTAGCCTCTTTTGGATTTCTTTAGTTCTCAAGTGTGATTTTGCGGGTAGCTTAAAAGGCGGTAAAAAGGAAGTTTACCCTCTGGATACTTCCTAGAAATAGTGGAAATGGTCTTCATTGCATCAGGGGAAAAACTACTAATTATTGGGTTGCCCAGCAGTTATGCTCCTTGGGATTCTAGCCAGTATGTGGTAATTGCAGACCTCTTCGAGGTGGTGGACTATGCTAGGGGGGATGCGAGGGAGATAAGGCCCCGAGGGAGAATAGCCCTCCTCATGGTCTCCGAGCACGAGGCTGAGGGTTTCTGGGCACTATTATCCCCACGAGTTCGCTAGGCGAGTAAGACTCGTCAAGCCGAGGGAGATAGTGCCGATCCACGCGAAAGAGCCTGAACTAGCGCGCTGTTTTCACTTGGATTCTTGGCTAGCCTCTTCTCTAAATATTCCCAGCAAGACCTTATAGACGTCGATTACTTTTAGTGTTGCTCCGCAGTAGAGACACTTTACTGTGTCTCCCTCCTTTGGTAGCTCGATGCTTGCGCCGCAATAGGGGCACCGCACCTCTGCTACAACGATTCCCTTCGAGGCGAGAAGCTCAGCCAGCTGGGCGAAGTCTGATATGTTCTTTGACTGGGAAGTTTGCTGGGCGCAAGCGTCTTCTACGGCGAGCCTAAAAGCTGTGGTAATCTTTTCGTATTGCTCGGCCGCTATGCTACCCCTCATCACTGGGGGCTCGCCATGGTATCTGATCT
>Ga0326760_1000743_pt1 | contig 15962 bp, 11 predicted proteins | sample GCREP_S_FD_207668 | JGI IMG/M metagenome (GOLD analysis project Ga0326760, IMG submission 207668) | Hot spring sediment microbial communities from Geyser Creek Basin, Yellowstone National Park, WY, United States - GCR.EP_S | ecosystem: Environmental > Aquatic > Thermal springs > Near-boiling... | reverse complement strand
ATGCCTTTAGAAACGCCTTGATACCCCAGTTCACAGCGTTTGCTCTAAACTTTGGAGGTATGTTTGCAGGCAACCTACTCGTAGAGATGATATATGGATACCCAGGCATGGGCTCTCTCCTCGCATACGTGATGGCCAGGCTTGATATCTTCGGCATGCAAGCAATATTCACATTTACAGCTACAATGTTGCTTCTCGCAAACTTCGCCGCAGACATCATATACGGGATCCTAGATCCAAGGATAAGAAGGGGCATTGTAGAGGTGGCCTAGCGATGAAAACCCCCTCAGTACTACACAAGGTAGCAGTGACGTTTAGAGGGGTGCGCGAAACACTGCTTGGCGAGCTCTTTACAAACAAGAGGTTTGTAGTGGGCTTCTCAATATTCCTAGCTCTAGTGCTCTTTGGCTACGTGGGTTCCATGTTTGCCTACCCAGACCCATGGGACATCAGCTACTATACCGGTAGCCCTAGGTGTACTGACGAGTATAGGTTTCTCCCACCGACCTTCCCCAAGCACCTACTGGGAACTGATCAGTCGTGTAGAGATATATACACGTGGCTGGTTGTAGGGTTGAAAAACAGCTTATGGGTAGCCGCACTAGCAGCGGCTATCACGACAGCTATAGCTACAAGTCTAGGTCTACTAGCAGGTTATAGAGGGGGCGTTCTAGACGATCTCATAAACTTCGCTTCTAACTTCTTCATGGTTATACCGATGTTCATAATTCTCCTAATGCTCTTAGCTTACATACCCCTCGAGGCTAGGTCGTCACTACTAGTTGCGATAGTTATAGGGATACTCGCGTGGCCTGGACCAACACGTATTGTGAGGTCTATGGTTATGCAGAATAAGGCAGCTGACTACGTCGATGTCGCTAAGTTGATGAATTTCACGACGAGCGAAATAGTGTTCAAAGAGATCCTACCAAATATAGCCTCATACGTCTTCCTAATATACATCAGCTCCTTCTCAGGAGCTATATTTGCAGAGGTGGGTATAGGGGCTATAGGCTACGGTCCATGGGACGCCGTCACGCTCGGGAGGACGTTTAACAACATGTTGGGGGGTGGAGCAGTGTTCATTGGCGCTTGGTGGTGGTTTGTACCAGTAGGGCTAGTAGTGGTCTTCCTATCATACAGTCTGCTACTAATAAACCTAGGTTTACAACACGTATTCAACCCTAGGTTGAAGTTGACCCTATATGCAGTGTAGTAGGTGAGATCTATGGACTATGTTATAAGAAGTGAAAATCTTAGACTTTACTACATCCTACCACGTGGAATATACGTTAAAGCTGTTGATGGAGTCTCAGTTAAAATCCCACGGAGAGGCGTAATAGGGCTTGTTGGAGAGAGCGGCTCAGGTAAGACAACACTAGGTGAGGGCTTGCTATACCTAATAGACCCACCGATGATCAAGGTGAGCGGCAAGATCTACTACAACATACAGGGGCGCGAGGTAGATGTAGAGAAAATCCCACCTGCAGATTTAGAGAAGCTGAGAGGCGCCTGGATCTCATATATACCACAATACGCCATGGACGCTTTAAACCCAACCATGAAGATAGGGACCTTCATAAAAGAGGCAGCTAGATACCATGGAAAAGACCCAGATGAAGCGCTCAAAGTGGCTGTGGATAGATTTAAGCAACTAGGTCTCCCAGCAAGCGCCATGGATAGATACCCCCACGAGCTTAGTGGCGGCATGAGGCAGAGAGCGGTCGTAGTGATATCAACGGTGCTAAACCCGAAGTTCCTCTTGGCTGATGAGCCGGTCTCAAATCTCGACGTTGTTCAACAACACGCAGTTATAGACTTCCTAGTCGACCTGGTTGAGAGCGGTAGTATAGAGACCATGGTGATCATAACACACGACCTACCTCTAATCCTCGAGAAGTCTAGATACCTACTGATCATGTATGGAGGCCACGTAGTCGAGACAGGCAGTCGAGACGAGATATGGTCTGACCCACTACACCCATACACAAAGCTATTCCTAGAGTCAATACCACCTGTCGGCGTCAGGATAGAGACAAAGAGGATAAAAGGCATCCCAGGAAACCCACCCGACCTAAGGTTCCCACCACCCGGCTGTAGATTCCACCCGAGGTGTCCATTTAGAATGAGTGTTTGCAGTGTGAAAGAACCACCTGAAATCGAAATGAAACCAGGTAGGAAGGTTAAGTGCTGGCTACACGTCACTAAGAAGTAGCGAGTGGTGTTGCCCTTGAAACCCCTCTTAGTAGTAAAGGACTTAGTGAAGGACTATAGCATTGGAATCGTTGGTAGAAAGTACGTGAGAGCTCTTGACAAAGTGACTCTCGACATCAACGAGAAGGAGTTTATAGCTCTCGTTGGCGAAAGTGGTTCTGGAAAAACAACACTCGCTAGAATAGTCCTAAGGCTAACACCACCAACTTCTGGGAGGGTTTTATATAAATTTAAAGAAAGCGACGACTATGTCAATGTATGGTCTATGGATGACGAGCAGATACGTAGATATAGAGCGGAGGTTCAAGGTATATTCCAAGATCCATACACTAGCTTCAACCCCTTCTACAAAGTTGATAGAGCATTAAAGGTCGCGGTGAAGAAATTCCTCGGCGAGGGTGTCGATGAAGATAAGGTTATAAGAGAGGTTTTAGAAGCTGTTAGGTTGAATCCAGACGAGGTTCTTGGAAGATATCCTCACCAGCTGTCTGGTGGGCAGTTGCAGAGGATCTCGATAGCGAGAGCTCTAATACCGAGGCCTAGATTGCTAATAGCAGACGAGTACATAAGCATGGTTGATATGTCAACGAGGGCAGACATCATTAACCTATCAAGAGACCTTGTAGATAAATTTGATATGAGCATAGTGATGATCACGCATGAGATGAACATGGCTCTCTACGCCACAGACAGGATCATCGTGCTATTCAAAGGGGTGGTCGTTGAGCAGGGGGATACGAGAGAGATTCTCAAAGAGCCCTTACACCCATATACACAGCTCCTCATAGAGGCCCTGCCATCTATCGAAAAGCGCGAGAGGAAGATTTTAAGTAAAACGATCGAGATACAAAGACTCGGTTTACACGAAGTCACGACTGGGTGTCCCTTTGCCCCGAGATGTCCATACGCTTTTGATAGATGTAAGAGCAAAAAGCCAACATTGACGAATTATAGAGGTAGACACATGGTTGCGTGTTGGCTATACGTGTAGATAAGCCCTAGATCTACAAGCCCTTTCTTCTTCAATTACATTGAACTCTAATAGCCCCTTCTTATTAACTCACACACTTCATAGTGTAGACCTGGGGGCTTGGATCATGCGTAGAAAATGGCCGCCTGTAGACCCGCTGATAGAGGCCTATTTAGTTACAGCGTTTAGAGAGGGTTATTGGGGGAGGGTTGCGGGGGGTCTTGTCGAGCAACTTGAAGCTGAGTTTGCAAAGTATCATGAGGCGAAATACGCTGTGGCTGTCAATAGCGCTACTACGGGGCTCTTCCTAGCATACCTCGCCCTAGACCCTCCAGCAGGATCGTACTTTGTGACCACGCCATACACCTTCATAGGCACCATAACCCCCGGGATCCTCCTCAACCTTATACCGGTCTTTGTAGACATAGACTATGAGACTCTAAACATGGATGTAAATCACTTAGCAGACGTGCTCGAGAGAGATAAAGAAGGAAGGATCAAAATAGTGGTCCCTGTACACTTCGCGGGGATCCCAGCAGAGCTCGACGAGATCACGAGGTATGCACGAAAACATGGAGCCTACGTAGTTGAGGACGCTGCGCAAGCCCACGGTTCAGTATATCGTGGGAGGAAGGTAGGGGCTATTGGAGATGTCGGCGTGTTCAGCTTTCAGACAGGCAAGGTCATAACGGCGGGGGAGGGAGGCGTAGTTGTGACGAACAGCTACGAGATCTACGAAAAGGTGTGGTCTTATCACAATGCTGGTAGACACCCCACTAAGCCCTGGTATGAACACGTTAGAGTTGGCTGGAACTTTAGAATGACAGAATATCAAGCGGCGATCATCCTGCCTCAATTAAGAAGATTTGACACCGTGTTGAACGTTATGAAGAGATCTGCAAAGGTGATCCACGAAGAGCTAGATAGCGTAGAGCATGTGAGAGTCCACAAGACGCCTCAACACGTTGAGCCCAACAACTACTTCATACCAATATCTATAGACGACGCTTTACTCAACCGGGGAGGCAAGGAGAAATTAGCATCTAAAGTCGAAGAGAGGGGCTATTCGCTAATACCCGGGTATCCAAAGCCTCTATATAGGCAGTTAGCATTACAAGAACCGCGCTGGAAGCTCCCTGTCGAAGAGTACTCTAAACTGTATCTAAAGAACTCCGAGGAGGCCTGTAAAAGGGTTCTGTGGATACCACACTACGAGCTCCTTTACGGAGAGGAGTACGCACTTAAGTACGTAGAGGCTGTTAAGAGAGCTGTCAAGGAGATTGTGAGTTGAGAGTAGACTGCCCCACCCGCATACAGCTACCAAGAGTAATAGATAGCGTTGAAGAGCTAGAGTACTACCTATCAATACCGTACCCCGAGACGATCGAGGACTTAGCATCTCTCAGTGGAGACATTATCATACTCGGGGCGGGTGGAAAGATCGGGCCGAGCCTGGCACTCACAGCATTAAGAGCTGTCAAATGCGGGGGGTTGAACAAGAGGGTGATAGCTGTCTCTAGGTTTAGAAGGCGCGATGTTGCTGAGAGGTTGAGAGAGAGCGGTGTTGAAGTGGTAGAAGCCGATCTCAGCGACGAGAAGAGCGTCAAGGACCTCCCAGACGCCGAAAACGCGATATTCATGGTTGGTCGGAAGTTCGGCACCACAGAGGCTCCAGAAGAGACTTGGATCACGAATGTTTACATACCAGCCCTTGTGGCTGAGAAGTACAAGAAGTCGAGGATCGTCGTCTTCTCGTCTGGAAACGTGTACCCCTTAGTGAAAGTCTACTCTGGTGGCGCTACTGAGAAAACGCCCACTCAGGGAGTTGGAGAATACGCTTGGAGCGTAGTAGCCCGTGAGAGAGTCTTCACATACTACTCTAAGAAGTATGGTACACCAGTGACTATACTTAGGCTGAACTACGCCTGTGAGTTAAGGTATGGGGTGATAGTGGATGTAGCCTTAAAGGTTCTTAGAGAAGAGCCGATCGACGTCACTATGGGTTGCGTAAACGTCATATGGCAGGGGGATGTAAATAACATAGCGTTGAGATCTCTAAAGATCGCCTCTAGTCCGCCGAAGATCATAAACGTCACGGGCCCCGAGACGATCTCGGTGAGGTGGCTCGCCGAGACTCTTGGCGAGTTGATGGGGAAGAAACCAAAGATTGTTGGGAGCGAAGCTGATGACGCTCTACTAAGTAATGCTGCAGAGTGTTTCAACCTGTTTGGCTACCCAAGAGTTCCACTTAAAAGACTCATAGAGTGGGTTGCATACTGGGTCTCAGCTGGAAAGCCCACTTACAACCTCCCTACGCACTTCGAGGTTCGGACAGGTGAGTTCTAGTGGCTCAACCCATGGTTGAGCGTAGAGTGAGAGAGATACTACTAGATGGTATTGCAATAGTAGCACACCCACTCGCACTAGATAGAGAGAGGAGGTTTGATGAGAAGAGGCAACGCGCTCTCACGAGGTACTACATAGCCTCAGGCGCTGGAGGCGTAGCTGTAGGGGTCCACACGACGCAATTTAAAGTCCACGAGGTTGGTCTATACGAGGACTTACTAAAACTGACCATGGAGACTATTAGAGAGTGTGAGAGGAGTACAGGCAGGAGGATAGTTAGAGTTGCTGGCGTTATCGGCCCTCTGAGTAGAGCTCTCAAGGAGGCTTCACTAGCGTATAGTCTAGGCTACGACGCAGCCCTCGTGAGCGTTCACCACTTGAAGGGGGCCGACTACGACACGATACTAGAGTTCATCAAGAGCGTCTCAAGAGAGATCCCGGTTTTCGGCTTCTACCTCCAGCCAGCTGTTGGCGGCTTGAAGCTAGATTATAGGTTCTGGTACAAGCTGTTCAGCACTGTAGAGAACGTAGTAGCGGTTAAAGTAGCTCCATTCAATAGGTACTTCACACTAGACGTTGTAAGAGCTCTAGTAGATGCTGAGAGAGAGAAAGATGTCGCCCTCTACACGGGCAATGACGACTCTATAATAGTAGACCTGATAAGCACGTATCGAGTTAAGAGGCGTGGAGAAGACGTTGAAGTCAGGATAGTAGGGGGGCTACTAGGGCACTGGGCTTTCTGGACGAAGAGGTCTGTGGAGATCTTCGAGTACGTGAAGTCTATAAGAACCTCTAGTAGCATACCACGTGAAGTCTTGACCCTGGCTCACCAAATAACAGACGTTAACGGCGCAGTCTTCGACGCGTTTAACGACTTCAAGGGCTGTATACCGGGTATACACGAGGTCCTCCGAAGATCAGGGCTCTTAGAATCGAACCTGACTCTAGACCCTAACGAGACGCTCTCATCTGGACAGCTAGAGGAGATCGACAGGGTGTATAGAGACTACCCACACCTCAGAGACGACCTCTTCGTAAAGCGCCACCTAGATGCATGGCTTGAAGGCAAGTGCGTAGGCTACGAGCATAGAGTCCCAAGCCTCGAAGACCTGTTCAAACCCGAGTACGTTATCGGTGAGCTGCATTGAGAGCTGGGTTTATCGAGGTAGACATAACGCCGCCTCCAGGGCTCAGGCTGGGAGGTTACATGCATAGATTAGGGCTCCCTGCGCGAGGCGCTAAAGACCCTCTATATGCTAGGCTACTCAAACTAGATCAGGGGGGCGAGTCTGTAGTCATTGTGCAGTTAGACCTACTAGGTCTCTACAGAGAGCAAGCGGATCGTATTGGGAGGGTTGCTAGTGAGGCCTCTGGCTCAGATCGCTACGTGGTCGCAACGACACATACGCACTCAGCACCAGAGACTATTATACCGATGTGGCCCAATACGCTACCATATAGTGAGGATGAAGTGAAGCTTTTCAACGAGTGGTTCTCTAGTCTAGTGGAGAGGGTTGAAAAAGCGGCAGGCGAGATCGCTGTAGAGCGAGTTGAATCTATGTGCGTAGCGTCTACGAGAATAGATGGTCTTTGCTACAATAGAGCCTTTCCAAACGAAGGCTACGACTCAGAAACACCAGTACTACTCATTACGACTTCGAGTAGCAAGATACTAGTCTACTCCACTCCATGCCACCCAGTCTGCAACGTAGATTACTACTACTCAGCAGACTACCACGCGTTCATAACGAGCAACCTTCGATCTAGAGGCTTCAAACCAATAGCTCTAACAGGACCTACCGGCGACGTAGACCCGGTGAAGAAGGGTTACGACTACGCTGAGTATATGGGTCGCGAGATATCTCGTAGAATACTAGAGTCTATCTCAATGTGTAAACCCATTGAGCCATCGATAGCTCTCGCTGAGAGAGAGGTCGAGGTCTCACTAAGAGCGATCAACTACGAAGAGGCTCTTAGGAAGTTTAAAGCAGCATATGAAAGCTACTATGAGCTGTTTATAGAGGCGAGGAGAAAGGGGTCTATAGACCCGGAGCACTTTGAGATGCTAGTAGAGCTTCTCTACGCAGACCAAGAGTTGGAGGTAGCTAAGATTGGTAGTCGCAGTCGAAAGACAGTACTAAAGGTCCTCAGGGTGGGGAGTGGCGTCTACCTTGTAGGCTTTCCAGGTGAGATGGTCTCGTTCACATCGAGCTCACTAAAAGATTCACTACGTGGTAGTAGCCTATTGATCTCAACGTACACAAACGACTACATAGGCTACGTTCCAACCGAGATATTCTACGATACTAACAAGTACGAAGCTAGGACTGCACAGTGGAGTATTGTTAGTAAAGGCGTTGAGAGTGTTCTTAGAGAGGAGATAATCGACCTCATTAAGAGCCTCGCGTAGTCCTCTCAATCCCCGTTTAAACCTAGAGCTCTAGGTGGCCACTATGAGGCTAGTTGAGCTAGTAAAGGGCATTGTAGGTGTTCATATAGATGTCGATACAGCAACTCTCGTACAAGTGGTCAACAAGGTAACAGGGACTAAGCACCTGTTCTCGAGAAGGCCCGAGCTAGAGCTAAGAGCGCCTGGGATGGGCGTTGTCGAGGTAGAACCAGAGTTTTGTTCAGATTGGAAGGTACTAACGCTCACTAACGACGAACTCGTAGCTCTCTGCGAGAGAGATAGATATCACTTGGTGAAGAGGGTCAAGGTTGAGGAGGGGTTTGTAGAGTACGAGTATAGAGTCGTGAATAGGGGTCTAGAGCCGCTTAGAGCGAGAGCTAGAGTAGCCATATACGCCTCTTGCTCGAGAGGTGGTTTCTGGGGTGATGAAGGGGTCGAAGGCGCCACATACACGTGTCGCTACTTCGTCGACTATGGATATGGAGAGTGCTGGGGCACGTTCTCCACGACTAGAACTCCTGGAACACCGCGAGGTTTCCTCTTCGAGAAGCACTCTTATAGAGAGAGGTGGTTTCCAGAAGTTAGATGGGTCGCAGTTATTGATCAGGGGAAAGAGGAGGGCTTGGTAATACAGTGTCTTAGCGAGGGGTGCTACGCGGTAGTGGAAGACCAGTTCTTCAACGTTGAGATCAACCTAGCCCTCCCAGCTAGGACGCTAAAGCCCGGAGAGGAGCTACTACTAAGCTTTAGGCTAGTACCAGTAGTCGGTTTAACCCGCGTAGACTACTGCGACAGCGAGCTTGTAGTCGGCGTTGAAGGCCCATCAATCGCCACACCCGGCTCAACCTACGAAGGCGTACTCCAGGTGTATCCTCTCAAAGACTCTCAAGTAGATGTTGCTGGGGATCTAACGTTCATACGCGGTATGCAGAGTATTGGGAAGAGAGGGTATTGCGTAGATAGAGTTGTTCAAGGCTCTAGGTGCATTCCACTAGAGTTTCTAACCACGAGGTTCTCTTTGAAAAAGTACACGCCAATCAAGCTCCCCTTCAAAACCCCGGAGAGGTTAGAGTGGAGTTTTGAAAGAGAGCTATACGAAACCCCCTACGTAGAGGTGAGAGTTGGCGACAAAGTAGTTAAGAGAGCTGTGAGTGTCAACCCAGACGTCGAAGACGCTATCAACTACTGCCCGAGAGAGCTCCTCAAGATCGCTCGTAAGTACCTTCAATTCAACCCAAGCGTAGAATCAGAGTTCATGGAGCGAGAGGCTTCAAGAGCCATATACGAACTCGTCTCTAAAATGAGGCTCAGCCCGAGGAGGATAATTAGGTTAAAGAGGCCTTCGAGTAGAGATGTGGAGGAGCTAGCGCTTGAATACCTAAAAGCCGTTGGCGTCGAGAAGTATGTTGAGACGTGGCAGAGGAGGCTCCTAGACCCCACCAAGGTGTCTCGAACACCAACACTCGAGCTAGCCATAGCGTACGTCTTGACCGGGTCTGAGAGGGTGATTAACGCCTTCAATAACCTACTCAGCTCCTTCGCAGAGCTAGTCTTTAATGGAGAGTTCATAACGTACTACAGCCCGGTTCATGGCGGTGGTGGTGTTGATAGGTTTGTAGACTTCGTCGTAGCGCTAGATATGCTCGAAGAGCGCCTAGATCAAGAGGTGGTCGAAGACTCTTATAGAGCCTTGAGGTTGATCGCGGAGGAGGTCAGCAAGCTAGCTAACACCTGGATTGGAAACTGGGAGCTTTCAGAGGCAGCAGCTCTACTCGCTCTATCCTACAAGCTCGGCTATCCAGGTAGCGATATCGATTACTATCGATCACTCGCTACAGTTAAACGGGCTTTAAGAGGCTTTATGAGAGATGGTGCCTGGCCCGAGCTAGCAGCGTCGTATCATGTGGTCTCTCTCAGCCACATAGTGAAGATCGCGGAGTTCTTGAGATACACTGGTGGTGAAAACCTATACGCCTACACTACAACCCCAGGCGAGGTGTCACCACTAAAAAGAGCCCTTTTGTGGCTATGGAACATTCTCACACCAATACACACGACGCCAGCTCTTGAAGATACAAACGAGTTCACACCACCTCCAGACATCTACGCACTACCCGGTATGGCTACAAACGACCCCGACCTCTTGGGCATAGCGCTAAAGCTGTATAGAGTGCGCGGCTCCTTCACCTCGCCGTGGACCTACCTAGCGATGATCTACCGCGATGTTAACATTTTAAACTATGAGTATAGACCGCCAGCTCGAGGAAAGATAACTGTCCTAGAAGATAGCGGTAGGTTCATATATAGAGAGTCTGAAGACGAGAACTCGCTATACCTCATACTCGACTTCGGCCCGCAGGGGGGTTGGCATGGACACCCTGACAGGTTGAGCTTCGAGCTCTACTATAATGGCGAGGCGGTGATCGTGGATGCGGGTTCAGCCGGGTACTACAACCCGCTACACTGGACCTGGAGCAGGAAGAGTATAGCGCACAACACAGTCACCCTGGGCACGTCTGATCTACCGGAGTATGCGAGAGGGAGAATAGTTAGCTACGTGGAGCTTGAAGACGGCTTCAAAGCCTCGTTCCAACTAAACACAGAAGGCTTCTCCGTGGTAAGGGACGTGGAGCTGAGATCGACTGGGGAGGTCAAGCAGGTTAGAATCGTAGATGCGATTCGTGGTAGGGGTGTCTTTAGGTGGAATCTACACTGTAGAGGCGCTGTTATCGGTCGTAGAGGGCACACCGTAGCGTTAAAGACGCCTAGAGGCTCCGAGGTGACCATAACACCACATGACAATGTAGACTTTAATCTAAGTGAGGGGTTTAGAGGCCCATCGGAGAAGACGATATACCTCTACTACGAGAAGACCATAAATGGAGAGGGCTATATGGGGGGTACGATAGTGATAAAGCGGTGAAATGCGACCAACAAGGCGTACGCCTTGCACGATGGCGTAGACATCATCGTCGACGTGGAAAGTGGGAGACCGCGCTCTTCAACAAGCCTCGATGTAGTTCGAGAGAGAACACCACTATTTTATAGGGGTCTCTACAAGCTTAGATCGCATGATGTCGTCTTAGTGGAGGAGAGCGTCTTCACTAAGACCTCGAGGTGGATCTTCCACTACCCGCGGAGTCTAGGTTCACCTCTACGAGTAGTTGTACAGATCAAACCACCATACACAACATACATCGTAGACGATATTCTAGTGGTAAGGTCAGAGGGCACGATACTATGCTTACCCAACTACATCGTCTGCTACGGAGAAAACGCCATTGGCCCCTACAACGTAGTTGTTAAAAGCGGGGTCGTCAAGCAGGGTGTAGAGGGGTTTGAGGTCTCAGTAGGCGATGAAATTCGAGACTGCGATTGGCAATTGATCATGGCCTCTAAAGCCGAAGGTACACCAATCGTTAGAGAGTGGATGTTCACCAGGCTCTTTAAAGGCTACTATGAAGATGGATTGATATGGGCTCTCATTAGAGAGGGGAGGGCTTCTAGGTCTAGCCTTCCAGGCTTCATCGAGGATGGTCAAGCCTACTACTGGCCTAGAGGAGACATCTTGAGAAGCGCGCTTTACGATTGGTTTCAAAACGACAACCCCCTCGCCTGGCACGTCTACTCAGAGATATTGGAGCAGATATTGAGAATGCAGAGCGCTGATGGCGGCCTCATAATCCCCTACGTAACGGCTGCTAGGTGGAGAGACATATATGGGTCGCCACAGCAACTATACGTCTTCGAGTCTCTGTATAGAGCTTACCAGCTAACAGGTGTAGAGATCTTTAGAGAACGGGCTCTCAAAGCGCTTGAATGCTACACTATACAGCCGCCACGATGTCTAGGTTACTACGAAGTCAATGAAGAAGGCGGCTTGTTCTTTAGGTGGGGTAGTCACCACTATCTATCAACAGACCCTGAGAAGCGTGAAAATCTACGTGTATTGAACACGCACTTGATGGGGGTCGTCGGCTTACTTGAAGGCTGGGTCTTAGAGGGGTGTGAGTGGTGTAGAGAGTACGCTTTGAGAGGGGTTAGGGGGTTAAAGAGCTTCATTAAAGAGTTTTGTCGAGAAGACTGCTATCTCTACTACAGCTTATACACTAAGAGGGCTATTGGTGAATACGAGGATAGAGTACGCCCTCACTTTCTAGGCTACCACGTGCTTAGTTCGAGACTACTACTTCGAGTAGCAAACCTCCTTAGAGATCGCGAGTTGGCACACTATGGTGAGCTAGCTTGTAGGCATGCTTTGAGTAGACTAGGTGAGATATCGAGCAGTGTAGAGCTCGTCTCGTGCCTCGTGGAGCTATATAGGTGGAAGAAAGCTAATGACACGCTACACACCCTAGACAGGGTTGTGAGAGCTACAAAGCCGCGGATCTCGCTACTAGGTTACGCTCTCGGAGAGCTAGACGATCTGGGTGTTATTCCACCAAAAATAGTCTCTGAAACACCTGAGTTGGCAGGGGTCTTACTCGCAAGTAGTAGAGGCAGGCTTCAATACTACATCCACTCGTATACACCAGAGACTATACGTGTAGAGGAGAAGACCTTACCTAGCAACGTTAGAGTTAAACCTACTAGTGTAAGTGCAAAAAGACTTGGCACGGGAGAAGAGCTCCGAGTCGACGAGCTCGATGGCCGCTTCATAGTTCACCTCTCAGCAAAAGACTCGATAATACTTGATGTACTAATCGATAAAGTATAAATACTATAGCCTCTCTACGTAGCCGTGGTGTCGTGGGTTTGAGTCGTATTGAAGATCTATTAGCCAACCTTTCTGTAGAAGATAAGGTGAGATTGATCGTCGGAGTAGGCGTACCTAGAGAGGTTCCAGGAGCTGGTGGAGAGACTAGGAGTGTTGGTGCTATTAGAGCTATATCGCTAACCGACGGGCCCTCTGGTGTGAGGATCGAGGGAACTGCTGAGAAGTGGTATTATGCTACAGCTTTCCCAGCACCCATAATGTTGGCGTCGACGTGGAATCCAGATATCGTAGAGGCTGTTGGGAGAGCTATGGGGGAGGAGGCGAAGTACTACAATATCTCAGTCCTCTTAGCGCCAGGTCTAAACATACATAGACACCCACTATGTGGTAGGAACTTCGAGTATTACTCAGAAGACCCACTACTAGCGGGCATGATGGCAGCCTCCTTTATAAGGGGCGTCCAGTCGACAGGGGTCGCCGCTACACCAAAACACTTCGTAGCGAACGACCAGGAGACTAATAGGACGACCATAGATACTATAGTCTCTGAGAGGGCTCTAAGAGAGATCTACCTAAAGGCATTCGAGATCGCCATTAAGACTGGAAGGCCATGGGCTCTAATGACCTCTTATAACAAGCTGAATGGGAAGTACACCTCGCAAAACGAGTGGTTGTTAACAAAGGTCTTGAGGGAGGAGTGGGGTTTTGATGGACTAGTGATGACTGATTGGGGTGCTGGTGACAACCCCGTCGAGCAGATCAAGGCTGGCGTAGACCTAATAATGCCTGGAAGTGACGAGTTCATACCATGGCTACTCGAAGCCTACAAACACGGAGTGTTACACATCTCACACATTGATAGAGCAGCTAGAAGGGTCCTCGAGCTAATTGAGAGAACTAGACCAGCGAGAGAGGGTGAAAAGAGGCTCGACTTAGAAGCCCACGCGAAACTAGCCTACGAGGCTGCCGCAGAGGGTGTGGTGCTACTGAAGAACAACGGTGCTCTACCACTGAAACCAGGCACTAAGGTGGCTGTGTTTGGGACTGGGCAGGTTGAAACGTTAAAGAGTGGCATGGGTAGTGGTCATAACCACCCACCATACACTATTACCATACTCGATGGGTTGAAGGCGAGCGATCTAGTGGTCGACGAAGAGCTCTCATCAAAGTACTACAACTACGTCCTACAGGTGAGGGGGAGCGAGTTTCTAAACAAGCTCTACAAGTGCGAGATCAAGCCGGAGCCCATAAGGCAAGACATAGTGTCTGAAGAAGAGGTTGCAAAGTACGCTGAGAGAAACGATGTCGCCTTAGTAGTCATCACGAGGATATCTGGTGAGGGCTGGGATAGAAGGGTCGAGAAGGGCGACTTCTACCTCGATGACAGTGAGGCGCGCCTGATCGACGTGGTCTCATCGAAATTCCACGAGAGAGGCAAGAGGGTGATCGTGGTTCTAAACATCGCCGGGCCGATCGAGGTTGCTAGCTGGAGAGATAAAGTAGACGCGATACTGTTGATCTGGCTTCCAGGGCAAGAGGCTGGTAGAGTTCTGGCCGACGCCCTACTAGGCAGAATAAACCCGAGCGGCAAGCTACCCATCACGTTCCCCAAAGACTGGAAGGACACGCCGGTAGGTAGAGATCCAAGGTGCTATCCAGGCTTACCAGCCGAGAACCCGAGGTACGTCGTGTACTGCGAAGATATATATGTTGGCTACAGATACTACGACACTTTCGACGTTGAGCCAGCCTACGAGTTCGGGTATGGACTATCATACACGAAGTTCGAGTATAGAAACTTGGTGGTCGAGAAGAGAGATGTGGAGGTTGTCGTTAAATTCGATGTTGTGAATGTAGGTGCATATCCAGGTAAGGAGGTTGCTCAAGTTTACATAAGAGCCCCGAGAGTTAAACTAGAGAAGCCGTTCCAAGAGCTCAAGGGGTTTAAGAAGACTAGGTTACTACAACCCGGCGAAGTCGAGCACGTAGAGATCAAGATACCGATAAGAGAGCTTGCGAGCTACGACCCAGCTCGAAGAGCCTGGGTCGTCGAGCCAGGACTATACCAAGTGAGAGTTGGCTCTTCATCTAGAGATGTGAGGCTCGTTGGCTCGTTCACAGTAGATCAAGAGCTTGTGTTCCACGTAGTAGCAGTGTCTTGAGCTATAACGGTTTTATAACATCAATGTATTTTAACACGTACTCCCTATTCCTCTCGATACCCCCTGGAACGTTTGCACTAACCCAGACTTCTGGCTTCAACCCTCTAGCTAGAAGCTTCTCAACGGTCCTAATGTTTAGTAGTTGTAGTATGAAGGCGTTTACAATAGTCGATATCGGGGCTATCTTCACGCCCAGAGCTGGCACTTCATACACAGCATCTCCCTCGGGGACCTTGTTGTCGATCACCACGTCTGAGACCTCGTAGAGCTTCTTGCCAAGGGGGTTTTCAGGGGGGACGCGCTTCGAGTACTCTAGAGACGTTATTCCAATAACGCTGAGTCCATACTTCTTCGCGTTGAAAGCCATCTCGACGGGCGCGGCGTTTTTACCTGAGTTTGAGACTACGATTAGAACAGAGCCTTGCTTCGGGTTGATAGACCTTAGCAGAGCCTCTGCATACCCAGACACTCTCTCAAGCATTGTGCTCTTCAATGCACCGTTGAGCCCGCTCATTGAGAGGTCTAGTATTGGGTATACTCTGACAAGCCCTCCAGCCCTATAGAACATCTCCATAGCCATCATCATCGAGTGCCCAGTTCCAAAGACGTATATGAAGCCATCGCTACCTAGCGCTTGAGCCATTAGATCAGACGCCTTCTCGATGTTCCCCTCCTCCTCTTCGAGGACCCTCCTTAACACGCTCACGACCTTCTCGTAAAACCTCTCAAACGACTCTATACGCATATGTCTCGACACCACTCAGTACTACTAGGGCTCTAGGTGTAATATTGTTTGAGTTCATAACAGCGAGCTCTACTTCTCGTAGACTACCTCTCCACCCACGATAGTCTTGACTACGTTGAGCTCTTCATCTAGAAACACTAGGTCTGCGAAGTAGCCCTTGTCGATGTCTCCAACGTGCTTAGCATTAATGCTCTTAGCGGGCACGGTGCTAGACATCAAGACGACGTCTCTGAGACTGTAGCCTAAACTATAGACGTTTCTGACAGCTCTATCCATGGTTAACACGCTTCCAGCTAGTGCTCCAGAGTCTGCTAGCTTGCACACGCCGCGCTCAACAACCACTTTAAGGCCCCCCAGCTCGTATACACCATCAGGCATGCCTGTAGCCGCTATGGAAT
>Ga0326760_1000742_pt1 | contig 15974 bp, 12 predicted proteins | sample GCREP_S_FD_207668 | JGI IMG/M metagenome (GOLD analysis project Ga0326760, IMG submission 207668) | Hot spring sediment microbial communities from Geyser Creek Basin, Yellowstone National Park, WY, United States - GCR.EP_S | ecosystem: Environmental > Aquatic > Thermal springs > Near-boiling... | reverse complement strand
ACAATATTCGACTATGTAACAGTTATAGACAGAGACCAGCTTATAAAGAGATTCAGCAAATACATGGACTAGCAACCCCCTGCCACCAAGCCCATCACCAGCTCAAGTCTTTAGCTGGCTTGACTTGACTGCTCTACGTAGCTCACCTCCGCCACAGCTTCACACTTTGCTTTGTGAGCCTTGCACACAGAGTTAACAACCTCTGCCACGTAGTCTCTCGACGCTCTATAGTCAAGGAATGATAAAAGTCCTTTCCTACCCCCCTGTAGCAACAGCCTTTAGCGCCACGTAGTCACCCTTATCAATCGCTATAACCGTTACAGCAAGGTAATTGTCAACTCTAAAAAGTACTTCTCACCAACAGCCACAGCAACCCTTGGTGAGGAGTCTAAGACCTCTACATAGACATTAGAGCAAATGTCACACCTCTTCACAGCTTCAACAACAGCTGAAAAACTTGTGTAAACCCTAACAGCCACACCATGAACCAGAGACACACCCACGCACCGCTAGCTTCAGACAAATACAGAAACATTTATACGCTTCATCAAATCCTTAACCCCATAGCCAAATATACCTGTGCTTTAGAAACTTATTTTGTGGCTTTGCACAGCCTCTTTTGGTGATAAATGTTTTGACCAGCGAGACCATTTCTCTGCTTGAGGGTGGGTTAAGGAGGGTTACGGATGCTTTTCGCTACGCCTTTATAGCCTACGTCAGTGGCTCTGATGTCCCTATGGACGCTATTTACCTGTATATTGGTGGCAAGCCTGTTTTTCACGGTGTTAAGGGTTTGTCTATTGCTCAGAGAATTGATGTTTAAAGCTCTAGCTTAATAGCAAGACTGCTAATCCTAATAGCTGAATTCTATTTTGTGAAGGTACTAACTTCGGCTTCTTCCTCGAGATCTCCTATCGGTATAGAATATTCTTAAGTTATGTTCTTCCACTAAGTCTATTAATTGTTGTAGCGTTGTTGCAAGTCTTGGTTCTCCAATACTCTTATCAATATTAAATTGCTGTGCTGAGTGATAGAAATACTCTACTGAACCTATAACTGTTAACAATAGTTTATGTCTACTTAGTTGTACATTTAGAAGTTCAGGTTCTTTGAAGTAAATAGATGGATAATATAGTGATGGATAATACTCTCTGCCCAGTACTGCTATTACAAAGTCTGCCTCGCCTCCTAAGAATGCGTGTACTGTTGAGAATTGTACCAAGCTTTCAATGTTACTAAGATCAATCTGCAACCGTGATTTTAAGTAATGAAAACACTGATAAATTGCAGTAACGAGTTCTGTGTAAGGTGCTATAATGGCAAGTGTAAACGCTATTCTTTTTCCACAATATAAGCAGTCAAGCATATGTGCAAACAGTAATGCTATGGTTGATGCTATTACGACTCTATGAGGCTCCACTTCCTTACCACGTTCATACCTATGTCGTTCAGTATCGATAACTATGAGTGGTGGTAAAGGATTTGAGAAGAGCACTTTATAACTCTCAAATATAGCTTTAGCCTTTTCAACGTATTCAGATAAAATTCTATCAAGTTTTTGATCTAGAAATTCACTAATTTTTTTATAAGTGGTATTGAGACATTCAACAATGGCTGAAATAATGTTGGTATCGATCTTCTGCCCTAATGTGTAGATAGCTTTCAGCCGCCCCTCATAATAGCCGTAACTTATAGGATCTTCCGAGAATTTTGGAAGTCTAAGTGTTTCCTGTAACATTAATTTGTATGCATCACAATTTCTAATAATACCGGATTTACAAGCACTATCAATAATTCGTTCAATATACGGTAGTAGGAGTAGTTCTCGACCTTTTAAGGAGCTATACTCAGGTTCTAAGCTGATTGCTTGCTGAACATCGCCTATAACTGATAAGCCGTATAATCGCAGCTCATGAGAATGCATATTACAACTTTGAAGAAGCTTGCGTGCAATAGGGATAAAGGCATGGAACATAGGTGACTTGCTAGCTTCATCTACAAGAATAAATGTATCTCTGTCTAAACTAATTGGTACTGACTGCCATTCTGTTGTAAATACCATGCGTATGTTTTCTTTACCTTCACGCTTAGTCATTAATCTGAGTAAATCCTTCAATTCACTCACACTAATTACACCTCCAAGCGATTCATAGAGAGCCTTAATCTCATTGTCACCGGTATACGGAATTATTTGAGATCCCCAAACCCTTATTGAGGCTAAGCTTCTAACAAGACTCTGCTTATCATGAATGTCAATTATGCCTAAGCTAAGGAACCTCTGCAAAACTCTTATAAATACATCTTGAACAAGTCTATTAATTGATGTTACATATAGAATGTTTTTATTCAACGCATCTAAAGATGCCCCTTCACTATACAAATGCTGTGAAATGCTATATACATAGGCAGTAGTCTTGCCAGTACCTGGAGGTCCACGAATAGCTGTCAACGGTATTTCAGCTGATTCGCTGAGAATGCCCATAACAATATTTGATGCCTGTTGTAAAGATTTGGTTAAGCTGAGTTCAATTTTAGAACGTGAAGCATTCAATGCATTAATAATACATTTAGCAATACTAAATGACATACTTATCACCTAACATCTCTCTTCCCCTTTCTATACCAGGATGGAATAAGCCCCGTAAGGAGGTGGAGTACTTGATGCCTATTACTTTTTATTGCCCTGATAATGCTCTGCATACCCTCATCATTACTTATGGTCAACTCCTTAGCTATTCTCTTCATAATAGTATGCAAAGCTCCTAAAGCCTCTAACTCAATGTGAGTCAAGTCAGCATTTGCTTCAGCAACTAATACTGTATATCTACTCTCATCAGAGAATATCCTAAGTTTCTTAAAGAGCAGGAATGGAAGCTTTAGCGCCCAACTAATAGGCCTTACCATTAGCGTTATCTCTTCCTTATCATAATCATACTTAACGTCATCAACACGTGCAAAGATACTCTGCATTAATGTCAATTGATTAATGTGAGGTTCAATAATAAATATCTGAACAGGTTTGCGTAATCTTACAGTTCTAGGTCTTATCTCACTTGACGCAATGTCATAAAGCGATTTTATATTAGCTTTGTATTCAAATTGCCTAAACTTTCTTCTTAGAACTAATACATCCTCACCATATTTGTCACTTTCGCCAAGACTAAATCCAAATACGTCTATCCTACCATTAAATAGTGTATGCTCACCTCTTTCACTTACTCCTATAACCTCAAGTTCCAACGGTTTAGCTATAGGCTCGATAGTTACATCATCTTCGTTTGTGTTGTATATGATATTATGCATATTGATTTTTACCTTAAATCCACACCCACGATTAATATGGTCAACGAGTTCATCGAGACTGAGCCTATAGGATAACTCATACAGTGCTTTATATGTTGCTAAATCTCGTAGGTGCTTAGCTATAGTTCTATACCTAAACTTCCACATCTCTGCATCAATTTCACTATGCTCAAAATCAACAAAGTACAGCTTGCAGAAATCTGCCCAAGGGCACGTGCTTTGTTGCATTAGTACGCAGTTTGCTGGTGCAAATCGTCTAAGTCTTAGCGGAATGAAATTGAATGCTAATCCCCCAATCTTCTTCTCGTTACTAAAAGGAATAGTTATGTGGCATTTTTCATGTGCATCCTCATAGTTTATACCTGCTGGTCGAAGGCCAGAGACCAAAATTGATATGAAGTATGATGATAGGATAATCCTTTTGATACGCTCACGCACTTCCTCAATTAATTCATTTGCTGATTTTCTAGTGCCTTGCGGAAGTGCAGGATAGTCGGAGTAATAAATCGTTAATCGAATTCTCGGTCTTATGATCATTGGGTAAACTTTGGTTTGCTTGGAATCTGTTGTAATGATCTCTTTTAGAATAGTGTCAAGTGTTTGCTTAGGAGTTATATGTCCTAGCCTTTCTAATTCAAGGAGCACATATGAGTATATCTGAACCTTATCTCTTTCCCTCACCTCTGGTGATCCGGTTTTCCACTCAATTACAACAGCCCTTCTAGATTTTTGATCCTCAATTATAACATCTGGTGCACCCCATAAGTTAAAGCCATAGCTAATCATTTGCATTTCTGTAAATACCTTTGCCTTACTAAGGTCAAATTCTAAATGTTTTTCAGCAGCGAGAAGCCCTAGTATAGCTCTCTCTATCAATTCTTCAACTTCATTTCTTGATATCTCTTGCGAAATTATGCCTAACTTGGATAGGTAACTTATAGCATTATCAATACTTCCGCGAATCTTATTTGATAATTGATCTATTCTAACATTGCTACGACCAAATATCTCATAGAATACCTCTGGAAAAGCTATGGAGAGAACCTTATGTATATCCTCACCCTTTCCAGGAAGATTCTGCTTTATGGAGAACCAAACCCCTTTAACGCCAACCCATTCAATGAGCCGTGTAGCATAAGGACAGAAGCCAGCTGCAATAGCAACACTACTAGCTTTAGCTAGATATGTAGTTCTGATTAGTACTTTATAGGCTATATCATAGCATAGAGGATCTAACTTAACATTATAATTTTCTTCAAGTTCCTTCAACCATAAATCAATAATGCTCTTCTTAAAATCCGACTCATCCATTGTGTATCACCATAAATATTACACGATAATCTTCTACATCTTTTAGCTATGTAGCAAGGAATTTGCTAAGTCCAAGTACATTTTCAAGGATCTCTTTAGCAACACTCTCCTCTCTTTCCCCAATTCTTCCAAATGTCTCCCTACAAATATTAATTAGTTCAGTAATTGTTTTGCCTAAGCCTTTAGTTTCTTGCAGTAATGAAACACCATAACATAGAAGTTTTCCTAAATCATCACGTGCGTCAGAATTGAGATATAAATGCTTAAAGTTTACATTCCTAGCCTTAAACGCTGATATATACCCCCATGCTTTATCATCAAGCTTTGTCAGCCCTATTAATATAAAGTTGTCAATCTGTAAGCCTGAGGATCCTAACAGAGATATAATCTCAATATACTTCTTAACATCATCATCTGAAATTAGTCTTGAGATACGCGTTGATGTACATATCATTGTAAAGTGCTTAAAGTCTGTTGAAGCTAGAAGCATACAATTAGGATCAAGTTCATATGGTTTTGAAATCCTTATTTTATCCCCATACAAACGCCTCGCAACATCGGGTTCCAGCTTTTGTGGAAGTAGCACATAACGGCCCAGCATTCCTATATATATTGCTCTTGCAATAATGTTCCATATAACCTTACTAATGGTGTGTGTAATAGCCATGGGGGTTGAAGATAGTAAGGTATCGGTGGCCTTAATATATGTTGCCAAATCTTTTGTGTCAGGATTTGCTTTATGCACAATCATGTCATCAATGAAATCTATACCTTGGGAAGTTGCATACTCTAGTGAGTAGAAGGCAAGCTTTAGGATATTTCGAGGTGTTGCATTACCAAATAGATACAGTTCATGTATAGCTTTTTCTGTGAATGGATAAAGTCCGTTACTTTGTTTAATTCTATCTAAAAGTGTGTTGATTTCCCTTGGATCTGAAATGCATTTTGCAAGTTCTTCTCTTATTAATCTCGCAGTGTTTAGGTATGATATAATAAGATCCTTTGCTTCTTCTTGTGTTGTTAATGGTGTTAACTCAAATCTATGATAGAGAGGTGCAGGAAGTATTTTCACTAATTCTGAATATAATTGTGGATATACAGCAACAGCAAGAGCTACACCAAATTTGCGGTTCTTGTCAATAACTCTGATTACTTCATCTATATTATATGCTACACCTTTAGCGATTTGAAACCAGTCTGTGATTTCGCTTTCCTTTACACCTTGCTCAAGTTGATCAAGTAGGATTACTAAGAGATCCTTTGAACTCAGTTTGCTTCTCAGTACTTCCTCAAATCCTTGCTTACTGTCAGTGTAATCTACGGAAATGCCATACTTTCTCCTTAGCTCGCTAATGATGATTCCGTAGACCTCTTTTAATGAAAGTATTGGTGTTGGGCTTATGTAAATAAGCTTAGTGTTGTAATCAAGTAATGCACTTCTGAGTTCTTCTTTAATCATTTTTACAAATGACAGTAAAAGATGCGTTTTTCCTAGACCCCAGTCACCACCTATAATTAATCCAATATTCTCATTCAGAGTTCTACGTGCTAATGTACGTAACATTTGCTGGACATAGCTATGTATACTTGGTGCTAAAGGAAAATGTTCATCCATACCTTTCTCAATAATGTCAAGTAGGCTAGTAGCATCTGGATTTCCTGGAAATGGATTTGTCTGTAGTCCATACTTAATATACCTACCACACTTTGTGGAGAAAGTCATGGCACACCCCTCGGAGGTTTCCTTAGAATCTCCACAATTTCTTAGCCTCGTCAAGGTCTACAGGTATGCCTAGATCCTTCAGCTTTTCCAAGCTTAATTGCTTTGGTGCATAGAACTCTACTGGTATTGGTTCGTACTCTCTTAAAAAGTTCCCTACAATTCTAAACCATATTTTGCCTTCTTCAAGGCTTTCCTGTTCTACTTGCTTAAGTGCTTCAAATACTTCTCTTAGTGTTAATGCCCTTAAGTATCCTCTCTTCTTAAGCTCTTCATTAATAATAGGTAATAGGTCCTGTAGTGTAGCAAAACGTGATAGAATATATTGCTTTCTGTACCTCTCGGCAATATAGAACCAGTAAGCATATTCAAATGCACTATAAAGGATCTCGAGGCTCACCCTAAACTTTATTATGGGTGATGATAGGAGCACACTAACTTCACTAGTGTTTGGACAGAGAGATGTAAATGCAGTGATGAATAGCTCTGCCACATCTAGTTTCTTACCTTCAGGTATTCTCAATTTTATATCATCGAATTTAGACACCAAGAAACTATGAATATCGTTGCCTCTGCATTCAACCTTGATTACTGCTGGAAATAGCACTGCTAGGTAAGAAAGTGTTCTAAGAAAGTCAATCCTTAGACCAAACATGTCTGAAATCTTTTCATTAATAATGCTTAACTGATGTCTGCCAATACCTAAGGAATCTAGTGCGGATGATAATTTTGTTAGCGTTGATAATAGTGTTGAATTCTCAATTCCACGTACACATTCATCTTTAAGCCTCACTATGTATTTACTTAGTGAGGTTTCTTCAAAACATCTCTTAGCTAATGGAATATCTTTCATGAAGTGAAACTTTAATGAAGCAGTATTGAGTTGCTTACTCACAGAAATACCCTTAGCACCGTGAATGTAAGGACCTGAACCAACATAATCTCTTAAGCTAGTAATTGGAATTTCCTGAGAATTCAGATACGCTATTAAGATGAGTCGAATAGCATCCGTAGCCCTTTTCAGAGCGTTCTCAAGTTGAGAGGAAATATCTGTTGTAAGAATGGAGTAATCACCTCCAGTCCGCTCCTCTTCAAAGTAGTTTCACTATTCTCTGCAGAAAAATAAGTTTTAATAGCTAAGTTAAGGCATAGCTAGGTAGACAATGATAGAGCTTGATATTCGATTATAAAGAAAAGTTTTATTTTGAGAACTCCTTTGCTAAGTATGATGTGACCGAGGTGTCGTAGTAAAGCTGTTTCCCATAGCAGTGATTATGTATGTCTGGCGGATTTGCAATTGCTAGGAATGAAAGTTTCAATGTTTTGGATAGATATGTGGGTAACTTGAATAAAGTTGCTGTTGCGTACTCAGGTGGTAAGGATTCTACTGCTTTAGCTCTTCTTTTGCTTGATTGGGTTTCAGAGAGGGGCAGATCTGACCTGGATATTGTGTTTGTTCATAGTGATACCCTTTCTGAGATTCCCGAGATGGAGTTCTGGGCAAAGAGGTTTATGGAGGTATACAGAGACTATGCTAGGAGGAGTGTGGGGGTTAAGGTAGACTTCATTGTGACAAAGCCTAAGCCTATTGATACATTTTTCTGGCGTGTCCTTGTTCGAGGCTATGTAGCACCCACTTTCTCTTTTAGGTGGTGTGTTGAATTACTTAAAAGACAGCCCTCGAAGGAAGCTCTCAGCAGAGTTGGCGATATACCGATTCTTCTTGGTCACCGCGATGATGAGTCTCGCTTCAGGGTTTCAACACTTGCTCGTCGAGGAATGGTATGCCCGTTAACAGCTGGGGGATGCGGTGCTTACTATTATAGTGTTGATGGGAATAACACCAAGGTTTATCCAATACGGTCGTGGAGAGACGTTCATGTGTGGGACTATCTAAGGCTGTGGAGAACAAAAATTGAGTATTTAGACAAGCTATTTCAGCTGTATCTCTACGGAGCTCTGCCTGCTAGGTATGGGTGCTGGCACTGCACATTAATTAAAAAACAGATGGCTCACTACATACTAAGCAAGAACTACATGTACCTCGAGGCCGCTAGAATAGTATTTCGGTGGCTCAGCGATTTGACATGGATGAGAATACCAAAAGATAAAGGCTATAGCAGACTAGGGCCCTTAACCCCAGCAGCAAGAGCAATTATGGCAAGACTAATACAAGTAACAGAGAAGTTCTCAGGAATAAAGTTTTATGGCTTAGACGAATCAGAGGTAGAAGGCTATAGCTTAAGGCAAATATTCTTTGACATTTCTCCACAAGAGGCAAATAACTTAGTTCAGAGAATAGAGCAAAGGCATATAAAGAGAAGTTCATGGCGCTTTACAGACATAGAAAGCATTAGGAATATAGGTAAACATAAAGAATGCGTATTGAGGTTTGTAGAACATGTAAATGAAAAAGCTAAGCATGTTGATGAGGAGGTAAGGGAGTACATAGTAACAGTAATAAACAGCGTTGTAGAGTAAGCCTAACAACATCACTATAAAACTTATAACTGAGTATAGAAAACTGTAACTATTAGAGAAATACCAAGGTGAGGCTTAATACTACTTACACTTCTTGTTCAAGTGCCAGCCAAGCCCTGTTACCTAAGGCCTCTATACCTCTCCCCACATTCTGATGCCTTGCACAACAGTATTAATTAGCAGGCTGTAGATACATGGTGTTGCTTAGACCTCCTCTATCCCCCTTCTTAAAGAACTACATTAGATCGTTATGCAAAGACCTAAGCTCTTCGTGTAACGATGACCTATGCCTAAGCCTTATAGAGAAGGCTTTGAAGTACACATGCCATGTCGCTAGAATAAGGAGTGTAGCATATGCTACAGGTTTCTGTGCATACTATGCTAGGCTTATTGAGAAAATGGGTGTCTTTGAGCCAATACGCGAAAACCTCGCTGGAAAGGGAAAGGCTATACATAGGGTTCTAGCCTTTGCATCGCAAGACCTATTCATGAACTATACACTAAATCAAATTCTGCAGAAAAGTACTGAATTAATTTCAGATGTAGTAGACAAAGCTGTAGAGATGGTGAGTATAGCCAATGAAAATGAGTTAAAAGCAATACGAGAAGCAACAAGTAATTTACTGGAAAAACTTGTCAAGGCTTTGAGAAGAACATACACCAGGAAAATTGTAGTCACCGACTTAAATAAAAAGCTGTTCCCAATAGTTGAGCAAGAATTCATAGACTTTGACGACCATATGTATGGAGCACCGGATCTCATTCTTGAAGATCTAGATAATGGAAAAGCCATCGTAGTTGAGTGGAAGACATATACAGTCAAAGGCACGCCATGGAATAATGAAGACATAGCTCAGGTAGTAGCATATTCAATTCTAGAATTGCGGAGGCTAGGAATAAGTAGCTTCAAATCTCTCTTTGAAGCTATACTAGGCGTTGATAAAGATAGGCTAAGAGATGTTGCGGAGTTGGCTAGAGTTGTTAAGAAACGAAAATCAGGTCAAGAAGAAAGTAAAATTGATGTGAGAGACCTTGTTAACGAACTACTGAGAGAAGCTTATAAAAGAATTAAGGTGCTTCCAATAATTGTTAGCACTAGTGATAGCTTCCCTCCGCACCCTCTAATGTATAGTAATAATATAAATTCACATCTTACAGCTAAGAGGCTAGTCAATCTTTACGAAACCATTATGGGTGTGATCATAGCATCTGAATACCTAACATTACAGTTAACAAATGTTGAGGCCCTCATATCCAAGGCTGATAAGCTGGGATGGGAAGATGTAAGAAACAGCCTTAGCTCATACTGTATGGCTCCAAAAGGCTACATATTTAACTACACACCATGTAGATCAAGCGGTCAAGGCTTTTTACCTTGTGGCATCCCGAAGTTACAACGTTCTTGGCCTTGCAAAACAAAGAAAGGAGGAAAATACTGTCCCTTTGCAGGTGCTGATGAAGTTTGTAAATTCTATTTTGACAGGCCAAGAGAAGACTTTGATAAGTTGATGTGGTGGCTTAGATACAAAATATTTGAAGAAAAGGAGCAAAGCTTTGTAAATTATAGGGCCGTTGACTTACTATTTAAGGACATGCACATGAAGAACTTTATTCTTAGTAGCAAGGCGGAATCAAGTTGTAAAGGATTTAAAGTCAATATTGCAGGGAGCCATGTAAGTGTAGCTCTTAGTAAAGATAGTCACACATGCTTTATTAACATTGAAAGAGGGGGTGAAAAGCTAGGCAAAGTAAGGTTTGACATTATAGATTTGAAAAATGTTGAAGAAGGGCCTGAAGAGTTTTCCCTCATAGCTAAGAGAAAGATGAGAGAGATAGAGCGAAGAGATGGAATTATAGGCACTGTTAAAAGATCTGTTGTTGCATCTATTACCTATCCCAACATAGTGACACCTTTATTAACCATAAATACGTTTCTTATGGTGAGAGACGTCAGTGTTGAGCCGTCTAGCGAAGTCATCGAATATTATCTTTATAGTCCTTCAGTAATGCTATACTTTAACTTCAAGTTGTTTATTCGCTACATCAAGTATTTACAGAGTACTAATGCCAATGCTAAGTTACTACTATTTGAAGCTCCTGTAAACCTAACCTTGATGGAGTTGAGAGCTGTTGATGCGTTGCATAGATACATTGCTAAGATCAAGGAACATGATGATAAAAAGAATATTATTGAGACCCTTAAAGACCTCAACTTAACCGAAGCTGATGTCAATAAAGCTGTAGAGCTTGACAAAAAGGTGCTACATGAAAGTGAGCGTGCTAGAAAAGAATTTGAGAGTGAATCAATGCTTGATCTGATACCTGCTTACAAAATTTTAAGAGAATTGATTGAAAAGAAAGTGAAGTGAGGAATGTTTTATGAAGAAGACGCTCAAGGTTTCTGACATTATAAATAAAGCCCAGAACATGACTAAATACACGCAGGTAAGTCTTGATGATGCACAGCAACGTGCGGTTAATGCTGTAACCACGGTGATAGGTTCTAGAGGCTTAAGTGTAGGTGTAGGGCCTCCTGGCACCGGAAAGACTGTTGTATTTACTATGACTCAGAGCATTGTATTTGACAGGGTAGACAAAGATGAAGTTATAGTGTATATAGCTCCTACGAATAGGCTTGTTGAAGAGAGTGCTACACGTGCATCAGCACTACTACTCAGGAAAGGTATTAGTGAAGAAGATCTCAAAGCGTCAATAAGGGTTTACGGCTCATGGTTTAAAGCTGAACCGCTAAACCAAGATGTTAAGCTTGTATTTACAACACCTTATCAGCCAAGCATGCTTAAGGAATTGGTAAGGATAAAGAAGACCATTCATATAATGGTTGACGAGGCAAGCACAACACCTCTTCACGGCCCTTTCATAGCCCTTTCCATGACTATGGCCAGAGCACTTGAAGATAAAAGAATTGATTGGCTTGGGTCGTTTAGCGTTATTGGAGACCCTATGCAGGCTATAGCCGAGGGGTATTCTTTTCATGAAAAATTTGAGTTACTCATAGTTAGCCGCATACTACTTTACACAATACCAGATGATGAGAAAGGTATTATAAGGCAAGATCCATCAAAAATTTTTGAAATTGCATCAAAGCATGCCGAAGCCTATGGAATAAAGTATGCTTTTCTAGACAATACCTATAGAATTCCTAAACCAACAGAGTTACTAGTAAGTGAACCCTTCTACAATCGGTTGTTAAGGGGAGTCATTGATTATAAGACAAGATTAAAAGAAGCTAAGCGTGAAACACCTTCAATAAAGAGTGAAATTCAACAAAAGCTAAAAATAATGAGTAAAGAAGTTACAGACACAATAGATAATGCTCTTGACTCACACATACCTATTGTCTATTTAAAGGATGAAGGCGTAGCCTATGTGTATGCTATAAAGCGGGGGCAACAAAAGGTTTATATTCGGAGAAGACCTCAAGAGATTGAGGAGCTAGATATAAGTAGAGCTGCACTAGCATGTGAAGTCGCGGCTTACCTTGCTGCTGTAACAGTTCCTCAGATAAACATAGAAATTCTAACTCCATACATAGAGATGAAGACACAGATGGAGGTTAATCTAAAGCGTCTTATAGCTGGGACAAGTCTTGAGCAGGAGATAGAGAATAGAGTAAGAGTTTCAACAGTGCACGCAGCTCTTGGCTCAGAAGCAGACATAGTAATAGCTGTTTTAGGCAAGGAGTATATAGGAGACGAAACAAAAACAATATACTTCCAAACACCAGAGCTAGTAAACGTTCAATTCTCAAGACACAGAAGACTCGTTGTAGTAATTGGAAATATCGAAAGGCTTGCAAAGAACTTCAACAAGGTGAGTCACATGCAAAACGTGGCACGGATATATAATGCACTTGAAGAATTAAAGCAACAACAAGTAGTAATTCAACGTATTGCATTGAGATAAACCACGCAATTACATTACTGCACTATATCAGAACCCCCTTGTAGTCGCAACCCACTACTATCATGGCTAATCCTAACATGATAGATTCTTTTGTATGTATAGACTTTGTGTAATACATTAGACTATAGCACATCCTCATGCAAATCCTAGAAAATACTGTGAAAGAGTTGAGAATGTTTCAATACCAATAAGGTTTTTAGAGAATAATGCATAAATATGAATAGCGAGTTCAAATCCTTGCCTAAGCACCTTAGATGCTTCACAAGTTTGTTATTCTCTTGCTGATGCTTCTAAGAAGCTTAGGGAGCTTGTTGAGGGTGCTACGCAGAGTGTTTGGGTTGCAACGACGTTTATTGATAGGTGTGGTGTTGATTTGCTGAAGAAGGCTGGTGCTAGAGGTGTTCAGGTAAAGGTCTTAACGTCTGTAGAGGTTGGTGAGGACATAGTTAAGGAGTTGGTAAGGTTTGCTGAGGTTAGAGTTGTTAGGGAGAAGTTTATGCATGCAAAGATGTATATAGCTGATGGAAAGGTCTTAATAGGTTCAGCAAACTTAACGTGCCCAGTTCTAGAGGGTAAAAAACATAGAGATACTATGCGAGATGCCATTAGAGCATGTTGTGAAGAGCTTCAATGCTTTGTAGAATGCTGCTTCTGCTCCTAGTATGGAGAAGATTTTGTTGAGAATAAAGGGTGCTGGAAATAAAGTTGTTATTGAGTCTCAACTTAGACAAGGGCTCTATTTAGAGATAGGCAAGCTATTGAAGAAGTCTATTATTCGCCAAGGCAATAAAGTTGTTGTATGCTCATCAGTAGCCACGAGTGTTGAAATTTCTATACCCAATGACGAGCTCTTTGGAATTCTTGGACTGTACGAGATAAAAGTAAGTGAGACCTTGAGTAAAATAAATGGTCACCCAGCAAATCCCTGTGCTTGGATGCCTCTTTACACAATAACAACACGTGATCCAGAACCATTCCTTATAAGCAACACAGACTATAGCAATATTGCGGCATTCTCAATGTATTTAGGAAGGATCTAAGCCCTGCTGCATTCATATTTGTTGGGCTCTACTCCATAGTTAAGAACATGTACATGCACAGCTTAGCCAACGAATTTATACAAAAACTTAACGAGGCATTAAACCAGCTTGATACAGAGTTCATAAACCTTATCAAGATATGCAAGGTAAGATTTGAACCGTCTCTAAAGATTTGGCTAAAGCTTATTGATGGTATTGAGGTAGAGATAGAATATGCTATCATTCTTTACTATGTCTTTGGATGTGACGAGAAGCCTAGGCCGGGAGAACCAAAGATGCTGGAAATCGCTATGACAAAGATACAGAAAATTGTTAGAAACATGTTTAACGAGCTCAAAACAAGGTTTGAAGCTACGGTAAAGCAACTCTATGAAAACTATAGAGCAGAGCTTCAGAAATACGGAGAAAAAATTATTGACATTGATGGAACTCTAAAAACATCTCTCAGCATATACATAAAACCATTGAACCCCTTCATAAAACATGAAGTCGTGTTATGATCTCCATAAACATTTAAATTGGTTGACAAAGATATTTTAATACTTTACAACAAGAAGATGCTTTGGGTGTTTTCTTGCCTAGCCTAGCTACTCATAGAAGGGTTTACGAGTTACTTGGACTCAATGCTACTGTTTGTAGTGAGGTTGATAGGCTTGTTGATGTTGAGCCTCCACTAATTAGAGAGATTGATCCTTCATATAGTGGTGATGAGAGGGTTTGGAGTAATTTTGGTTTTCGCAAGACTGAGTTTCCGCTGATGTATAGATACATCTATAGAAGGTTTAGTTCAGATGGTGTTAAGTGCCTAGTTACACACTATGTGCTAGATCATGTGGAGAGCTTGCTGTATAGGGGATTCGATGTTGAGATGCTGAGGAACGAAGTTGAGGTGCTGATCCATAGTTATATTGATGAATGTGGAACTCATAAAGAAGAGGATGTTTTCAAAGATGCTGGCAATTTCTTGTTGCAGATCTTAGGCGAATTGTTGAAGAGATTTAATGATATAGCTCAGATTGTTGAGAGCGAGGTTGACCTCAAGGTTCTACCCGTAGACATAATTGTCAACGCTTCATCAGATTTAATTAGCTTATACCTTCGCGCCACCCTCATATCAAGGGGCTATAAAGGTAGGAGAGGGTTTGCATTGAATAAATCTGTACAAGGCAAATACATGCAACTCCACAATAAAGCTAAGCATATGCTAAAGCAAAGACTCTTCAAAGCCATAACAAGACACGAGATAACAGATCCTCAAAAACTTCTAGAATCAATAAACAGCTTTAAGAAGAAAGCAGCTGAAGTCAGAACAATAAGTAACATAGTGCAAGCAGTTAAAGAGGAAAGCAACAGGAACCCTGATTTTCATAAGTTACTAGAAATGATTAAGCAGTGCACTGAAGAAGCTATTAAATCCTTACAGCTCTAAACCCTCTATAGCAACACCTTCCTGCGCGAATACTGTGAAGAAGTATGTATTTACATGTAGACACTGTGGCAAAACCTATACATCTATAGATCACGAAGAGGTTAAGAGGTTGGGTAGAGAGCATTTGAAGCAAGCCCATGTGAATGACGTTATGGTGTTTGTGAATAGATTTAAAGAAAAGAAGCCTCATAAAGCTAAGGCTATTAATTGTTAACTGGGCTGCTGGCTCGTTGGCTACAGTGATGATAAGAGAAATTGGTGTGTCTCAGGCACTGTCAACTAAAGACAGGAGCGATCATGATGCGCTTCCTGAAGAGGTGTTTATGGCTGGAGATACGGGTAAAGGGGGTAGCCAGCTGGTGTGCAGAGGTAGCCCGCCAATGCACTTAACTGTATTATGTGTTGTACAGCAGCTACTGTTGTATTGATTAGTTGTTTACGCTTTGGGATGTATCTGAAATGGGGGAGATGCATAGTGGTACTCATCAACACTTCAATTCTTATAGAGCTCTCTAAACATGTAGAGCACAAACCTAGCTTATGCTAAGAGCCCTTGACCTAATACACCATGTACTACGGCATAAACATTCTCATTAGCACTTGTGCTGCTAGTGTTGCTAATACAGATAGTGTTAATGCCCACGAAACCTTAGTCACATAATCAATTCTTCTATCCAATGCATCTATCCTCTTATCTAATGAGTCTATGCGCTTATCTAAACTATCTATTCTCTTATCCAAATCACCAATCCTATCAACTAGT
>Ga0326760_1000741_pt1 | contig 15998 bp, 36 predicted proteins | sample GCREP_S_FD_207668 | JGI IMG/M metagenome (GOLD analysis project Ga0326760, IMG submission 207668) | Hot spring sediment microbial communities from Geyser Creek Basin, Yellowstone National Park, WY, United States - GCR.EP_S | ecosystem: Environmental > Aquatic > Thermal springs > Near-boiling... | reverse complement strand
CGAGAGAGAGAGAGAGTAGAAAGGACAAAGTTAAGAGAGAGAGTAGAAGGGAGGGGGTGGGAGGTGTGTAGCTGGATGCGTAAAGTGGTGGGAAAAGCTTAAATATTTAGGCACTTACAGCTGGTGATGAAGTCGAATACTGTGTATGGGATGTATGTAATGCTGATATCGCTACTCCTTATGCTTGTGTATGGAGGGTATTGGACTGCTGTTTATGTAGTGAATAAGCTTACAGGGGTGGGCGTTCCCGCCGTTCCTTGGTTTGACTATGCCCTTTATGCCGTGTTTTGGGTTGGGGTTGCTCTGTTTGCTGTAGGTTCAGCCATGGTTGTTGCCGGCGTCATTTTAGATGCCATGGAGATGAAGGCTAAGTACGCATCGCTTAGGAGGTCGTGATAGACATCCCGTTAGTGTTCGCTTCTTTTTTTGCAACTCTGTGGCTGTACAGCAGGCTGTCTAAGAGGTTTAGGTTTGTAGAAATTAAGATTGACGCGTTTGACATGGCTCATGCGTCTTTTGCCGCGCTTTTGGCTCATTTATCGCTTCGTGGGCATATGGGCGATGCAGTAGTGGGGGTTGTTCTGTATTTGGTGTACCAGATATTAGGCTATTTGATTAGGCGGGATAACGTGCTGAAGGACATAGCTACATTTGCCGGGGTGTACTTCTCCACCCTTACGGCGCAGTTGCTGGCCTTCGGCGGATAAAAACATATAAGCATCATGCATCTATAAGTTCCATGTCTATAGTCTACCAGTGGCCGATTGCGTTCCTGAAGCACTGGGTTTTGCCGATATCTTACGTAGTGGGCGTTACATACCACGGCGATGTGTACAGCCCAGTGCGTCAGGAGTTTACGGCTAACTTCTACGGCGGCAGGATTACTGCATTGGCGTGGTTCCCTGAGCCGATTGTGGCTATGTACGGATTTAGCCGCCTTGGAGGCTACTACACCGATCCGATTGTCGTAGAGCTAGACTACCCGACGTTGGGGATATACCTAGAGATAAACATAAGGCCATGAAGATTGTGTTGTCTAATTGGCTTCTGTCTACGCTCAGGTTGCACAGATATCCAATATTTATATGTTGGTTTACCGTCGGGAATACCAGTTATTATCAACGAGTCAGATTAGTGCGCGTTGAAGTTGATCCATTTGAAAACAAAATAACAGTAACATGGATATTCAATGATTTCCTTAATTTTCGGCTTCAAGATTGTGTAATATTTGTATTTAAACGCTATGACGACTCTCATATGTCGCACACTAACCTTCAAATACCATCGGATTACAAATGGGGCGAAGTTGTTTTAGTGGAAAATATAAGGTTAATTGGCGCGGTTTAAACTACCACGGATATACTATATAGCTGTAGTCTACAATTCCCGCTGATATTGTGAGCGGCCCCATCAAGAAGCTTAAGTCTTCTATGTATGCATACACGTAATGCGGCGTGGGGTACCCCTGCGCTATATAGCTCAAGTCTTCTATATGGACATATCCGTAAAGCGGAGTGGGATATGCAGATATCAAGTAGCTTATGTCTTCTATTAGCGCCGTTAATGTAGTTAGTCCCGTAGTAATCGAGTAGGATAGGTATGGATATATTACGCTTATGGCATATGGGAGGTATGTCGGGAGGTATCCGGGAGTAAGCGAATAGGAGAGGTGTGGGTATATTGCGCTGAATGTCGGCATTGGGGAGACATATGCACTTGGATAGTAAGGCGGATAGGCTCCAGTGGGGTATACAACAAAAGCCGTGTAAGGCCATATATATGAAAGAGTTGGCGTTAACATCCCGAAGGTAATACTGGGCATTATGAACGAGTATGTTACCAGCCTCTGTATGTCCCACGAAATATACGCCGTTATGTACGACGCGGCGGGGTATTGATGTAGCGCGTGCTGTCCGTATATCGAGGCGAGTATCCACGACGTAGTAGGACTTAAGGTGAACTGGTACGCCGTGGGAGCTACATAAGGTATTAGATACGTCGGCGGAATGGTCAGCGGTGCATACGCCGCACTACATGCAGGATCTACTACAGTTGAAACTATGAGCGGCCCTACGAAAAACATGCTGAAAGGCGCAAATGCGCCGAATAGAGCGCCTAGGAACCCGCTGAACCTCCCCTGCGCAAGCCTATCCAGCGCCTTAGCAACGTATTTATATGACGCCGGCATGAACTTCACAAACAAATATGCGCCGAACGCCATCTTTAGTGCTGGGATTACCACTCTGCAGAATATGTAGAACACAATGCCAAGGATGTTAAGCGAAATGGTTAAAAGCGCGGTTGCCACCGGAGTAAACGCGTATTTGAATATGACATACGCCAAAAACGGCAGAGCCATCGCCAAGCCAGCTACCAGATACGCGATTTGATCTGCAAACCATATGCCCTGCAGTTTATCCCTCACATAGTTGTATATCCCCCAAAACGAAGCCTCTATCCAGCTGAAAAATTGATCTGCCAAATTAACCAGAGCTTCCTGAGTTGCAGATATAACGCTTTCGATGTTCGTGTAGATATGCGGATATATTATTACAAAGGCAATTACGTATCTAGGCTTCGTGAACTTTTTTAAGTACGCCACTACAGACTTCGCCCGCGTAATCAAAAAATAAGACAGCTTGTCAAGGAGGAACATCTGCAGAGGCGGCTAATCGCTTAAGAACGACAGCGGTATCCTAAACACAATCTTCTCAGAGCTCACCTCTACGAGCTCTATCCCAGAACCCTCCAGCACCCGGCTGAAGAACTCCTTAGTGCCGACAATTACAAGCATTGAATCGCCGGCGTACTCAATGCCCTTGACCAGGCCGGAGGACAGCAGTTGCGCCACCTCCTTCGGTATCTTTGCAGAAGGCTGGTTCATCATCTAGTATACCACCTAACTATAAATCTTTTAGTGACCCTAACCGTTCCAGCAGGCACCGTCAAGTTTTCGCTACTGCAGAACTGCAACGTAGGGGTAACGCTCCTTATTGTAGGCCCCCTTACCATTATCGATATTTCCTGAAGCGTGCCGGCCACCGACGTGTTGAACGTAATCACGAAGTCAACAATTAAGTCTTCATAGCCGCTTCCGGCCGCCGTGTTTACAGATAATATAGACGCCGACGCCGAAATCCTCAGCCCGCTCACCACGACCTCTGCATTTGTAATCGTCAGCTGTCCTCTGGTATACAGCTCTCTGAAGTACCTAAACCCAGCAGGCGATACCGTCGGCATATCAGCTCCAAGCCAGCGTAACTGTCAGCACCACCGTATCGCCTGCCCTCACCTCCACCGGCGAGTCAAGCGCAACGGTCATCAGCAGTATGTTGTCCGGCGATGAAATCACGGCGCTTCTCCAGTAGTCAGAAACATTAGCTACACACTGCGCCGTTATTGTTGCAGAGTTGCCAACCGGGTTGACGTCGCTAACTGCAGTAGCTTCACATATCTTGCCCGCCTCGCTGTACAGCTCAACCTTGTCGGCCGCCAGTGCATATAAACCCGCCACGCCGGCGGACGCCGGAGGGCATGCCGACGACATAGCTACCCACGCTTCATTTCTCTGCACTTCTCTACTGCATATTTTATAAACTCCTCACTGCAGTTGATGCACTCTTTTACGTTGCAGTTTTCATCAAACGTGGCCGCGGAGACGGTTATGGTAGTTTTATTAAACCGCATGCTGTTCATTTCAACAGTTGGTATATAAGCGTTTTCATTATATCATAATGCCTTTTGAGCTCTAGGGCAATGGGGCACGGCCTCTCCAGCGCCTTCATCAGCGTCTCTGCATAAACCGCCGGATCCCACGTGCGGTATTCGTCATATGCATCATCTCTGGGCGCCACGGCGTATACCACGTCGCGGTGCGGAACTGGGTAGAAGCATGGATGCGTATTCACGTCCCAATAAGCCTCATGCGTAACCGCCACCACGTTCATCTTCATGGCCAAAGCCTCCCGGATGTACAGCCCAAACCCCTCCGACGCGGATAGGCTCGCAAATACTGAGTATTGAGACAAGAATTCGTAATGCTTATCTTTCGGCATAACGTCAAGCCTTTTTACGCCATTGCTTTCGAGGAAGTGTACATAATGCATAACCGGCTCTAAGGGGACTTCGGGCTTATAGAACGCATCAAGCCTGTCTGTCATCTTAAGCACCTGCAGACCCCACGGTGGCCACTTCCTCGAATACGCGCCGGCAATGTAGACCGCCCTGCCGTTGTTTTTGCTTTCTGTATTAGGCGGTATTATTTCATGCGGTATTACGTAGTCAATATGTTCATCGCTTTCCTCCATCCACTTCTTCACCGCCATCGACGGCGCGATCGACAAATCGCATTGAGCGCTCCTAGCCCTCCTCCTCCCCGCGGCTGTCAGTATCCCCTCCACCACCCAATAACAAACTCTTTTTCTAGCTTTAATGAATTTAGCTGTATTTTCAAAAACTACATTGGGAGGGCCTACCGTGACCAACACGTCGTAAAGAGCGCTGGCGTCTACACCCCTTACTAGATCCGCCCCAATTCTTTCGGCTAAATATCGGGCTTGTTCCGAGACGGAAATCGGACTTATTGTGTTTGTTACTCCGATCTTCATTGATCCACAGAACCCTCTACTTTATAGATTTTTCTGATGCTCTGGAATAAAGTATATATGCACCTTCCCAACAACCAGCGATGGTTGGAAAGAAGAAAACCTACAGGCCGTATTCGAAAGATAAGCTGAAGTTCGCAGTATACAACACTATAACGGCTAGAATGGGCGCCTTTGGCACTGAGTCTCTGCTACTTCAGATAAGCGCGTTAAGCTTTGCAGAGCAGACAGCAAATGCGTGGGATGAATATGGAAACTTGGCGGCGAAGATGTACAGATCGCTACAGGCAGAGCTCAACCTAACGGGTGTAAGGGCGGCTGGAGTCAGGGCGCTTGTGGGCGCGGCCATCAAGTTCATCAAGGCGGCCAAATACGGCAGATTATACACAAGAGATGAAGTCAGAACGCATTTAGAAAACGTAGCGAGGAGGGTAGGCCTTGATGACACTACTGCTAGCCAAGTAATCGATGCGCTGATGTACCAAATACCCACGGCTACCCCAGGCGTCACCTAAACAACCAATCGAATATTTTTTTCAATCCACTATCTATTTTATCTAAATACTTCATTTCCCCATGTCTTGTTATGTAATTCAGAGCCCCGGCGTCTATTGAGAAGAATTTTTTGCAGTCAATTATTATGTAGTGCTTCTTCTTTTCAACTACAGATTTTGAATAGCGGCGGATGAACTCTCTAAATGCCGCCTTCAGCGAGTCGGATCTAACGACCGACTTAGCCTTAGTCCTAATAATCCTCAGCGACACCACGGCCTCATTTCCCTGCTTGACACACAGCACTGCTACATACGTTCTCAATGCGTGAAATGCGATGTAGGTTTCCAGGCTCCACTTCTTATAGCTCCAGGGGGACTTCACTTCATTCTAACAGCTTCTTCAGCTCTTCAGGAACACTAGCTATGGTTGATGTTTGTGCTGATGTTTGCGGTTGTGAAGCCGGCTGTTGCTGTGCCATCATCTGGCTTCTAAACATTTCAAGCGCTATCTGCATGAACACATCCTCAGCCCCCCTGGCCGCGGCAGTCCTGGGGACAATGGCGGCGGCCAGCTCTGCTAATTTGCGGTATCTGTTCATTGTTTTAGCCATGTAGTCGCTCAATATCTGCAGAACGAGGTCTTCAGGGAGCACAGAAAACACCGCATCTACAGCCTGCCTCCTCAGCGTATTGTCGCCGTAAAGCAGTACCATCGAGAACTTGTATACCACGTCTACAAGCTTTTCGTACACCTCGGGATCCTCCACCCTCAGCTTTGTCTTGATCACTGCCTTGGCAAACTGCTCCTGACTCATTGCCTCTTCTTCACCTTGATCACTATAAAACCTTTGATCCCCAACGTCTTCTCTTCAACCGCCACGTCAACGTATCTGTAGACCGACTTCGGAACGCTTTGTGAAATCCTGTTTACCAACTGCTCCACAGGGATGATTATACCTATGCGGTCTCCGCTTATGTCGATAAGCGGATCGAAGCCCAACGCCTTCAGCTCAGCTACCATTTTGCTTACGGCGTCTTGGATCATCCGGTCTATGTTTGCCATCAATACACGACTGCTCAAAAGTATATATATTTGCTACGTATGCGATTTCGATGTCTGCGCCGCCGTCTGGAGACATCGGCACGGCACTACAAAACATGGTAACCGCAATAGTGTCAGCAATAGCGGCGCTTGTGCAAGGCGTGGCACAATTCATACAGGACAACGCCAACCTCTTCGCCACAATACTAGGCTTCATTGTGCTCGGCGCCCTCGCCATAAGATTCGGCCGGTCGGCCTTCAGCTCCATTGTCAACTGGCTGAGAGGCCTCGTCTAACCTACAAAAAACAACCCCATTTTTTTCCCAACCTGTTTTGTTTTTATACCCCTGCATTCTAATTTTATGTATGCCGGAAAACTTTAAAACCGACACCGCCCTGCTTAAACTGCTGGCGGAAAAAAACGTGGCGGCAGTCGATCCACACAACAAGATTGTTTACTTAAAACACGAAAAGAAAGAAGATGTGCTCAAGTTTACGTCATATGGATATAGAGTTTATACGGTTGGCGAAATTCATTTCGTTAATGAAAGCACCAGCAGGTATGTAATGCCCATCGGGTGCTCCCCCGCCGACATAACCGACGGAAACACTGCGGCTACCGCTTTACACTGCATCTCAGATGCAGACATGAAGCCGCAAAAGACCGCTACTCTGCTTGTGGTAAGCGGTTCACTGCCTGAAATAGCCAGGATAGAGGCCTCTTTGAAGAGCTACACGCCTGTGAGGAAGTGCGGCAGGTTGTGCAAATTGTTCTTGTTTTTTCGCAGGCTTCCTAAGAGCTACATCAACAGGCGCGAAATTGCGTGGCTCGAAGCGCCGGCAGACTTGAGCAGATATAAACCACTGCCTGAGCTGGAAACAGTGGGCTTGCTGACTGCCGCCAGTGTAGAAGGCAACTATATGATGTTTTCGCCGCTACCTGGTAAAGAGGATAAGATACATACAGGCGTCCGCATAACATACATCTCATATGACTACAGCAAAAACCAAATCGTGCGCGTCGAAACAGCTGTTGCGGGGTACGCCTTAGCAAACATAAGCGGCTTCATATTCTACCTGCCTTATGCACATGAACCTGGGAGGATGTTGGCGAAACCTGGATACAGCGGATCGGCAATAAAGATAATAGATATAAATAGGTTTTCAGATGCATTCAATGGATGAGAAGAAAAGCCTTATCGATGAATTCTGGGAGAACGCGAAGCTACCTATCAGCATAAGTGACGTAGCAGAAGAATTTTTCGATGAGTTTGCAGACTTCATCGACCCCAGAAGCTACGGGGCTGAGGGGATTTTGAGATCTATCGTTAAGCTGTTTGCTGAATTCATTAAATGAGATGTTCAAACATCGGAGAAACAGAGCTGTGGGGAGACAGATATAGGAACTATTTGTGTAGCGGCACCACTTCTTTTTTCCGGAGGCTCATACTGCTTGTCCAGCATTCCGAATCCATGGATTACAAAAACGGCATATTGGTTGTAGACTTCCACACCATAGAGATGTACGTATCTGAAGAAAAGCGCATAACGTACAAGAAGCTCGTTGAGCTATTGAAGAAGGCTAAGTCCGACGGCACGAAGGTTGTGCGCTACGCGTTTTCGCTGGGGCCGCTGGTTCAGGTGCTCACGCCCGAGCCGGAGGTCTTCAGAATTTTCTTCAAAGTTGAGGAGATCGGGATGCTGAGCTGGGTTGTGATGGGCCGGCAGGCGGTTAAATACGTTGACAGCGTCATAGCGGCGTTCGGCATAGAGAAGGCGGCGCAGACGCTTATGTACTTCTTCGACTGCGTCACCAAAAAGTATCTTGAGGAAGTTCAACAGAGGTAAAGTTTATATATCCGCGGCTACACGATAGCATGGCTAAATATGAATTTAAAATCGAGCTCCCGATATACCTCCCACAGACAGCGATAGAAGAGCTCAAAACGCGGCTGAAAGACCGCATGAAAGAGCTGGCGGCAAAATGCGGCGAATATCAGATAGATTTAGAGGTGAAGATGAAGGTAACGGCAGACGCCGAAGAAAAAACTGAAAAAGAGGAAGAAGAGGAAGAGACATGATAATCCGGTTCGTTATAGATCTGCCCTTCGCGCTTAAGAAGGAGTGTGTAGAGGAGATGAAGAAGTACATAAAAGAGGAGGTAAACAGAGCAGTACAGATGTACGGCGTCTTCGAGGTCATTGCAAAAGTAAGGCCTAAAGGTGTTAAAGAAAAAGCCGAAGAAGAAGAAGACTTCTTTGAGGGTAAAAAGTTCTGGTTTGAAGAAGTCATGGAGGGCGATTAGGCTAAATCTGTATCCTTTTTAAACCCAGCTCTTCAGCTATTTCAATCTCTCTGATCAGCCCTTCGCACATGAAACCGCAATCCATGGTTTTGCCGGCGGTATATAAGATCCGGCGTTTGCCCGCAAACAGCACGTTGATGTCGATGCCTGCACGAAGCCTGAAGTAGTTTATGCACTCCCGCTTGAAGTCGCTTCCCAGCAGATACTGAAGCAGGGGGATCCTCATGTGCTCCACCTCCGGCGTGACCCAGACATGGATGTGGATGCCTTTATGCGTCGAGAGCTTATACCTTATCCCAACAATTCTGTAGCCGAAGAACTCCACTATTTTCCTGGCTTCATTTTCATACCGCATTCGGTCAAATGGTAGCACGACTTCATCTACGTCAACCATCAGTATGGTAATGCCGCCGTTATTCGCGGCCATAGAGGTTCTTAGGTATCGGCCTGTAGACCTCTCCGGCTAAACACAGACGCTCTCTTTCGTCGCTACATTCAGCTGGAAACAGCCGCCACATGACGGCGCAAATAGGCCGGCATTTAGTCGGCTCGCACGTTTCAGGCGTTAGGCGGCACTGGATGCCGTAGAGCATCCCCGCACAGTACTTATACCCCGTCACGGCGTAACCGATATACTGCGGCTTCAGGCCGTAGCCGATTTCAAACACGTGGATTACGAAGCTCGCCGCTTCGTTCCCGGCCTCTTGTATCCTCCCGGCGATCTGCTTAGCAACCTCTGGGAGTATCGCCCTGAGCCACCTGTAGTACGGCCGCCTGTTGCCCAGACGGTACGCCGCGAGGATGGGCTCCCAGGGTTGCCAGTACGCCGTCAGCTCTAAGTCGCGTATCGGCGCACAGAACAAGACGTCTACGTACAAATTGCCGCCTTCATAAGTCCGCTGACAATACTCGTAGACACCGGTTGTGCATACCGAAATGTAGCTGAGGCGTTTTACGAAGTTGCCCTGCGGGTCTGTCAACATGATGTACCACCGCCGATGGTAGGGGTGGTAATATATGATGATCTTCGTGCCCGTCAGCGTATCTATCAGCCAAACAGACCTCTCCCCATAGGCAACGCCAAATCTGCCGTCGCCAAGCGACGCAATGAACTCTCCCTTCTTCCGGCGGCTCATACCAGCTTCTGAGTCATGCATTGAATTCTAAATATGCAGGATCTGCACCACGGCCCAATCTCAGGCGGCGGCTTTACTCCGCTCTTCAGCGTCTCATACCTCTCTTTCAGCTCAGCCAGAATTTGCCTTCTGCTGGCTTCATCCAAAACGATGACTTCTTTATAATTCTGTTCAAGGTTGAAATCCATGAGGATGAGCACCCCGACGGCATCGATGACTGCAATGTAATACTTCAATTGCCTCCTATACCACTCCAGGAACGCGTTCCGGGCGTGAGGAGCCGACGTAAACTTAAGCTCGAACACATACCGCTTCCCATCTCTTTCACACAACAAGTCAACAAATCCCGAAACACCGCCGTATTCTACTTTTACCTCACGCATGCATCTGTATCCATGCCTTTCCAGTTCTTGCGGGAGGTGGCGCTCCATCCAGTGGTGCCTCTCCGTCCCGTACAACACTGCATTTGTTACTGTGTCTCGACCTGTCTGGATCTTGAACCATGTACTCCTTAAACACCTGGCCAGCAGTGATATGCTGACATCTTTACGCTTATTACTATACGCTTCCTTCAACACGTTCAAAACGCTGTCTAAGACGTCTGCAATTTCCATACTTTACCCGCATCCGGAACGCGTTCCGGAACGGAGATAGAATATAATATACTATAAGATAATAAGTAACGTTCCGCCAGCAACGCATCCCGCCGGTAACGCGTTCCGGATGTCTGGAACGCGTTCCGGACGTTCAATTCTCCCCACATAGCTTCCTCAGCAACTTATAATCCTCAATCAACATGCATTTCTTATAACGTTCTACCCTGCTACACAGCGTCTTCTTAATTACATCAACCATCTCAGCGATCTTCGCCACGTTTTCGGCTCCCAACATTTCTGCTAAATCCACGGCCATCCTCAGCTCCGGGTCTCTTTCGAGCTGTATTGCCTTTTTCACCATCTCAGCTGTTACCTTCTTCAGCCGCGGCTTAGCTTTGCCCAAGGCGCACGTCATGAACTCATTTGAATCGTGTGAATTATATGCACATGCTATAAGCTTCCTTATGCTTATACACGCTTCCCTTAGCTGAGCTATTTCTTCTTTCGACAAACCTAGATTTATTATATGTTCAGCAGTATTTTTGTATTTGTTCAGCGTATCCCAGCTTTTGCCTAATACAGTTTTCATAATTTCAGCATTATATACCTGCATCATCTGCCATGTAGATATCAGGACATCTATACCACATATCCGCCCCCGGACGTAGTTCAGCGCCAACCTCAACACATCAGCAGGCGAATCTTCTGTAACAATTGCCGGAATTTGGCGCCAGCCGAGCTCTTTGGCGCATTGGAAGCGCTCATACCCATCGATTAGGATATACCTCTCCTGTTCCTTCTTCAGCACCAGCGGCATCATGACTCCTGTTATCCGTATAGACTCACACGTATTCCTCTTATGCTTCACATACAAATAATCCTCCGGGATGACTACTTTAGAAATATCCACAAAATCAAAGGACATAGAAAAAATGGGGAGTTATTCTACCTCCGTTACCGATGAGCGCCCGCCTAGGTTGAGCCTGTTGCTGAGCTCAACAAGCAGATCAGCCACCTCTCTGAACTTCTCAGCAGTCATGCTGTTGATCACCCTGTCGGCATGGTTTAGGATCCTCTCCCAGTCCCGCCCGATCAGCGGAATCTGTACGGCGGCTCTCTCCTCCATTGCATCTAGTATTTCGAGCGTGTGGATGACGCCGCGCGCCGTAGGCCTCAACACCAGCCTGTACTTCACCGTGACATCTTCGTTTGCCTCCTGATCCAGCTTTATTGCGTACTGCTTACCCTCTGCTTCTACTTTACTCGCTATTTCTCTGTATCTTTCAACCAGCGCCTCCACTGCTTTGCTGGTTTTCTTTTCAGCCTCTTTGCGGCGCGCCGCGGTCATACCACCACCGCACCGCCGGAACTGCCTTCTCTCAGCAGTTCCTTCAAAGCTTCTAATTTGTCCAGCAGGTTGCCCTCGTTGCTCACGACAGCATGTGCCAGGTCTAGGAAGTTGTCTAGATGCTCCTTTGTCACCAGCTTCAAGGCGTTGCCCGGCTTCTGACCGCTTACGCGGATCATTATTTCATCCGCGTTGCCTATCCTCACGACTTCGAGCTTAACCGTGTTGAACTGGGTCAGTATTGCCGCGCCCCACTCTTTTTTCATTACCGCATTTTGCACCTTTTTCCTGAATTCCTCAGCATCGAATTGTTTTTTCGTTTTTTGTCCTTCAGACATGACAGAGACTGAAAAACGAAATATTTAAGCTTTATTCCGAAGAGGCAAGCAGGCTACTGCCGAATTATGACTTTAAACTTATCTCTTTTATCAGCAACAAAGACAATGGAGTGGATTTTCCCCTCTTTCATCATCCGCAACAGCACGTAGAGCACCGATAGGTACACCGTAGTATAATCGCCCTTCACTTTAGTCTTCAGCGCACACTCCGCTATCTGCAGTAATGTAGCAGATGGCATAAGCTTCACAATGCATTTTTCTACTTCTTCATAACTAAGCTGGGGCCTAAATTCAGGCAGATCGCCGAAGCAGTACAGCGTATAACCTTTATGCAGTTTGTGTCTCTCCGCCTTACCAAGCTTGATTAAAATCTCTAATGCATTCCTCAGCGTTGAGTGCGATGCATACAACCCCACGCTTTTCAGGTGTTCAATAATTTTTATCGGCGTGGCGCATTTACCGGTGAACTCTTTATACACCGCCTCTATCACGTCGTAAATGATAGGCTCCCTCACCATAGCTTCATCGTGCACTCCCTGATTCTGTATTTTGCGCCGTTTAGTATTTCATATGCATATGCCACTACTACATCATCCATACGCTTAGCTTGACACAGCTCGTTTTCATACCACGTGCGGTACGGGGCATATTTAAGCATGGTTAAGAAGCGGTGAATGCAAGCGCAGGCATCTCCCCTTTTATTCATATCCGCCTTAATAACAAAATATTATTTAAGTATTTCTCCGAAGGGGCCTGATGAGCCGGAATATATATTCTCCAATTCTTTCCTCCGTCAAGAGGTATATGCCGTCGCGCAGATGCCTGAACCGCGTCGCCGAAACGAGATACTTCCTGCCTAATTTATCAACCTTCAAGCAATAATCGTTATACAAAATGAAGCTGACTTCACTGATAGTTTCGATGCACACATGCCGAAAGTCGAAAAAACCGTTATACGGCCTCCACATAAAGTAGCTACTGTTCTTCCTAATCGAGAAAAATATCGGCCTCTCCACCAGTTCAGCGCTCATAGAGGTACTTCTTACACAGTTCTCTGTTTTCTTCACACATCTTAACTAAACGCTCAGCTATCACGTTGGCGGTTAGGTTCGGATCAACTTTAGAGAGTATTTTTCTGAGGTAAGACATGTGATAACGGAAAAAAGGGAGTATTTAAGTTTTACTCAGTTCCCCCTCCTGGAGGGTGTACTCTTTAAACAGCAAATAGAGGCCGACGGCTTCTTTTACATGGCGCTCAAGTTCATCTTCGGCGTTTTCAGTCTTTTCGCTGTGGTACAGTGTCACGTATTCGCTTCCATATTCGGCTGTAAGCCTGCTCAAAATCTCTGCCCCTTCTTCGCTTCTCGCCGCACGTAAACCAAATGATACGTGTATGTCTTTATCACGCCATTTGAACGTCAAATCTGCAACAGTGCCCCTCCTGAATAGATGCGCAACATGCTGATGCACCTCTCGGAAATACGACATCGCCCCTATTAAGTTCTTTAAATCGATTATATCCACATCGAATTGGATGAAATCTCTGAGGTACTCCTTATAATTTGGCCTCTTTCTTAAGCGGAATTTGTATTCAGCACCTTCCGGCCGGCCGAATTCAGCGAATTCATAATGCACAAAATCTTCTTCTTCTTTCAGCTCCATGCTGGCGTACAGCGTGGTGATTCTGAAGCTCTTTATCTGATCCCACGGCTCTACATCAAACGCGAGCTTAAGCATAAAGAAAGAAGAAAAATGAAAAATTTAAGTTTTTTCCTGAAGGGGCAGGTTCGGCTCCTCGGTCTTGATGTACTCCCTAAACAGCAGGTACAAGCCGGCGGCGTTGATTAGGAAGTGCCTCAGCCATCTGTCGTGCTCTTTCGTGTCTATGTCGGATTGGTAGTAAAGCGTGTGAGGCCCATATGAGGCCCTGAAGAGCGTATAGACGCGCTTATTGTCTAAGATCACTGTCATACTGATCCAGACCCCCTCATGCTCCCACTTCGTAACTAAGTCAACATGCTTCCCTTCTTTAAACAGCTTCACGGCGGCCTCATAGGTGCTGAAAAACGGCGATCCTTCGTTAAGCGGAACCGGAGGCAGGTCAAATTCAACCATCTTCTTGACGTATTTCTTGTATCCCTCCTTCTTCTGCAGGCTGATATCAAGCGTAAGGCCCCCCCTATCGCCGTATTCATGATAGAACACATTAATCCTGTGTCCTTTATCTTTCAGCTCTATACAAAACGTCGTTCCGCACATTTCCACTTCGGCTTCCTCCCCCCACGGCTCCAGCTTAAATACAGGCATGGCTGAAGAAAAATGAAAAAATATTTAAGTTTTTCTCTGAAGGGGAAAGCGCCCAAGTATATTTGAGCTTTTTGATGGAAGAAAAAAAGAAGGGTGTTGGGTAAAAAAAGAGGTGGCAGTTAGCGTTGGCCGTTCTGCTGGTCGGTTTGTTTGGCAACGTATTCAGAAAACAGCACGTATGTGCCGATTGCTCTGGCGGCTTCTTCGCGTATGGCGTACACGTTAGACGTCTGCCCAAATGCACGATAAACAACCCGCTCCCCCTCTTTTTCAGCCGTCAGCTCAACGATTATAAACAGCCCGCCTGACAGCTCGTTGAAGCGCAGGCGGAAGTAAACCTGTATCCCCCTAGGTGTGGTGAATTCTGTTTTTACCCCGACGTAGCGCATCCCCTTTGTGATTTTATCGATGACGAACTTAAACGCTTCTAACAGCTCCTCTTCGTCTGCCTTCGGCTCGTTGCCTACAGTCGGCGTGTTGCTGTTCATGATGTCATGTATGACTTCAATGCATCCTTCGCGTCTTCTCAGAGATGCCGACTTTGTTATGCGTATACCGTCCTTCCTCCTGTCATCAATGCTGGCCTCCGCAAAATGTTCGCTTTCCACATACGTCGCACATCCGCTGTCTAAACATATCCACACATCTGCTTTTTTATTTACTCCGTCAACCGAGACGTGTAGGCCCATATGGCTGAAAAAAGTAGAAAATATTTAAGTTTTTCTCCGAAGGGAAAAAGCCGAAAAAATAGGGAAAAATTAGCCGGGAGTTAGGTCGGCTATGGGGCTCAGCACGGCCAGAGGCGTAATATTTGTCACAACCTCAGTAGGTTGTGTAATATCATGCGTAGGTTTTCGTCTTTTGTCAAAGACTTAACCTCAACACACTCAATTGCCGCACATAATGCCACCTCTACGTCTTCCTCATGGTGGTTTTTTATTTGAGTTTCCATGTGAGAAACAACATAACAATATTTAAGCCTTTCCCCGAAGGGAAAAAAGCGGAAAAAAAGCGTGCGGAAGGTTTAGAGCCAAACGGTGACTTTTAAATGCTGTGGGAATTCTTCGCGGTCATATTCCGCCGCATATTTCAAGTCTAAACGCCTTAATTCTTCCTCCAGCTCCGCCAAGGTGCTGTCTAGCGATTCGAAGGCGGTCATCCTCACCATTTTGCGGCAGTTTTCATGACATGCGGAAACGTAGCCCTCTTTATTGCGTCCAAGCGCCTCGAAAGCGGCCATGCAGGCGCTACGGCATATATCTATATGCTCTATGTAGTCGTTGCTTATGTGCACCTCTACCTCAGATCCACGCACGCAGGCAAATGCACGCTTCCCATACCTCGTGTCAAGGCTTTGAACCACAACGCTTATGACCGCCTTAACGTCATCGCTGAGGTTCAAAGGCGGCCACATGGTGTTTAACGTAAAGCATACCTCGCCGGGTTGTTTTTGCTGTTGTATTTCCGTTGTTGAATTCATAGGAGAAATGATAATAGAAATATTTAAGCTTTACCCCGAAGGGGGAAGGGCCGCCGTAGCCGAGGGCCTCGAAGATGCGCCGAGGCCCCCCCTTGGACACGCCGTGGGAACTGTGTCAAACCAAAATTAAACATTTGTAAAAGAGAGGGTTGAAAGAGGAAAAAAAAGCTAACCGACTAGCTTAAGCCACACGTATTCGAGTTCACGTGGGCGCAGTGGTTCGATACCTAGCTGGGCCGCATAGCCGCGTATTGTGCGCGCCAGCACCAACGTCAGCTCTTCCATGTTGTAGATGCCGTTCCGGCGCAACATGTCTATTAGCCGTTCCAGCTCTTGAACCCTATTTTT
>Ga0326760_1000740_pt1 | contig 15999 bp, 20 predicted proteins | sample GCREP_S_FD_207668 | JGI IMG/M metagenome (GOLD analysis project Ga0326760, IMG submission 207668) | Hot spring sediment microbial communities from Geyser Creek Basin, Yellowstone National Park, WY, United States - GCR.EP_S | ecosystem: Environmental > Aquatic > Thermal springs > Near-boiling... | reverse complement strand
CTCCTGCTCTAGGCTTTTAACACGCCTCTCCTTCTCCCTGTAATCCCTCTGCTTAGACTCGAGGACTGCAACCTCAGCTGTAACCCTCTTAACCTCATCAGCTAGAGCATCCCTAGCCTCCTCAAGCCTACTTAAACCCACAAGGTCTAACACCCTCTCCTTCCTCCTAGAAGGCTCCATCTCTATGAACTCAGCTAGGTAACCCTGTCTGGCCACGAGTGTTGACGTTAATACCAGGGGGTCGCTTATGCCTAGGAGTGATTGGATCCACATGCAAAACTGCTCCCTGCCTGAGGCTAGCGTTTTACGAGTTGAGCCGTCGAGCTTCTCTAGCTTCAATGTAGAGGTCGTCCTACCTAGATCCCTTGATATAACCCTCTCCACGACATACGTTGAACCACCAATCTCGAACTTAACCCTTATGTAGCCACTTTGAGCTCCAACCCTTAGGATCTCGCCTAGATCCGATCTCACAACCTCCCTTGAACTAGTACACCCTCCAAGCATGGATAGTAGTATCGAGTCTATAATGGAGCTCTTACCAGAACCGTTGAGCCCGACTATGACGTTGATTCCAGGTGTGAACTCAACCCTAGTACTCTCATGCGATAGTATGTTCTTTAACTCGACCTCCCTAATTATCATCTCGAAAACCCCTCTCTAAAAGCTCTATCGATACACTCCACTAGACCCCCCCTTTCTTCTAGGGCTCTGACAAAGCTACTAACTACAGCTCTATCCCCAGAGTTGTTTAACAGAGTTGTTAGTAGTTGTACTAGATCCCTCCTAATACCCTCACCACATCTCTCAAGCAGCTTCTCCAACATGGACTCCAGGCTTAGGGTTTGAGGTGTGTATACACGCCTAGGCTCCCCCCTCTCCTCTACATCAAGCTTATGGTGCAATATCACACCATCTCCTCTGAGAGCGTCGAGCCTTGCCATCAGCGATCTCCTCCTAGCCTGGTCTAGCGTGCCTTTAACCGTCACGTAGACTATCGGCTCCTTACTGCCGGGAGGCCTCTTAATGGATTCAATGATCCTTGAAACCTCCTGGTAGCCCCCCTCGACTACGATCCAAGGTCTTACAGTCTCTATCTTCAACCTCTCAGCTCTAACGAAGCCCCCATCATCTAGTTCGACGAGGTACACGTACCTACTACTATTCCTCCTATACTCACCAACGTCAAGGTACTCCGTTGAACCAGGGTAGACCATGGGGGGAGCTCCTGGAACCCTGTGCTCCCACGGTGTGTGTATGTCACCTAGGGCTAGGTAGTTGTAGCTACCCTTCACCATGGAGGATAGCATCCTACGAGGCCCACCACACCTCTCCAGGGGGACGCCCTCGGCCTCCGCTAGGGCGTCGCAGAGGGTTACGTGGGCGAGCCCCACCTTAACCCTAGATCTGGTTAGAGATGCTGGGTCAACTCTGCTGAGATATTCTGAGGCCCACTCGGAGAACACTATAACTGATAGGCCTTCAAGCTCGACAACATGAGGCCTACCAGGATCCCTAGGGGCATGGGCTAAACCCAGGTCCTCCAAGACCCTGATAGGGGAGCCGAGAGCCTCGGCCTTAGGCAACTCATGGTTACCAGGAGCAACTATGAACCTAACACCAGCCCCAGCAAGCCTCCTCAACTCCCTAATAGCGTAGATGTAGGTCAAAGGCCTGGGGGTGGAGCTGTGAAACATATCACCAGCGTGAAGCACAGCATCAACACGGAGCTCCAAAGCCCTATCAATAACCCACTTGAAAGCCTCATAGAAATCCCTCTCCCTCTCAACAAGACCGAGAGGCCTAGCACCGAGATGAGTATCAGAAACATGGATAAACCTAAACAACCAAACCCCTATATACTGGTGAGAGGGTAAACCTTAAAACATAAAACACCTAGGAGGAACATAAACCCCAGGCATACAACCCCTAATAGGGGGCTCCCCCCACTCCCTAGAGTAACCTCCCGCTCAACAACACTCCCATGAAACCCCATAACCTAAGAGTTCAGAGCTAATAGGAAGTAACAGAGCCCGTAGACTGAAATCTTAGAATTTGAAGTGTTGGGAGCTCCAGTAGCCAGGACTACAGCCCTATGCTGGGAGCTCTAGGTAACCCCCGGTATTAGACCTCATCATGCTTAGGGCTTAAAGCACTGGGTAATGTGAGTGCTAGGAGCTCCGCTAGAAGGGGGTTCTCCCGCAGGGTTCTACGAGGAGCTCTCGAAGGTCGGTGGTTGTCGAAGCTCCTCTAAGCGAGTTTAGTAACCTCGCATGAGGGGTTAGATTTTCCGGAGCTCTCGGTTCTAGGTCTAATACTAGTTTCAATGATCTAATGGTTGGCTGTGATCAGGCCTATTGATTTCTAATGTCGGGGGTTACTCTAGCAGATGCTCACAGTACACGTTCTAGACTCGGATGGGCTAGAAGTGGGATGACGGGCTCCTAGCATCTCTACAGCTTACGCTTATATTCTCCAGATGAACCTCCTCGTAGGGTACAGTTCTCCAGTCACGGGGTCCACGGCTAGACCGAGGGTCTCAAGGGTTTCAGCTCCAACACAAACCTCCCCACCCTCCACTATTGCAGCCCAGTCGGGGGCACCTCTACCCATGATCTCGACGAAGACGGGCCCCACATCGACCTCTCTAACGCTACCATCAGCAAGCTCAGCTTTAACCTTGTACATAGGCTTAACACCAATCTTCTCAGCAACCTCCCTAGGGATTACAAGCCTACTAGCACCAGTATCTATCAAAGCCTCAACCTCAACCTGCCCCCTCTCACCCACCAACCTAACCCTCTTACGAACCATCCCCACAAACACCACCCCTTACAATAACACCACTACCAGTTCCATCGCTAGAAGAAGATTGAGTACCTTAAAGTATTTTATTACAGGACATGGAGCAACCCTTAGACCCTAACTACCTGCACGCTAATTCCACTGGGGTTACAATATAGGCTTAAGGCCTATGACTCCCCCCTATTTCTAAGTATGATATGATGCCTAGGGCCTTACATAAAGCATGTAGTAACTTCTCCCTACTCATGTTGTGCAGGATTCTTCTAAGCAACCACTCCTCCCCGGGGGTTACCTCCCTCATCTTGGGCTCCACATGGTAAACTAGCCTTTTAGTGGAGTAGCATGTTATCCTGTAGCCTCCCTCCAGGCTCTCGCAATCCAACGTTTCTATGAATAGTTTGAGGGCTGAGTAGAACTTCAAGGTGAACTCCGGCAGCCTATCGCATAGACTAGCATAGGATATGTATACGCTTAGCAAGCTCCACTCAGGGCATTCGAGGAGTAGCCTCCCAGCATTGTCTAAGAGTGTGCAGTCACCAGTCCTAGCGTGCTCCTCCAATCTAGAGTAGACCATGCTGTAGCAGGAGCTCTCACCCAATAGCTACACCCACTGCTCTAATGAAATCGAGCACTAAGCCTATAGCATTGTAAGCTCTAGCTAACTCTACAACCCTCCCCCAGTTAACCCTATCCCTCACCCTCCTAAACCTCTCAACATCTACAACCCTAAACCCCCCAGGCCTGGTAGCCTGTAGGAGAGCGTAGGCCTCAGGGGTTAACGTAATACAGTTGAAATCATCAATGTTAACGTGTAGGATCTCGTCCGCAAGAGGGCTAAAGGATATCCTGCCTAGCTGTAGCCTACTCATAACCTCGACGGCCAGCACCCCTATGGTAAGGGGGACGAATACGTGGGTCATCAGGTTCCCATCTCTAGCTTTGAAAACCTCATACCTCAGCTCCTCAAGGTTTAGGGCTCTTGAGATTAGATCAGCTACCCTAACAGGATTGTAATCCTCTATGAGGAGATCTATGTTCTTTGTTTCAACAGGCTCCCCGAGAGTTAAGTAGAGCACCTGGGATCCTACGATGACGAGTGTGTACTCGGAGCTCAGCACCCTGTAGACACTCTTTAGTACTGGCAGCCATGTGTTAACACTGTACTTGTACACTTCTACATCCACGCTCTCGGAGCTCTCCACTTATGGTCTCGTGTTCCTTTTGTGTTAGAGCTCTAGGCTGAATTGGGGTTTCTGTGTTTGAGCTCTGCCCCTAGCCCATATGTCTGTTAGTGGTGGTGTTGCCCCAATCCTCTTGCCCTTGTGTAGGTCTATGTCTACTATTGCTGGGAACCTCCCCAGCCACTCTCCCATGACTATTGCTCTTCCATCTGGGAGGCTCGGTATGGTTTTAGCTAGGTTCTCGTCTAGGTTATCGGCTATGTTCATTACAGCTCTTATATCCTCCTCCTGGACCATCCTTAGGAATACGAAGTTCTGTAGTTGGCTTACAACGTTCACGTCAAGGCTTCTCGGCCTCTGGCTCACAGCTATTAGGCATCCCCCGAACTTCCTACCCTCACGTGCGAACCTCTGTAGGCTCTGTTTAACAGGGTGTCCTACATCAACTCCTATGAATAGTGGTGCCTCCTCCACCACGAGCACCGTAGACCCCAGGTGCCCGGTCTTCAGCTTCTCCAGAATCTCGTCAACCATTATCTTTAGAACCCACCTCTTCTGCTCATCACCCAGCGTTGAGGCGTCTACGACTAGCATTCTACCAGGAGATATGTGAGTTGTGGGTAGCTCTCCTGTAACCGTTAGAGGGGTTACCTCGAAGAACTCCTCCACCTTCTCAACAACCCTATCCACAACCCTCTCCTCCTGACCACCAACCCTCCTAGCCTCCGCTACGAGGAGCTCCCTAAGACCTCTTATGAGGAGGGACTCCTGGTCGACAGCCTCCTCCTCAGCTAAAACATTTCTAACCCTCCTCTCTACAAGCTCCTGCAACGCTGTCACCATTGATATGCCCTTCTTGGCGGAGAGCTCCCTCAACTCCCTCAAAATACCCTCCATAGCCTTCGCTAGAAGCCTCCTCTGCCTACGAGCCTGAGGCTCAGGTATAATTATAGCTGCTAAGATCCTAGGGTGCATTCTAAGAGGGTTTATACGAGCTTCTACAATCTGAACCCTGCTGAGATCCCCATCCTCAGGCTCCAAGCTGTACTCCCCGTGGACGTCGAATACCACAACAGGGGCTCCCACAGCTGAAAGTCTATCAGCTAGAATCGCAACAGTGTTGCTCTTCCCAGAGCCTGTAGCCCCGGCTATTAGGAGGTGTTTAGCTAGCTTATCAGGGTTAACTCTAACCTCCACACCTAGACTCCTAGGGGCTAGGAGGCCTAGCCTAACCCCTCCCGTGAACCCACCGTAAACCCTGCTAAGGGTATCCCCTGATGCAGGCCTCACGGGGGTATCAGGTGGTATAGGGTACCTAGGGGGCTCCGCCCTACCGCCTGAGAGCTCCGCGACAACGTAGAGTGTTGTATGAGAGAGCTTGAGAGACTCAACACCCCCAGCCCTTGGGCCGAGGTAGCTCATAACACTCTGAGGTACAGCATGCTCGTAGGAGGCGTTAGACACAACTGCTAGAGCAACCCTCTCTCCACCCCCCTGCTCTCCAAGCAAACCCGAAACCCTACTATGAACCCTGTAGTGGAGCTCCACATACTCGCCGAGAGGTAGAGGAGCGTCGGAGGCTACAACTGAAACCCTAGAGCTAGTGGATCTAACAACATAACCATATACACCGCTAAACCCCAAACCCTAACACCTAAGCTATAGAATTTAAACCAGCTAACTTAAACATTCCAGGAGGGGCCTAGAGGTTGGAGAGGAGGCTAGAGGAGGCCGTAAGACTACTCGAAACCCTTGTAAGGAATAGGGAGGAGTACTTTGACAAATCAGGATATCTGAACTCCGAGGGAATGAAGGTGGTAATGAAGATAATACGTATAATAGCTGAAGAGCTCCCAGAACACATGAGTATGGCTAGAGAAGCTAGATCTAGAAGAAGCTATGAGAGTATACTAGAGTTGCTTCAAAACCTAAGCGAGTTACATTGCTATGATGATGCATAGTAACCTACAAGCTTTTATGTTGAGAAGGCTTCTAAGCTAGAACTGCTTCACAAGTTAGTATTAGACCATACATATAAATTCTTACTAATTCTATATTACTTTATTTCATTAATAAAGTTAAAGAGTAAAGCTTTTAAGCTAGAATCTTGTTAGATTTAATGTGAGGTGTGTTTGGGTAAGGTTGCTGGTATTAATGGGTATTTCGCTACTAGGTGTGATCCTAGCATCTACAGCTAGCCTCGTAGTCTTAGGCCAGCCTAGTGAGGCTGAGGCTAAATCTGCTTTTGAGGGTCTCGGTTGTACTGCTTGTCATAGGAGTGGTGGTATTGGCAAATCGTGGGATGAGATTGTATCCCATTACAAAGCTTCAGCTGGTAAGTACGCTAGCCTAGATGAGTTTGTGAAAGCAGAGGTTTCCCAGGAGGTTAAAAGTAAGCTGGGAGCTGAGGTTGGATCGTGGAGTGAGCTATTCAAAACAATGGCTCAATACGCTGGGAAGAGGCCTGACGACCCAGGTGTCAAGACTGTAGAAAGCTTCCTAGCATCACTACTGGGAGTTCAAGCACCAGGAGCTACAACACCACCAACGACCCTCACGACACCACCTCAGGTCACGACCCCCCGGGTTACGACTCCTGCGGAGGAGAGGGGTGTTAGCTTCCTAGTAGCGGCTTTAGCGGCTTTAATAATCGTAGCCGCCATAGTCTTGGCTGCTTTCTGGCTAGCTAGGAGGTGAGGGGGTGTGGGTTTGAGGCTCCCAGCTCCTAGGGCTACCCTAGTGCTACTAGTGCTCTGGGCTGCACTACTCGTGCTAGCGTGGCTCTACGTGTTAAACGTGTTAATAGGGGGTGGCTGGTTCTATGGAGTCCCGTGAGGTTACCCTGGAGTATATATGGATATTAGTCATAATAGCTGTGATAGCCGGCTTCTCAGCCTCCATGGCGTACTACGGGTTCGCTAGAGGCCTTAACCCCTCATGCACAGTCTACACCATGGAGGAGTTGAAGGCTAAGGGTGTTAAGCTTGAGCCTGGGTGAGGGAGGTAGGCCCTGGGATCTACGAGGTTACAATAGAGGCTAGGCAGTTCGCCTGGATACCTAGGGAGATTGTCTTAAGGGATCCTGTTAGGGTTACGTTTAGGGTTTACTCTACCGATGTCGTCCACGGGCTTCACATTGCCGGGACAAGTGTTAATGTAATGGTGTTCCCAGGCTATGTTGCTGAGTTCGTCTGGGAGCCTCCTAAGGGTGTGAGTGGTGAGACGCTCATGATATGCCATGAGTACTGTGGTATTGGACACCAGCTTATGTGGGGTAAGGTGGTTATAGAGAGGAGTGGTGCTACGCTAAGTGGAGGTGGTTGAATGTGAGCGGGGCTGGTGGGGTTTACACTGTTAGAGAGGATTGGTATGCTAGGGTAACCATTGTTGTAGCCTTCATAGCGCTACTGCTAGGCGGGGTCTTCGGGGTACTCCAGGTGGTTTCTAGAACGCCCTACTGGCCTAACCTTTACGAGCTCCTAGCTAGGATTGGCCTCAGCTCTAGTGCTGATGAGCTCTACTATAGAGGGCTTACAGCACACGGAGTGTTGCTAGCAGTGGTTCTAACCACATTCTATATCGTTGGCCTATCAGCATACCTAACGCCTAGGGTTCTAGGCGTAAACATCAAACCCGTGTTGCTAAACGTGAGCCTAGCTATGATGGTTGTAGGTACTGTGTTAGCAGCTATAGCAATAGTGCTAGGCTGGGCTAACGTGCTCTACACATTCTACCTACCATTAATAGGACACCCGTTCTTCTACCTTGGAGCTGCACTATTGATACTAGGTAGCTGGGTTTTCGCTGCAGGCGTGTTCCTAGCATTCCTTGAGTGGAGGAGGACTAACCCAGGCTTGGGTATACCAGTACCCTTCTTCGGTATCCTAACAACCTTCATAGTCTGGATTATGGCTACAACACCTCTAGTCTTCATAGTCCTTAAGAACCACATACCAGCTAGCATACTAGGCTGGAGCGCTGATGTCCTTGAGACAAGATTGTTCTTCTGGTGGTTCGGCCACGCCCTAGTCTACTTCTGGCTCGTACCAGCCATAACCCTATGGTACTACTATGTCCCTAAGGTCCTCGGGGTTCTCTTGTTCAGCGAGATTATAGCTAAGGTTGCATTCGCACTATTCATCCTAGCCTCTACACCTGTAGGCTTACACCACCAGTTCACAGACCCAGGTATAAACCCGTACTTCAAGTACATACAGACAGTTCTAACACTGGTAGTAGCCTCCCCCAGCATGCTAACAGCATTCAACATAATAGCCACAATGGAGAGGGGTGGGAGGGCTAGAGGTGGTGAGGGGCTACTAGGCTGGCTCTTCAAACAACCATGGCGCGACCCCGTATACCTAGGGCTCATACTAGCATTCATAACATTCGGTAACGGGGGCATAACAGGGATTATAAATGCTAGCTACCAGCTCAACAACGTAGTCCACAACACAGCATGGGTTGTAGGCCACTTCCACACAACCGTGGGGACAGCTGTAGCTCTAACATTCATGGTGTACACGTTCCTACTGCTCAGAGAGCTCTACGGAAGAGAGCTTATACTTAAGAACCTAACACCAGCAGTCCCACTACTCTGGTTTACAGGCATGATGATATTCAGCATAGCATACTACGTAGCGGGGCTCGAAGGAGCCCCTAGGAGGACGAGCGATTTAACCTACGGAGGGCTCATACCAGCAGAGTGGATTCTACCACTACAGATTGGAGCCATGGGAGCCCTAGTATTCGCTGTGGGAGGCCTAATATTCCTAGTACAGTTCTTCGGCTCCCTAACAATCGGGACAAGGATACCTATAACACAGCCGGCAACACTCATGCTAAACCCACACCCACCCGGGAAGGCAACTATACTCGATAGAATATCCCTACTGATAATAGCAGCTATAGTGCTAAACATACTTGCGTACTCAGGAGCATTAATAGAGCTCTATGGTAGAGGATTACAGCCAGTACCACCTCTACTACCATAACAGTTAAAACAACCTCCATTCTTCCAAACTCTCTTTTATCCTACTACTGCACTTAAACATGTTACTCCTACCTACATCTGTTTAACAAAGCTCCTTTTAATACTTCTATTACCGCCTAGGATCGCTCTGGTTTTATGACTACACGTATCACCTCACGCCCTTATGAAATCTCTTTGAACTCTGAAAACTAGGAAATGTATTACATATCATATAGGTTGAATTTATGAAGCTCCCCATATCATTCTTTTAGTTGCTGAGACAGAAAGATCTTGAGGTCTACGAGTGTTTCAGGCTCTAGTTACCTGGAGGGGGGTTGATGTGTCCTCGGGTGACTGGGGCTAACAGCTCTCCTAGGGCGGTCTAGGCCCTGTTTAACCATTGAGAGGCGGTTGGCGGAGAGTATAAAGGTAAGGAACCACCATCTACTGAGAAACGGTGTGTTGTTTGGGTAGGCTTTATACTCGGAGTGGAGATGATGGTTTTACGTATGGGCTTGTTGGGGTTAGGGTGCCTAAGAGCCATCCTCTTATAGAGTTCTATGGGGCTTTGGATGAGGCTAACTCTATGTTGGGGTTCGCTAGGAGCGTTCTAGGTAGGGATATGCCTGAGTACGATGGGGATCTAATGTTCTTCCAGCTACTCCTGTTTAGGATAGGTTTTAGTGTTACAGCGAGGGATCCTAAGGTTAGCGAAGATGATGTGAGGAGGTTAGAGGATATTGTGGATAAATACTACGGGGAGCCTCTTCGAGCATTCATAGTGCCGGGCGGGCCTCCCGGTATTGCAGCTCTACATGTTGCGAGGAGTTTTGTTAGGAGGGCTGAGAGGAGGCTTGTAGCTTTGAAGGTAGACGGGGTTGTGGATTTCGACGCTGTACTCTTAAAGGCTTTGAATAGGCTTAGTGATGCCCTCTTCGCGTTAGCATTACACGCCTCAAGGAGGGCTGGTTTTGAGCCTGAGAAGGTCTCATTTTAGACTTAGAACCAGATATATACTTTATATACAAGTCTTGTTTAAGCCCACTCCATAGAACCCCCCTCGGTGGAGCATGTGGATTTAGGGGTTATTCTAAAGGCTTTAGTTGTCCTAACGATAGCTGTTTACATAGGGTTTACAGTAGCTTCCTACAGATCGCTTCCACAATTCATAGTCTTTGAAAACATCGGCTGGGTCCTCCTCTACACTCTATGCCTACTCGTACTCGTGTACAGAGAGGAGCCTCTGCCTCTACTCGCGGTAGCCTCGTTTAACGCAGGTAGAGTCTCTAATGCTATAGTAACCTCCACAGGAGATATTGGGAGGCTCGCCATCCAACACTTACCCCTTCTCCTACTACTACTAACCCTAGCAATACTAGCCGCCTACACCGGGCTCCGCAGAGGTCCTTAGAGGTGATGGGGGATGTCCAGTAGGCCTACGGGGTTCGAACGCGTTATCATGGCTTTCGCGGGTTTCGCTGGTATACTTGATACATCCTTCCTCATCCCAGTTATAGCTCTCTACGCTTACAGCCTTGGGGCATCAGAGGCCCAGGCAGGGTTTATAGCGGGGTTGTATAGCATGGTAGCCATACCTGCTAGCGTCGTAGCCGGAGTCTTGATTGATAAGTTCGGTCGTAAAAGGATGCTAGTCTTAGGTCTCTTATGGGATTCAGCTTCAATGCTATTATATGCTCTCGTTATAACCCCAGCCCAGCTGGCTTTTGTTAGAGCTCTCCACGCCCTAGGGGGGAGCCTTGTATTCCCTGCATTCATAGCTAGGTCTAGGGAGGTTAGCGGTGAGAGGGCGGGTCTGGGGTTGGGTTTAATGCTAGCCCCGGTAGCGTTAGCCATAGCTATAGGCTCTGGGAGTGCTGGGGTTGCTACAGCTGTTCTAGGCTATAGAGTGTCCTTCACCCTAATAGCTTTGATTCTAGCTGTAGCTGGGTTCCTAGCTCTAACGTTACCACCGAGACCTGAGGAGAGGGCTTGGAGGGGTTTGAGAGGTGTTGCTAGCGGGCTTGGAGAGGTGATGCCCAGTGTGCTAGCGGGCCTATGGGTTATACTCGTTTTATACATATCAATAGGTTTAATCGTGGGAGGCCTAGCTACAAGCCTTGTAAAAGCTGGGGTCTTAGAGGAGAGGGAGGCTAGGCTGGTGACTGGGATCAGCGTATCTCTATCAAGTTTAATTGCCGTGGCATTCTTCATAGTTAGCGGGCTCGCAGCCGATAGGTTTGGGGTTCCATTGGTGCTACTCTACTCCTCAATATCCGGATTTATAGGCTTCGCCATAGCTGCTACCAACCCAGCCACAGCAGGGGTTATGATAGGCTTAGCTGTGTTCGGTGTAGGGCTAGCAGGTTTAATGCTAGTTAGCACCATACTTGTAAGCAATGCTCCTCCGAGAGCCCGGGGGACCTCGATAGGGTTACAGCAGGTTTTAAACATTGTAGGTGTAGCAATAGGAGCCCCCATAGGCGGAGTTCTAGCAGGAGCCGGCCCGAGACCCCTCCTACTCCTTGCAGCTGTGGTAACCCTTCTAGCGCTAGCTGTCATACCTTTAACACGGCATTCTAAGAGCTCCAAGTAACCCTCTTGATGGCGTTTAATGCTATTAATGCAGCTTTAACCATCGTTTCTTTGAGCTCCTCGCTTGTTGCATGTCTCCATGTTACCAGGCTATCGCTTACCACTAGTAGGGCTCCAGCCTTAAACCCCCTAATACCGGCTAAGGTGAAGAGAGTTGCACACTCCATCTCCACCGCTATAACACCTCTACCACTCCACCTGGAGGCGAATTGAGGGTCTTCAGCGTAGAAAGCATCGCTTGATATCACGGGGCCTAGATGGTATCTAGCTCCCATACTAGAAGCCTCTTCTACCAGGAGCTTTAGGAGCTCATAACTGGGCACTGCTGGAGCGCACGCATACTCTCCTATATACTGGTAGTATAGACCGCCCGGGTGGTAGCCTGCACCTGTAGGTATTACGAGATCGCCTATACCTACATCCCCAACCAGGGAGCCGCAGGTTCCAAGCCTGATGATAACCCTAGCCCCCAGCATGTAGAGCTCCTCGAATACAATGGAGGCTGACGGCCCTCCGACACCGTGTACGGCTACACTAACCCTTACACCATCATAGAAGCCTGTGTATACATTAAAACCCCTACTCGTACTAACTAGCCTAGGATTAGATAGCATTGACGCTACCAAATCAACCCTACCAGGGTCCCCAGCAACTATAATCCTCTCCGCCACATCGCCAACCCTAGCTCTAATATGGACGGGGGCCCTCAAGACATAGAACACCCTGATGCCCAGACGAGTTTGCCAGGCTAAAAGCTTATACACCTTAGAGATCTTCATCCTAAGTAGGCTGGGAGTCCGGGATAAGGGTGCGTTCAATGAGCAGTGTTAGAGCCCCCCTCCACCAGGCTTGCGTAGAATCCGGGAACCTGTGTAGCGTGTGTGCTTATAAGATAAACTCTAATATTATAGCCAGCTGGGAAGTTGACGTTATAAAGGCGCTCTACGAAATCTCGAAGAATGTTAAATTAAACCATAGGTATGAATCCTCAGCTATAGCTGGTTCAACCCTCTACGTAGCCCTCGAAGGCCCCCCTGTTGAGGAGCTTGAAAGGGAGCTAGCTAGGAGGGTTAAGATGAGAGGGGTTGAAAGGGTTAGAGTAATATACTATAGAGGTGGACTGGAGAAACTCCTCGAAGCAATCCTCGGCCAGAGGGTTCTAGCTATAAACAGAGTTTATAGTAGTGATGGAAGCTCAACGTTGATAGTAAAGGTTGAGAGAAGGGATCCTGGAGCGGCAAGACTGGCATCGCTCCTCCTTAAAACCCAGGTTGAAGTGGAAGCCATCGAGCCTAGGAAGCCTAGAGTTGAGGGAGCTAAGATGAGGAAACATGATATAAAACGTGTTCTAGAGAAAATCTAGGAGTAAAAGCTTAAAACCATAGCCGCATAGCGTGAAATAAGGGGTTCCCTGTGACTGTAAAGGACCCGGAGTTAATGGCTATATTCGAGAAAAGGGTGTTATTGAAGAAGGTTTGCAGGAAATGCGGAGCTCTAAACCCGATGGATGCAATCAAATGCCGTAGATGTAGGAGTAGAAACTTGAGGCCAAAGAAGGTTAAGTAGGATTGAGCGGAGAGGAGTTAAAGGAGGTTTACTGGAAGCTCTCTAAAGCCCTTAGAGGGCCCTATAGCGTAGCCCCCATCCTGATGACTGGTGGTATCGTGTTATCTGCGGCCACCGCTCTAGGGCCTCGGAGCCTCCTAGCTGAAATGACCCTGATGACAGCCTTGTTCATGGCAATCCTGGGGGGTCTCATGGAGCTCTACTACATGATCCTACTAAGCTGGGCTTCTAACATAACTAGAGGCGGGGGCCCCAGCTTCAAGGACATACTCTACGCTCTAACCTCAATAGGCCTCTATTACACCTTGATAGGCATTGTAATGCTGTCTCTAAAGGTTAACAGCTACTCGAAAACCCTATCCTGCAACTGCAACTCCAACACCCTATACTCTCTCATAACACTAGGAGTACATCTAGCTAGGAGCCAAGCCTGCCTATCCATCTGCGCCAGCTCTAGAGTAGAGGAGCTCTTAGTCAAGGCCGAACAGCAAGCCCTTATAGAGGAACCCCATGTATAAGCTAGGAAGTTACGTCTTTTAGTAGATGCCGGTTCCCTGACTTTATACTCTTTAGGCTCACCGCCAGCCCCCTCTAGGTAGCCGGGACCTGGAACACTCGTGGATCTCAAGACCTTGTCTCTCTTAGTAGCTAAAGGGAATGTCATGGAGCTTCATAAATTCAACCTATACCAGCTTCTGAACCCTAGCCGTTTAATAGTCGTAGGCATGAAGTGCTAATGTTATAAGGATTTGGGTATCTCGTACTAGGGGGGTCGTCGGGATGGGTAGAGTTGAGGAGCTTTCATCAAGTCTATCTAGGTACGCTCACCTACTAGGGTTCCCGGTTAACGTGGAGTGGGTTAGGCTTGTAGAGGAGTTGCAGGAGAGGATTATGGAGGATGTTAGGGGTGAAGCGGGTGGATATGAGAGTTTGAGAAGTTTCGTGGTTGCCCTAGAATCTAGAGGGTACATAGCTAAGGCTATGGAGGAGGTTTCTAAGGCTCTAAACGATGAGGTGGAAAACGCTGAGAAGGCATTAAAGGCCGCTATAACAGGGGATATAGAGGTTAGAGGGGCTAGGGTGGCATTAATAGTCTTACAAGCAGTAGCTAGAGCTTACGCAGAGGAAGCCCTTAAAAGAGGAGTTACAGTTGAAACCTCAGCCCTCTGCCCCCTATGCGGAGCTCTAAGCGAGACTATGTTCAAAGAGAAGGGAGGGTACAAAATGGTATGCCACTTCTGCTCCTACACATGGCTTGTATCAGAAGGTAAGCCAATGTGCCCCTACTGTGGCAACCAAGACGAGCTATCAATAGCCGTGGTATCAGATAAACAAATGAGAGTAGCCCTCATGAAATGCTGGAACTGCAACTCAACATGGAGGACAATAATAGACGAGACTATAGAAACCCCCCTTATATTAAAACCACTAATCGCAATGGCAGCAGAAAAGCTTAGACCAGCCCTAGGGGAAATTGAAAGACTAGTTGAGACGAGGAGGAAAAGATCCTGAACCAGGCAACCTATTACAGGTTAAAGTGATAGGGGATCGGCTCATGATCTTGACAGTCGACTTTGAGCTCCTGAAAATTCATCCTTATCTTTAGGAGTGAGCAGTAGTAAGCCCCCAAATCCTCTCGAAGGTACCTGCATGTAAGACACATCCTTGCCTCCCTCACTACCCCCATTCTATAGAGGTTAACCGCCAGTAACACGAGGCCTTTAAAGAGGTCCTCCAACGACTCTCTGTCAAGTCTTTTAATCGCTCCCTCGAATATTCCAAGACACTCTTTGAGCTCCTCAAGCACCTTGCCCCCCTTCTCGCTTAGCTTAATCTTTGTTACCCTCTTATCGAGATCGCTTTGAGAAACCACTATAAGACCCTTCCTTGCTAAAGCTGATATCGCATCATTCACAGCCGGCTGTGTTACGAGAAGGATCCTAGACAACCTTGTAACACCTCCACCCCCCACGCCTCCAGATCCTGCTAGGAGGAGGAGCTCTGCCTGAAGAGCTGTAATACTATGCCTAGAAGAGCATCTTCTCAACACATACTCGTAGGCCTTTGAAATCCTGTCGATTAGGTCGAACGTCTTCCCTTCGAGACCCTCTGGAGACCCCAACATAGACCCTCCAACTCTAACCGCTCTCCTAGAATAAATGAGGAGTATATAAAAAGGATGTGATCCAGCTTACATCTGGAAGCCTCGCCCTTTTTAAAGGGTGGGAGGAGGTCACCAGTCTCCTTCCTTAGCATATGGGTAGCTCCAGAGGGCTACCTGGAGCACGATCGATTTGAACCATGCATTATACATCCTCTCAACATCCTCGTCGCTGTGACCTTTTCTAGCTAGGAAGGGTTTGATGGTGGCTGTAATGGGGTATATGAAGGCCACGAGATATCTGAGAGGTATGTGGGGAACGGAGTTAACCCCATCTGTAACGTTCTTCTTAGCCCTGCTATGTCTTAAACCTATCTCATGCTGGTAGTCTAGCCAAACCTGATCGTACTCCCTACAGGTTGTGTCGAGGATCCACTGGCCGAACCTCCTCCTAACCCTCTCTAGGTACTCTCCTATAGGCCTCCCCTGAGGGTCTGAGAAGTAGTAGATTAGATGGGGGTTGGAGCCCACCCAGTTATACCAGAGATCGAGTATATCATCAACCTGATCTCCTAGAACCTCGCATGCCATCCTAAGATACCTTATATCCTCGTCTCCCAGCATAACAGTCTTCTTAAGTAACTCGAAATCCCCCCAGCTTATAGGAGACCTCGGAACCCTACCCATATCGTAGCCGGGGATCTCAGCCATCTCCCCTCACCAAGCAAATTTGCATAGGACTCCTATATAAATACCTGTATATACTATTCAGGAAACCCGAA
>Ga0326760_1000739_pt1 | contig 16001 bp, 18 predicted proteins | sample GCREP_S_FD_207668 | JGI IMG/M metagenome (GOLD analysis project Ga0326760, IMG submission 207668) | Hot spring sediment microbial communities from Geyser Creek Basin, Yellowstone National Park, WY, United States - GCR.EP_S | ecosystem: Environmental > Aquatic > Thermal springs > Near-boiling... | reverse complement strand
TATTCCAGACTCCTCATTACCGTAGATGGCTGGTTCTCGCTCTCTTTACACTTAACTTTTTGATTTTTGCAATGCATTAATGACCTGCCTCATAAAATCATCAACACCAACCATTGTCATAAGTGGAATACCTATTAATATAGGGATGTCTGGTGGTATACCAGCCTTCGTATATACACCAGCGGTTATTATAATTAGATCGGGTCTTCTAAGTTTAACAGCATTAGCAAGTTCTGCTACCCTATATATTTGCATCTCGGCATTAATCTTGTACTTCTTTAATAACTCTCTCAGTCTCTCCTTAACTAGGTTAGCGGATGCTGCTGCTGATCCGCATGCCACATATATGAGGTACTTCTTTTCTTCAGACATCTTACCACCTGGGTTAGGAGTATTAGATAGAGGGTTTAAAATTCTTTTACCGTATAGACGAGTCTATCTTGGTGAAAAGTATACTATCCTTAGCAAGCTTACTAATCTCCATGTATACACCTCTATGCAAATAACCAACATTAGTTAACCATGAAAATTCGTAGTCGAGGCGATAAATATACTTACCATCTCTTTTACATTTTAATGATATTTTTAGTCTCCTATACACATATTCCCAATTTGTAAACCCTATGTATGTTAACATCTTACTTCCTTTTACTAAAATAGCGTGATCTCTGCTTATTTCTACGAGTTTATAGTTAAGTCTATGAATAAATTTTTCGACAATCTTATAAAGATCAAGGGGGGCCTCAACCTCTGTCGCTACTCTTCTTGGCAATTTAAGCCCCCAGATGTGCCTCTTTATATAGCATTCGCAAAAAAATTATAAACTTGACTTAAAAAAATTTATAAACTTGACTTATGTATGTATAATATAGGAGGGTAAAGCATGATCGACATTATGGGGGCTGTTCAATATTTCCTCTCGCTAGGCCCAGCACTAATGATGCCTGTAATATTGTTCATACTAGCCCTGATCTTTAGGCAACCTGTTGGGAAAAGTGCTAGGGCTGCTATATTAGTCGGCATTGCCTTTGTAGGTATCTTCGCTGTCCTGGGAGCTGTACTCGACGTGGTTAGCAAGATCATAAACTCCATGGTTCAAGCTTATGGGATAAAACTTGTAGGCTTAGATATAGGTTGGCCGTTAACATCCGCTATAACCTGGGCTGTTCCTCTATCAGCGTTGATAATACCTATAGGCTTTATAGTAAACATAGTCCTTCTAGTCTTAGGATGGACTTCCACGTTTGATGCCGATATATGGAACTACTGGCATTGGGCCTTCACAGCGGTAATGGTCTATATGTGGACTAATAACTTAGCACTAGCATATATAATAGCAATAATTACAGAAATACTTATCCTAAAGTTGGCAGATTGGACAGCACCCCTTGCACAGAAATTCTTTGGAATACCAGGGTGTTCACTACCACACACAGAGACCACGAACTGGGCTCCCCTGAACCTAGCCTTAGAAAAAGCTATATTTTCGAGAATTAAGAAACTCGAGGAAATAAAAGCTGATCCCGAGTCCCTGAGAGAGAGATTTGGTGTCTTCGGCGAACCAATGATGATTGGTTTTGTAATAGGTGTATTGCTGGGGTTAATTGCTAGAATGTCGTGGGATTGGGTATTAAGAGCTGGGATCTACGTAGCTGCACTAATGCTACTAATGGGTAGACTTATCGGAATATTAATGGAGGGACTAGTTCCCATCGCTGACGGCATAAGGGAATTCTTTGAGAGATCAAAGAGGTTCAAAGGAAGAGTTATTTGGATAGGCATCGACGCAGGACCTATAGGGAACGCAAATCCACCATCAATCGCCGTAGGATACATTTCAATACCTCTACTATACTTAATAGCTGTTTGTTTAAGCTATATAGGAGCCAACCAAATCCTCCCATTAGCTGATGTAGCAATAATACCGCTATTCTTCATGTGGGCAGCGGCAGCGTCTAGGGGTAATTTAATTAAGGCCTTCCTTAATGGATTGATAACATTGACATTAGTAGTTTACCTTACCCATCTTTTCGCTTCACCACTAACAACCGCGGCTATATCCATTGGATATGCTATTCCAGTGGCTCTTGCCTCAAGTCTAGATGCCGGCTCACACGTATTACCCTTTGTACTGATGTACCCGATAATCTCCTTCGTCTCGGGTAATATGGGCGGCTTTGCATTTGGCACGATACTGTTAATAATATACTTTGCTGCTTGGTATTATGCGAGAGATATGCCGAAGAAATTGGCAGAGAAACTATAATTTTTTATAATTTTTTAAAACTCATCCTGGAAAGGGGACTAATCTCTCATGCTCGTCTCTATAGATCTAGGTACAAGTGCCGTTAAAGTAGCTGTTTACAACCTAGATGGTAGCCTCTTAGAGCTAAATAAACACCAGATCCAGAGGCAAGATCCCGAAGAATGGATTCATGCTATTGAAAAAGCCATTCCAAGAGTACTTAAGAGAGGCGCTGATCAAGAGGTGTTCGTCACCGTTGATAGCACTTCTGGATCTTTCTTAATGGTTGACGAATATGGTAATCCATTAATTAAACCAAGTATGTATTATGAAAAAGACATAGAAGCATATAACCTCATTAAAGAAAAAGAAGCTATAAAAGAGTTAAGCCAAAGAGGAGTAATAATAGACCCTTCATCGCCTTTAACAAGGCTATATGGTATAAAAAAACGATTTCCCAACTTATACGCTAAGACTAAATGGATAGTCCCTGTAACAACATGGTTATTGTATAGACTATGTATAAGAGAGGGGGAGAAGTGGATTAATATCAAGACAGATTTCACAAATGCGTTGAAGTTTGGTTTAGACATACTAAAGGAAACACCTCGATATTTTACTAGAGTCTACGATGAGTTAGAACTTGACATAAACAAAATGCCAGATTTAGCTCCTAGTGGAGAATTTATATGTAAAGCTAAAAGTCGCTGGTCTGAGAGAATAGGTCTCTATAACTCAGGTGTTTATCAGGGGATGACCGATGGCGTTGCTTCTGCACTTGCCTCTGGCGTATTAGAATTAGGTAGTGTTAGTGTTTATAGTGGGTCTACAACGGTCATTAAGATGGCTACTAAGAAGCTAATAACACATCCATCTGTATATTACCACCTACATCCATTAGGAGGATATTTAGCTAGTGTTACAACAGGTTTCACAGGATTCTATTTATCTTGGATGTGTGAATTGTTTAGCATAGAAATGAATAAGGTTGATCAATTGGTAGAGAACATAAAAATAGGCGACGAATTCCTATTTATTCCACCTGGCGATAGAGCCCCCTTCTATGATCCTTCTATAAACGCCTCCATACTCGGATTAAAAATATCCGAGAATGAGACCAGGGAATATACTATAGGAAGGTTTCTCAGAGGTTTTATGATCGGATTATCACTAGCCGAAAATTATCTGATTCATTTATTAGAAAAACTATTTGAAGTAAAAGCCGTAGAAATAGGGCTAAGTGGTGGAGGTGTAAAGTCAAAAGTTCATAATATATTGAGAGCCTCGATTTACAGAAGAACTGTAAAGATCTACCCCGACGTAATAAACACAGGACCTCTAGTACCAGTACTACTCAAGACACATTTATACAGCAACTTAAACGCTATTAAAGAAAAGTTTATAAAACCTATAGAAACAATAAGACCAGATCCTAGCTTGCAAGAAGCATACAGTAAGCTCAGAGAAAAATACAGCAATATTTGGTCTATACTAAAAGAAATTTACAATAATTTACAATAAGTAGTTAAAACTTCACTCAGAAAATTTTAGCCTATTATTTTTCCCACCCAGTACCTATCGACGAGAATGGTTAATCTCCAGGTTATTCACAATGGTTCTTAAGCCTTATTGATATGTAATATCCATTAGCAGTAGAAATAAAGTTATTTTCACTAAAGTTTCCAGACTCCTTATTACCATAGATGGCTGGTTCTCTCTTCTAAGTCTTCTCGAAATCCCCCCGCTAAGCGTGTCTTAGGGGAAATTAGTTAAAGCCATGGCTTTAACTCTTCAAGTCCTATGGAGACCATGTATTCTCTAATGCTACGTCTAGATTCCTCATTATTACTGCTACTTAAAACTCTGCTCAATAATTCTTTTTTCACACTATTTACACTTAACTTGGAGATAACATATTTGACTAAACCTACTTGTGTTGGGTTTACACTGAGACCTCTAATGCCTAATCCCAGGAGCACGGGTATTGCAGGAATTTTACTAGCCATTTCACCACATACTTCTACCTCAATACCCTTTTCTAGAGCTTTAGATACACTGATCTCTAGGAGTCTTAGCAACGCTGGATCTAGTTCATCATAGAGATAACTAACTCTAACGTTACCTCTATCAACAGCGAGTGTATATTGTGTTAAATCATTTGTACCATAACTTACGAACTTAATTAACCCTGTTTCAACAAGCTTATCTATCATTAGTGCTGCCGCAGGTGTCTCCACCATTATGCCTATTTTAATACTAGATAACATCTTATTATCGAGTCTTAATTCCCCTATCAAAGTATTTAATAACTCTACTGTTTCACGCACCTCACGAGTAGTGGTCACCATGGGTAATAGTAACCGTAAGTTTTCATAGACACGTAGAGCTCTCAAAAACGCCCTCAGAAATGGCTTAAATATTTCTTCTCTATATTCGAGTAGTAATCTAATACCTCTTAAACCGAGAAATGGATTATCTTCTTTGAGAATAAGATAGGGTAGTGGTTTATCAGCACCAAGATCTGGCGCTCTAATAACTACTACTTTATCTCGGAAGAATTCAGCCACTTTTATAAATGTGTTATATAGTACATCTTCACTTGGCGCTTTCTCCTTCATCATGTAGAGAAATTCAATTCTAAATAATCCAACTCCATCACAACCAGATGAAGAGGCTACTCTAGCCTCCTCAAGATCTCTAATATTACATAAGACGTCAACAATGTAATTGTCTAGTGTAGTAGCTTTTATAAATGCATTTCTCCTAATGATACTTTTCAATTCCTCAAACCTAGTAAGCTTCGCCATATATTTCTCTAACTCACTCTCCCCTGGTTTAACTACGAGTAAACCATCAAGAGCATCTAAGACCGCTATTTCTCCATCTTTAATATCATCTAATCTTATCTCAGGGATTATGATGTAAGGTATATCATTACTACGAGCTATTATAGCGGCATGTGATGTTACTCCACCTTTCAAAGTTACTACTCCCTTCACCCCCTCCTTAGCAAATTTAATCATATCTGTTGGTGTCACGTCTTCCGCTATAATGATCTTGTCGCGTATATCTAATATACCTCCTCCTTCAGTGTAACCCATGAGGTATTTTATAAGAGATGATGCAATACTCCTTAAATCCGCTTCTCTTAAAGCTATTAAGCTACTCCCACTCTCCCTAAAGGAATCTCTATATTTTAAATACACTCTCTTAACTGCTAACTCACTACATATATTTTCACTTCGCACAATATCTTTAGCCTCATCTACTAAAGATTGAGCCATTAATTCATATGCTTCTAATAATTCACGCTCACTCTCCGGCGCCTTCTTCTTTATTTCACTAAGTAACTCAATGTATTTCTCCAAGGCAACGTCGAGTCTTATTTCTTCACGCGTACTGAATTCACAGTAAGTAATGTCGAGATCTTCTACAGTCTTAACAATGTATCTTATAAGAGGAGCTATTGAAACCCCTTGTGAAGCAATTATACCTTTAAATACAGGCAATAAATCACCTTTCCCCCTTTTACCAAGTAAAAGAAATTACTTAAAAACATATTATAAAAACATATTACTGCTAATAGTGCTAGGAGAATAAAGACTTATTCACGCTGATTTTAAAGTAACGTGAAAATTTTATAATTGAAACCTCAATTTACATAGAGCTGGATTTATAGAGGATGAAGCATTTTACTTGTCGATCTCAGGTAACTCTTCCTCTACAAGTTTTTTTATCTCTTCAGCTGCTATTTTCTCATCCTCCCCATTAATTTCAATTAATATTTCATCGCCACAATCTGCGCCTAAAGAGAGAACTTGGAGGATATTTTTAGCATCAGCTACTTTATCCCCCTTTTGAACCTTAATTATAGATTTAAATGCCTTACATTTCCTCACGAATACTGAGGCGGGTCTTGCGTGTAAACCTGATCTGTTCTTTAGTTTAATCGACAATATTGTTACCAATTATAACCACCTAGATAAAAATATGAGTTAATATGTGGCCTTATAAGTTCTCATATGTTTCAACATCAACATAGAGTCAATTTAAAGTGTCTTAACATATTTAAATAAATACGAACACAAATAAATATATCTAGACCCGCTAGGGAGGCTTTATGGATATCTTAGTACTAGATCTAGACATTGAAAACAATGACCGCGAGAAGTTGTTATCTCACCTAGCTGGAAAACTCTACGATATGAACTACGTTGATGAAAAATATTTAGAAGCCCTATTAAAAAGAGAGCGAGAATATCCTACTGGCTTAGTTGTTAGAAGCGACTTCAACGTCGCTATTCCACACGCAGATGTCGAATATGTTAAAAGAGAGGCCTTAGTGGTTGTTAAAACACATCGTAAAGTTACTTTTAGGAAAATGGATGAGCCAGATATTGAGATCCCTGTTGATGTTGTATTTTTATTAGTTATTAAAGAGCCTAAAGGATATGTTAAATTCTTAGCATCATTAACAGAGTTATTCTCAAAAGAAGAGTTCATTAAAACTATACTTAATGGCACATCACGGGAAATCGAAGAATATTTAAAAAGACATTTATTGAGTACTCGTTTAGAGTAAAGTTTAATACTCAAAACTAGCTCTTTAATAACTCTAAGAATTCTTTAACTATCTCAGAAAATCTAGGGGACTCAAATATACCGGTTCCTACGATGAGTTCGTCGGCTCCTTTCTCTATGATCGTTTTTGCATTATCTATTTTTATTCCTCCATCACATGCTATTGTGAAATCATAGCCTCTCTCTTCGCGTATTCTATGTAACTCTTCCACCTTCCTAAGCATTGAAGGTATCATTTTCTGCCCACCATAACCAGGCTCTACTAATAATACTAAAACAGCATCTATTTCACTTAGAATATATTCGAGAGCTTGAACAGGCGTTGCAGGATTTATGGCAATGCCGGCCTCTGAATTTATATTTCTAATATAGTTAATTAATCTTAAAGGATATAATGTTGCTTCATAATGAAAAAAGATCCTTGTAAATAGCCCACTAGGAGTCTGCATAATGAATTTTTCGGGGTTTACAACCATTAAATGTGCCTCTAAGTCTAGATCTGTTATATTTCTCAATTGTTTAGCAAATTCTAATCCAAACGATAATTGTGGTACAAAAGAGCCGTCCATTATATCTACATGTATAACTCTCAACCCATACTCCTTTGCCAATTGAATTTTCTCGGATATCTCGTAGAAAGGAACGTTTAAAATTGAACCAGATAAAATCTTCTTTCTTGCTCTCTTCTCCACCACTATTATTTACCACCTACTTCTTAGCAGCCAAGATGCTTACTATTTTCTTTTCTAAAACATCCTCACCTATACCTGTTAAGAACGGCATGGCATTTAAAACGGGAATACTTTTATCCTCAACAGGAACAAAAGTTGTTGCCAATATGAGGTGAACTCTTCCAAGCATTTTTATGAAATAGTTAACTTCCTGTGCCTTAGCTTGATATACTTCTCCTCTAATTTTATACTTATCAAGTATTTTTCTTACTTTCTCCGCTACATACGTGGCTGTCGCAATAGCTGTTCCACATGCTACTAATATGCGGACGGGCTCTTGTTGACTCATTACTTTCACCAGCACCTCTATTATACTAAAATTCTATATATTTTGCAAGGTTTTAAAAACTATAATCACACTTATTCATGAGATCATTCGTAACACTCTATCTCTCCTATAATTTCCCCTACATTTACCTCTCCTTCACTTACTATTATCTTAACTATTTTTCCACTACAAGGAGATACATACATAAATGTTGACTTTTCACCCATCATTTCAACTAATTCCTCATCTTTTTTAACATATTCTCCCTCTCTCTTTTTCCACTCGATTATAATTACTTTTTCTGCCGAAGGATCAAATCTAGGTGCTTTTATAGATACTTTAACCATATAAAGTCACCTTATATTTTTACTTGGTTAGCTCTAATATTGCTTTAATTATCTTGTCAGAAGTAATCATGTAGGCTTTTTCTAAGATCGGGGAGAAAGGTATATGTACATCTGGTGGAGTAAGTATTTTAATGGGTTTTTTGAGTTCTTCAAAGCAATGTTCGTATATTATTGATGCAACATAGCTAGCAACACTTGAATGAGGATGCTCTTCTGAAACTATAAGAACCCTACCTGTTCTCTTAGCTGCATTTATAATACTCTCAGTATCAAGAGGTTTTAGGGATTGAAGATCAACTAAGTGTACAGTGACTTCTTTTGGTAGTTGTTTAAGCGCCTGAATAGACTCGTACACTGTTCTACCAAAGGTTATTAATGTTACATCTTCTCCCTCATTAATTATACTTGCCTTACCAAATTCGACTTCATAATCTCTCTCTGGCACTTCGCCGACAAATCTATAATATATCCAGGCAGGATCAATAATTATTGTTGGTTTATTTTGCCTAAGAGCGTGTTTATATAATCCTTTACAATTATAGGGAGTTGATGTCACTACAATGTTTAATCCTGGTATATTAGTAAAGAGACTGGGAAAGAATTGAGAATGTTGTGGACCATGTTGTCTTCCAAGGCTATATTGCGTTCTAATTATAAGTGGAAGATCTCTTTGTCCCGCAGTTAAAAACCTAGCCTGAGCCATGTGATTTACGATCTGTTCCATTGCTAGCGGTAAGAAGTCCATATACATAATTTCAACTATAGGCCTTAGTCCCGCTAATGCTGCCCCTATTCCAAATCCTACAAGACCAATCTCGCTTATCGGGGAATCTATAACCCTTTCTGGACCAAACTTCTCAAATAATCCTTTGCTAAAACCGTGTGGTCCTCCTTTACGCACATCCTCGCCGATGTATATTATACTGTCATCTCGATCCATTTCTTCAATTATTCCTTGCCTACACGCTTCTATATGGCTCATTTTCATTTACTACACCCCTACACATAATTATATAACTCTTCTATTGTTAATGGTGAGCCTTTCCTGGCTTCTTCAAACGCCTTTTCCACAGCTTGCTTAGCTTTTTCGAATATAACTTTAAACTCATCGTGTGTTAATATTCCCTCAATTATTAATCTATTAGCAAACATCATGATCGGATCTTTCAATTTACCGTATAATTCAACTTCTCCTAGTGGCTTGTAGAGCGCTTTATCATATACCCCATGCCCCTTTAAACGATATGTACTTGCAACTACAGCAAGAGGACCTTCTCCACTCCTTAACTCATCCTCATAGATTTTTAATCCTTTATAAACAGATAATGGATCATTACCATCAACTACTAGTATAGGCACATTATAACCTAGAAACCTCTGTATTATTACATCTTCGTCTCCAAATAGATCAGATGTCCTTGTAAACTCAGCATACTTATTATCTTCGCACATTAAAATTAGTGGAACTCTTAAAAATGAAGCCATTACTAATCCTTCGGCAAAAGCCCCAGTATTAGTTGCACCATCTCCAAAAAACACTATTGTAACGTTTCCAGTTCTACGATATTTATGGTAAAAAGCTACGCCAACAGCTATTGGAACTTGACTCCCAACTATTGCAGAAGCATAAAGCCCTCCTTTTGAAATATCTACAGGTAAATGCATTGAACCACCAAGACCTCTCAAATTACCTTCTTTAAAGCCTAATAGCTCTGCAAAGAGCTTAGTGAGCTCTATACCAAGCATTATTGCATGTCCATGTCCTCTATGGTGACTTAAAACTAAGTCTCCTTTCCGCAGAAAGTGTTTTACACCTGCTGCAATAGCTTCTGAGCCAAAGTATAAGTGAGCAGGCCCCATAAGCACTCCTTCTCTTAAATATAGTTCTTCTACTTTTTCCTCAAAAGTTCTTATTAAGATCATTGTTTCAAGCATATCAAGCAGCTTGCTCTTATCAAGTCCAAGTTTATTATACTCACTTATAACAGGTGTACTTATGTGGAAAACATTTATTTTCAATATAATCACCTTTAGGAGATTACATAGTCTTCAAGCCTAAAATTCCTTATTTTATCTTCAAGCTTAGCTAAGAAAATTGCGGCATCGACTCCGTCAGCTATCCTATGATCAAATGTTATTGAAAAAGTAGCTATTTTCATCGTTTTTAAATTACCATTAGACATAAGAAGCAATTTCTCTCTAACTCTCCCTACTCCGAGTATTGCAACTTGCGGTGGATTAATTATCTGTGTAAAATAATCTATACCATACATTCCAAGATTTGACAACGTAAATGTTCCACCTACCAAGTCTTTTTGTTTAAGTTTAAAACTTCTAGCCCTCATTATAATATCAACGTATTCCTTGTAAAGCGTCTTTAGATCTTTCTCATCAACTCTTCTTATAACAGGAGTTACAAGACCTCGCTCTGTTTGAACAGCAATCGCTATATTTACATCTTCATATACTATGAGCTGATCTTCACCTTGTAACTCCGAGTTGAATATACTACCCTTTAAAACCTCGGAAAGAGGTTTTAGTAACATAAATGTAAACGAAACCTTTCCACCTAGAATTGCCTCAAATTTTTCTTTAATACTTAATAATGGCTCTACATTAATTGTTTTAAATAAAGTAACATGAACAGCCGAATGATACGAAGAACTTAGTCTCTTCGCTGTTAACTTTCTAACAGCATCAAGTTTTCTAATAAACTTTACTTTTGGATAATATTTCTCTTTAATATATTCAAGAACATCTTTTTCTGTAATTTCTCTAGTACCAGTTTTACTAAACAACTCATCTAGACTTATGTCGTATTGTTCAAGCAGGTATTTAAGTTCACTATGTAACTCCACCAAGTTCCACCCAAGGAGGAAAAAATATAAACCCTTCCCTTTATAAATATTAAAGCGAGGGGTATACTATATGAATGGCATTATAGAAGCCATATATGCCGTCTTCCAAGCCTTTATGGGCTTGGGGGCTTCTGTTGCTATTCCTATAGTCATATTCTTTCTAGCAATAGCTTTAAGAGTTCCGCCAGGTAAGGCTGCTAGATCAGCTTTAACTATAGGCATAGGTTTTGTAGGAATTTTCTTAGTAATAGGTTTCTTTATAAATACTATTGCCCCTGTGACAAAAGCGCTAGTTGAAGTAAGTGGAATAAAGTTAGAGGCTATAGATGTAGGGTGGCCTAGTGCTGCTGCCATAGCATTTGGATCTATAGTTGGAATAAGCATGATTCCAATAGTGCTCGTGGTTAATTTAATACTACTAGCCCTTAGAGTTACGCGTACAATTAACATTGATGTTTGGAATTACTGGCACATGGCGTTCGTCGCAAGCCTAGTCTACATTTACACAAATGACTACCTATTAGGAGTACTAGCAGGTATAACTATGACTGTTGCATTATTAGTCATAGCTGACGAGACAGGCCCAATGATACAAGAAATGCTTGGAAGCCCTGCAATATCCTTACCACACGGTTTCTCAGCACCCTACGCTGTGTTGGCATATCCATTTGCAAAACTATTTGATAAAATCCCATTTCTAGCTAAAATTAAAGCTGACCCTGAAACTATTAGAGCAAAACTAGGACTACTTGGAGAAACACCGGTACTAGGTGCAATATTAGGCTTTATTTTATCTGTTCTTGCTAGACAAGACTATAAAGTTGTAGCTGCTACTACAATAGGACTAGCTGCTGTAATGCTACTACTACCTAGAATGGTTAAAATACTTATGGAAGGCCTTGTCCCCATAGCAGACTCTGTAAGAGATTATTTCGTGAAGAGATATGCGGGTAAAAGAGAGATCTATATAGGGTTAGACTCAGCTATTGCAACCGGTCACCCAGCAGTTATAGCTACCGCGTTGATCTTAATTCCAATATTTATCGCTGAAATGCTTGCACCATGGAATAGAATACTTCTATTAGCAGACTTGCCGGTAATAGTATTCTTAATGTGCATGGCCGTACCAGTCTTCAAATACGACATAGTTAAAAGCGTCATATTTGGTGCTATTATAAACCTCATTGGCTTATGGATGGGCACTAACATCATGAGCATATATACTGACACAGCCCGTTTCGTTGGATTTCCAATACCAGCGGGATATGTTTACGTATCTAGCATCTGTGATGGCATGAACCCGTTCACATGGTTGCTCGTAAGAGCCAGCGACTTAGGGAAAATAGGAGCTATAATATTTATGTTAATTATTATAATAGGATGTAGCATAGTCGGCTACATGAGGGAGAAAAAGCGCGTAGTTGTAACTTTACCTCCTGCACCAACAGCTTAAACCAAAAGTTTTTTAAATCCTTAAATCCTCATAATTCTTTATCCTAATCTCACTTAGAGCAGTTATGGCGTCTTTAATGCATTTAAGGCTTATTAAGACTGAGTGGCCTGAAAACCCATATTTAAACCTTGCCTATGAAGAAGCGTTTTATAAACTTACAAATACTCCTACCATTAGATTTTGGAGAAATAATAAAGCCGTTGTTATAGGAAGACTTCAATTCCCAATAACTGAAATAAATGCCATTATTGCAAAGAATCTAGGTGTCAAGTTAGTGAGAAGATTTACGGGCGGTGGTGCAGTTTACCACGATCTTGGCGTCTTAAACTATTCGGTTGTCGTTTCCTCTATAAGCTTAGAGGAGGCCTTTAAACTCGCTGGTGAAGTCGTTGTAAATGTATTACATGAATTAGGTGTTAAAAACGCCTATTATAAACCACTAACCGATATAGATGTTGATGAGTTAAAAATATCAGGTTTAGCGGGTTCAAAATATGGTAATAGAATCATTGTTCACGGCTCTATGCTCATATCCAGTGATAAGAACACTTTGTGGCAAGTATTAAGAGCTTCAAAAAGAGAAGAAGTGGTAAAAAAGAAATTTACCCATAGCCGTATAAGACAAGTAATTACGCTAGAAGAGATCTTAGGTAAAGTCGATTTCTCAGATATCACTGAACGCCTCGCATTAACTTTTTCTAAAAAATTAGGACTAATAATAGAACCAAGTCAAGCTACGATCAGAGAATTACTATTTGCAGTAGACTTATATTGGAAAAAATACTCTACCTTAGAGTGGAATCTGACTTATATAAGTGAATTAAAAGAGCTCGCTAGTGATGATGAGTATCAAGCTCTAATGGAAATCAGCAAGCCAAATATACATCAAGACAAAGTAGTGAAAGATCTCATGAAGACATTGAATATTGTAAAGTTTAATACGTAAGTCGATATTGGAACTTACTACACGGCTTATTATAGAACAACTACAATACTACTACATATTACGTCATAAATAATATGAGGAAGAAGGTTATTATCGTGACTTTCATGAACTAATAGTTTAAATAAGATGACTCTCTTTATATACGCTAAGAGCTGATCCTAAGAGTCCCTCATTAAATAAAAAGAGTTATATAAATAAAAACCTGTAGTTCTAGTGGATTAAACGGAGAACGCTTGACCATAGAACTAGCTCACTTGTTGAATATGATCCTATTAAGCTTGAAAGACCAAATTACACAATGATTTCTCTCCATAACATAAGGTTTGTTGATGTTATCAGCACGTGATGTGTAGTTAAATGTCCTGGTTAATTAATATATTAACTACGCGTGTAATCAATTTCAGCTAGGTGTTTACTAATTGACATTATAGACCTAAATGAGCTCTTAGAGTGTAAGATTATTAAGAGAAATTCGAGATTCACAGTTATAGTTGAAATAAGTGGTGAGAGAGTTCTAGTTTATACTAATAATACTGGTAAACTTGAACAATATTTATTACATGGTAAAATAGGTTATCTTACTAAGAGTAATAACAGTTCTAGTAAGCTTAAATATAGACTTATCGGTGTTGAGGATTACGGCTATGCGGCGTTAATAGATACGAGACTACAGGAGGAGGCGTTTGAGAAGCTCGTGAACATGGATATTATTCCATGGCTTAAGGGCTACAAGATTATTAAAAAGTATCCTAGAGTAAATGGTAAGATATTTGATCTTCAACTACGTGGCATTAAAGATGAACTTCTAGTTGAGCTTAAGAGTGCTGTATTACGATTAGACGACCACATAGCTGGTTATCCTGATGCTCCAACTAAGAGGGGTAAAGAGCAATTAATACTACTCGGAGATCTAGTGTCAAAGAGCATTTACAAGGGCCTTGTAGTATTTATATGTGGATTACCTCGAGTTAAAATGTTTCAATTATACTGTGATGTAGATAAACAAATAAAACAAGCTGTAGAGTATGCTGCGAGTAAAGGCGTCATCTTCAAGTCTATTAACCTATATTTAGACCCATATAGACGTAAAGTAATAGTAGAGAACTTAGACTTACCAGTTATACTTAAATGCAAACAGTAACTAGTAGTTGAACAGCAAAATTAGTGGCTTACGTGCCAGGTATATGCTGGTATACTCATAAATGCGTTCTATGAGCGTTTTTATACTTCAAATATCATTATTTCAAGCAATAGGTGATTAAAAATTGAGTGCTTCGAGTTCAGCTAAGTATCAATTGTTACCGCACTGTGCTACACATGCTAAGAATTTAATTATTGTAGCGGCATGTGATGGTGCGTCAACTGTAGGGCAAGTTGGTAATGAGGTAGCAAGGGGATTAACTAAGAGATTTCCTGATATTGCTAGAATGTGCTGTCTTTCTGCTGTCGCAGCTGGGAGTAAAGTACACTTAGATATCTTTAGAAACGCTAGAGCAGTAATAGCAATTAATGGATGTCAATTAATGTGTGCTTCAAATATACTTAAACAGAGAGGAATACAAATAACATATGAAGTAGTAATAGCTAATGAGGGAGTAAATAAAATACCTTCATTAGACTTCAGCGATGAAGAGGTAGAGAAAATAACTAGTAAAATAGTTACAGATTTCCTCTCAAAGTTTATAAATAAGTCACAAACGCTATGAAGAAGTAATTACACTGAGAATTATGCAATATATTTAACATTAACAGTTTTTCACTTTCTTCCATATATGTTTAATATTTAGGATTATTTAGATAAGTATTCTTTAGATACTTCTTTGTCATACTTAATTAAGAAAGGGATTTGTTTATGAGTTCTAGTTACTGGGAGTTGTTATGGAGGAGAGCTAAGAGGTTTATTACGAGAGCTGAGAGAGATCTGTGTGGAAGTGATTATGACGGTGCATGATTTAACTCTGAACAATCTCTTCAACTAGCTATTAAAGCAGTGATCTATAGGCTTTTTAGAGTTAAAATACGCGTTCATAGTGCAAAATCTCTTCTTGCCCAACTAAGAAATATGCTTTATGAGTCTAATAGGCGTGATCCAGCTAATATAATTAGCGATCTAGTCTATACCCATAGGAGAGAGCTTGAGCTACTTGAAGAAAGCTATGTTGAAAACAGATATGGTGAATTTGAATATTTAGAGGATCAGGGTAGATCTCGTATTAATGTCGCTAAGAAAGCCTTAGAGGTGTTAGAGAAAATTGAAGTGGAATTGGCTAAGACAAGCAATTAATAGATTTGAGTTATTAAAGAAATGGAGAGAGTTTAGCATCATAGTTGCGAGAGCTGCCCATGAAATTCTCGGAGAAACCTAGTAACCGTCTACGTTATGGGGAGTGTCGTTGAAAATAGAGCCACTGTTTACAGCGATATAGATATAGCTATTATTGTAAAAGACCCTAAATTCAAGAACTTAAACACTACTATTGACATTAAACTCAAAGCAAAGGAACTAGGCTTACTAATAGAAGCCCCTATAGATATCAAAATATTAACTAAAGAAGAATTCGAGAGTTACTTA
>Ga0326760_1000738_pt1 | contig 16007 bp, 15 predicted proteins | sample GCREP_S_FD_207668 | JGI IMG/M metagenome (GOLD analysis project Ga0326760, IMG submission 207668) | Hot spring sediment microbial communities from Geyser Creek Basin, Yellowstone National Park, WY, United States - GCR.EP_S | ecosystem: Environmental > Aquatic > Thermal springs > Near-boiling... | reverse complement strand
GGTGGGTGTGGTATGAGCAGAAGACCTACTAAGCCGCACATGAACCTGGTCGTAATAGGCCACGTGGACCATGGAAAGAGTACGCTGGTAGGCCACATGCTCCTCATGCTCGGAGCTATAGATCCGAAGACGGCTAAGGAGGTTGAGGAGGCCGCTAAGAAGGCCGGTAAGGAGACTGAGAAGTACGCTTGGTTCCTCGATAGACTTAAAGAGGAGAGGGAGAGGGGTCTAACAATAGCCCTATCATTTATGAAGTTCGAGACACCGAAATACTACTGGACCATAATCGATGCTCCGGGACACAGGGACTTCGTTAAGAACATGATTACCGGTACCAGCCAGGCTGACGTTGCTCTGCTGGTAGTATCTGCTAAGACAGGTGAGTTTGAGGCCGGGATGAGCCCTGAGGGTCAGACTAGGGAGCACGCTATACTGGCGAGGACTATGGGTATAGAGAACCTCATAGTTGCTGTAACTAAGATGGATATAACTGAGCCACCGTGGAGTGAGGCTAGGTATAAACAGGTAGTTGAGACCTTGAAGAAGTTCCTGAGGACCCTAGGCTACAGGGTTGATGAGATACCTTTCGTACCGGTATCAGGCTGGCTGGGCGATAATATAGCAAAGCCCTCACCAAACATGCCGTGGTATAAGGGGCTGACGCTCGTAGAGGCCCTAGATACGGCTAAGGAGCCTCTAAAGCCTATTGAAAAGCCTCTTAGGATACCCGTACAGGAGGTCTATAGCATCTCGGGTGTAGGTACGGTACCTGTAGGCAGAGTCGAGACTGGGAGACTTAAGGTTGGGGATAAGGTAGTGTTTATGCCTCCAGCAGTAGTTGGGGAGGTGAGGAGCATTGAGATGCACCACGAACCTCTAGACGAGGCCTTACCAGGCGATAACATAGGCTTTAACGTTAGGGGTGTATCCAAGGAGCAGATAAGGAGGGGCGACGTCGTCGGGCACTTAACTAACCCGCCGACCGTAGTCGAGGAGTTTACTGCTAGGATATTCGTAATGTGGCACCCATCAGCTATACACGTTGGGTACACCCCGGTAATACACGCACACACAGCATCGGTAGCCGCTAGGATAGTGGAGATCATAGGTAAGCTAGACCCCAGAACCGGGCAGATAACTGAGAAGAACCCGCAGTTCATTAAGGCAGGTGAGTCCGCTCTAGTGAGGTTCAAGCCCATAAAGCCTATGGTAGTAGAGAAGTACAGCGAGTTCCCACAGCTAGGAAGGTTCGCAATGAGGGACATGGGTAAGACCGTAGGTATCGGTACGGTAGTAGACATAGTACCAGCGAAGATCGAGATCAAGGCTAAGTAAACCGAAGAACTAGGGTCAAGCTGATGGCTAAAGTAAGGATAAGGCTGTGGAGCGTTAACGTATCCCATCTAAATGACGTTGTAAACCAGATTGTAGAGCATGCTAAAAAACTTGGAGTTAACATATCGGGACCGATCCCGTTACCAACTAAGAGACTCGTCGTACCCGTGCTGGTACCGCCCCACGGGGAGGGTACTAAAGTTTACGAGAAGTGGGAGATGAGGATACACAAGAGGTTAATAGATGTAGATGCTGACGACAGGTTTATGAGGCAGATAATGAGGATTAGGGTACCAGACGATGTCTTCATAGAGATAGAGGTCCTGAGGTAGTTCTCCCTAGATTAGCACTCCCGCAAACTTCTAGCTAACTTTTTAAAAGCCTTCTCAGCATATACCTACTCGGAGCCGGGGTGCCCGAGCGGTCTAAGGGGCCGGCCTGGAGAGCCGGTGGGTGTTACGCCCACGCGGGTTCGAATCCCGCCCCCGGCGCCACCTTATCTAAGTTCTCCGGGATCTCCTAACGCGGTAGCTCTACTAGGGTTTGTAGAGGGTATAGGGACTGCACTTCTAGCTATACGTCAAGGTACTTGAAGAACTCCGTGGGGGTTGGTACTAGCAACACCTCCTCTAACTCCTTAAACTTAATCTCCATATACGCCTCAAGGAGGTCCCTCGTAAACACCGGCTTGAGGAAGTCGTTATCTGATGCGAGTTCGTCAAGTGCCTCAGCCAGACTCCTAGGTAGGGTCCTCTCACGGGGGAATCTGTGTAGGTTGTAGGTGTTCTCCTTGATCGGCTCGCCCGGATCTATGGACTTCCTAATCCCGTCTAGACCAGCTAGTAGTATTGCTGCTATAGCTAGGTAGGGGTTTGATGACGGGTCGGGGGGTCGGAATTCTACCCTCGCATCTGAGGGGGTTATAACCTTAGGTACCCTAACCATAGTGCTCCTGTTCGCCGGACCCCAGGTAGCATATACCGGGGCCTCGTACCCAGGTACTAGTCTCTTGTAGCTATTCACAGTAGGGGCCACTATGGCTGCTAAAGCCCTCGAGTGACTGAGTAGACCCCCTATGAAGTACCTAGCCAGCTGACTTATGCCGTACTCATCGTTCGGGTCGTGGAATACGTTGGTAGAACCCCTCCACAGACTTACGTGTACGTGCATCCCGGAGCCGTTCTCTCCATAGATAGGCTTCGGCATAAATGTCGCCTTAAGTCCTCTAACTGATGCTATAGACTTAGCTACGTACTTAACTGTCTGAATACCGTCAGATAGAGCTTTGGGACTCTTAGCACCAAGTGACAGCTCTACCTGACTAGAGGCTACCTCATGGTGGTAGCTACGTACATCAACATCGAAGTACTTCCCTAGAACTAGGGCTACCTCACTTAGGTAGCTACCGAGTACCTCCCCCACGGTGTGGTAGTTAGAGTCTAAGCCCTTCCCAAAGGACCTGTCTACAAACTCTAACCTATACGCAGTAGCTATTGGAACTCTATACAGTAGTCTAACCTCCTTAAAGACGAAGAACTCAACCTCAACTCCGACTAAAGGCCTTAGACCCTGACTATCGAAGTACTCCTCAACTCCCTGAGTAACGTACCTCGGATCGCATGGATGTCTAATACCCCACTCAACGTATATGTCTGAGATAGCCCTCCAGTACCCGTCTAACCACGGTATTGGCCTTAAGGTACTCTCATCAGCTACTAGCAGTAGATCACTCCTCTCTATAGGTGCCATACCTACGCTACTACCATCGACCTTAGCTACTATAGCGTCCGTACTAGGTACACTAGGTACAGCTACTCTAGTAACTCGTAGTCTACCAGTTAGGTCTGTATAGTGTAGTTCAACCCACCTCACCTTCTCTAAAGCTCCCGGTACGCTCTTTGAGAGCACCACCTCATCGACTACCACTACCAGTACCGCTCATTGTTTGCAGGCTGGAACACTAGATAAAACTACTGTAAATAAGGTGGAACACTTATTAGCGCGTATAGAAGGTCTAGTAAGGGGGTGCTGGTGGTACGTTCTACACATACTAGAGAGTCTCTGAACGAGTTAGACCTGCAGATACTAGACATGGTAAAGGATAATGCCCGGCTAAGCATAAGGGAGATAGCTAAAGCCTTAGGGAAGTCTCCATCAGTTGTGCACAGGAGGTTGAAGCGTCTGGAGAGAGCTGGGGTAATAAAGGGATATGCAGCGTTACTGGACTACACAAAGTTAGGCTACGGGATACATGCACTAACTCTTCTCCAGGTGGAGGGTGCGTATATAACCGACATAGAGAGAATGCTGGCGCAGGAGGCAAACGTTCGGGCAGTCTACGACATTACCGGGGAGTACGATATTGCCATCATAACAGTGTTTAACTCCGTAAGCGAACTCGACAACTTCATAAAGAGAATCCTAAAGGTACCCTACATTAAGAGATCGGTTACCAACATAATCCTACGCGTAGTTAAGGATAGCCCAAATATCGGGCTAGCATTAGGTAGAGAACCCCGCCGAGGACACCCCTGGGTAGAACCAGCCAGCTAGCTTTTAATTAGACCTAGACCCGCCCTTAATTTACTAGGCGCTATAGTCGGCCGGTGGCACTCTGTGTACGATCTCGTAATAATCGGTGGAGGACCTGCGGGCTACGTAGCTGCTATAAGAGCCGTAGGGAGGGGCCTAAAGGTAGCCCTAGTCGAGAGAAGGTTCCTTGGAGGAGAGTGTGCTAACTGGGGTTGTATACCGACTAAAACCTTCCTAGAGGTAGCGGAAGCCTTCTACAAGGCTAAGTCTCTGAGGCTTGCCGGTATAGAACTGAGCGTTAGCTCCCTCTCCGAGGAGACCCTCCTAGACTACGTCCGGAGAGCGGCTCTAAGAACTCGCGAGGGGATTAAGTCTCTCCTAAGCGAGGTAGACCTAGTTGAGGGTTTTGGAAGGATCTCCGGACCCCATGAGGTTGAGATTGTGAGCAGTAGCTCTAGAAGGTTCCTAAAATTTAGGTACGCCCTGATAGCAACTGGTTCCGAGCCTAAGGGGATCCCGGGTGTAGAGTTCGACGGGGAGTACGTTATATCAAATAGGGAGTTCTTTGAGCTCCGGAGACCCCCCGAATCGATGGTTATCGTAGGTGCTGGAGCTGTGGGGGTTGAGGTCTCCACAGCCCTAGCTATGCTGAATAAGGAGATCTACCTCGTTGAGCTACTGGATAGGGTCCTCTACTTTACTGATCCGGATGTATCAGCAGTAGTGGAGAGAAGCCTCCGCAGGTTCGGCATCAGGTTATACTTAAGGTCTACTGTTAAGAGAGTTGAGAAGGTCCCGGGTGGGGTGCGGGTCTTCGTATCCCGGGGCACCGGTTCCGAGGAGGTAGTAGAGGTTGAGAAGGTCCTGGTAGCCGTGGGTAGGAGACCTAATGTTGAGGGTATAGGATTAGAGGTAGTGGGGGTTAGGTATGACCCTAGGGTCGGTATACACGTTGACGAGTCCTTGAGGACGAGCATCCCCAACATACTTGCAGCTGGGGATGTAGTAGGACCTCCCCAACTAGCACATAAGGCCTTTAGGGAGGGTATGATAGCTGCCGACACGGCTGCCGGTGTTAGAAGTTCACTCCCACGCTTTCCAGTGCCGCAGGTAGTATTCTCACACCCACAGGTAGCCATAGTGGGTAAGACTGAGGAGGAGGTAAGGGCCTCCGGTCTGGAGTGTGAAGTCTATAGGTTCCCCTACGTAGCCCTAGGTCGAAATACTACGGCTCTACTCAAGAGTAGCGAGGGTTTCGCCAAGCTAATTGTTGAGAAAGGCAGCGGGAGAATCCTGGGAGCTGAGGTAGTAGGTAACGAGGCCTCGGAGATAATACATATCTTCGCCCTAGCTATAGCATACAGTATGAGAGTCCCGGAGCTGGCTAATGTTATCTACACACACCCAACGTACTCCGAGGTAATTGGGGAATTAGCGCACCTAGCTCTCGGAGAGCCTCTGCATATGCCTAAAGTATCCTAGTACAAGCTATTAGTTACCCTTAAGAGTGAGGATGGGAACCTGAACCCCAGGCCACCGGATGTTAATGAGTCCAGCTCCTATGTGAGTTGATGCGGTCATCGCCTCATTCTCCTCCCCCTGCATCCCGCTCGGATCCTCATCGGGCTTGAGGGTACCTCTAGACCCCTACATCTTGGGTATCCAACACATATTAGAAGATTATATGTGTCTTACCGATACCTAGCACAAATTGCATCAAGAGCTATAGAAAGCTATATAAACTTACGTAAAACCGAAACAGTAACTAGGGGCATAAACTTACCACCTGCTGAGACTTCGCCCTTTAGGCGGGGAGCCTGCAACCGATCTACAATTACTTGTGGTTAGTTTTGGATAATCGTAAACTATTTTACTGCTTGCTTCTACTTGCCTCTATTACTCTAGTTTAATGGGGTGTACTGATGAGCCTCCCTGTGAGGGTCACCGTGACCGCTCGTATCGAGGCGGTCACCCTCGAGGGGGCGAGGGCCCCCGGTGGAGTTCCTGAGGGCGTACCGCGACTCGGTCCAGCTGGTGGTAGACGGGGTATTCGGATCGAATACCCTCCGAGAAGACACTACATAGAGTATTCTACAGTAGACTGAGGGGTCTCGGGTTCGGGGACCACACGTCTCCGAGATGTACAGGCGGGCTAGGGAGGCCGCCGGGTCAGTCAAGAAGAATAACGGATCGAAAACGGTGCTCAGGGAGCTAACAGCTAGGGTGCACACCCTAGACTACGAGATAGACCTCAATAGGAAAACCCTAGAGATAGCAGTACAACACGACAGGTGGGCAGAGCTGAAGCTGAAGTGGTATAGTTACTTAGACAAGTACCTCGACGGCTCCTGGAGGTTCGGTGAGGTACTGGTGGGCTACAGGTGTGGGAGGTTCTATGTATATATAACGTTCCACAGAGACGCGGTACCTAGGGAGCCACGGGTAGTTATGGGTGTAGACCTAAACTTCAACAACATAACACAAGTAGACCTAAGCGGTAACCTAGTCTCAATAGGCGTAATACCGTTCAAAGGGTTGAAGAGGGCACTACATCTACGTAAGCTCGCTGAGGATCTACAGAGGAAACATCCGAGGAACTGGAGGTTCCTGAGGTGGGTTAGGAGAGCTAGGGCTAGGTGGCTTAGTAGAGCGAAGAACGTTCTAATAGATGCTACACATAGGGTATCTAAGAGGCTTGTGGAAGTAGCTAGGGGATACAACGCTGTAGTAGTCTTCGAGGACTTGAAGAAACTGAGGGAAAACGGCAACGGTGGAAGGAAGCTGTCGTGGGAGAAGCCGGTGTGGTGCTATAGGAGGATGCAGGAGTACGTAGAGTACAAGGCATTGATTGAGAGCATTAAGGTAATCTACGTAAACCCGGCGGGAACATCTAGGAAGTCTCCTAGTGGTAAGAAGGTAGAGTTCGTAAACTACCGGTTTGTAGAGCTAGGAGGAGCCATTACATCGAGGGATGTGGTAGCCTCGTGGAACTTCGCCCTCAAGGGTTTTAAGCAGATGAGGGGCTCTCGGGTTAGGTGGAGCCCCGATAGCCCCCGCGGTGAAGCGGTGAAAACCCGAGCTATGCGGGGGAACCCCGAGGCGAGGACAGAGCACTTAGAACTATTCACAGTTAATTGCCTCGGGGAAACCCAAGCTGGGAAAACTTTATAGGTTTCCCATCTATCTCTGTCCTGGAGGACGGGGCTTCTGGTTGTAAAGCTTTTAAGCCTTTAGTGCGTGTAATGTGATAGGGGCCCGTAGCTCAGCCAGGTAGAGCGGCGGACTTAGGGCCGAGGCTCTTAACCCGTAGGTCCCGGGTTCAAATCCCGGCGGGCCCGCCACAGCACCACATTCGTTTACAACCGAAAGCCCCGCCCCTTAGGGCGGGGATGGTATGGAAAGGTTTATTTAGGTAGTTTGTACGTGGTTAAGCTGAGATGCCGTAACTGTGGGTATAGTTGCTGGGGAAGACCTAACGGGGCTGGTGGAGAGCCTTAGGGAGCTCCCGAGGGAGCACAGGGTCTCCCTGCCGATACTGAGCTACAGGAGGCTGGAGTTCTGGGTAGACTGGCAGGCGGAGAAGAGCGGGGTACCACTAGTAGTCGTAGACCCGAGCGGGACTTCATCGACGTGCCCAAGATGTGGATTCAAGCTAGTTGAGAGCGGTTACAGGAGGTTGAGGTGCCCTAGATGTGGTTTTGAAGGCGATAGGGATACCGTAGCTGTAATGAGCATCGAGAGGGTAGCCCTAATCCAGTGGGGGGTCTCTGACCACCCCGACTGCCCCGCAGATGACAGACGTATCCTGAATAGATGCGGGGAACCGATGAACCCCCTGAAGGGAGCCCTCACCTTTTAGGGCGGGGAGCAAGTCAGATGTTGAAGGGAGGTGCAGCTCTCCAACTCTCTAAGCCTGCTGGACTCTAGGGTCAGGGCTGTGGTAATTGAGGAAGGCTATACTACGCTAACCCCTGTTCAGGAGGTTGCTATACCTAAGATTCTAAGCGGTAGGAATGTAATTATTGTAGCTCCTACAGGTTCGGGTAAGACTGAGGCAGCTATTTTTCCGATTCTCTCGCAGATGGTGAGCAGGGGTTTACTCAGGAGGATCTCGGCTATCTACATAACCCCCCTAAGAGCTCTAAATAGGGATATTGTAAGGAGGGTCATGAGAATAGCTTCGAAGCTCGGCATAGAGGTTGCAGTAAGGCATGGGGATACTCCTACATCACTTAGGAGACTTCTAAGTTTAAAGCCTCCGCATATACTGGTCACAACTCCGGAGACCTTCGCCTACATACTTATTGACCAGAGGCTTAGAGAGGCTCTCGGTAATGTTAGGTGGGTGGTGGTAGATGAACTCCACGAGTTAATTGAGAGTAAGAGGGGGGTTCAGGTAGCTGTCAACCTTGAGAGGTTGGTAGAACTTGCCGGAGAGTTTCAGAGAATAGGACTCTCAGCTAGTATAGGTGACGTGGGGCTTGCCAAGAACGTCCTAGCCTTCGGTAGGCGGGTAGAGGAGGTGGTAGTACACGACCCTAGGGACATGGATATCCAAGTAGTAATGAGGTACACCTCCATAGATCCTAGTGCTAAGTTTCAGCTCATAGCCGACCTAGTAAGGAAGCACGGGACAGCGATAGTCTTCACTAACACTAGGGACGAGGCCGAACTCGTTGGCAGGAGACTCAGTGAGTTAGGGCTTAACGTAAGAGTGCATCACGGTAGTCTATCCAGAGAGGAGAGGGAAGAGGTGGAAAGGCTACTTAAGGAGGGGAAACTCGATGCTGTTGTAGCTACGTCGAGCCTAGAGCTAGGTATAGATATTGGTGCGGTAAACGTTGTAGTACAAGTTTCCTCATCCAGGCAGGCTCTTAAGCTAGTTCAGAGAGTTGGGAGAGCGAGGCACCGGCCTGGGGAAAGAGCTCTAGGATACGTAGTCTGTGACGATGTTCTTGACGACGTAGCTGAGTCCTTAGTCCTAGCTAGGAGGGCTAAGGCCGGGTTAATGGAGAAGGGTAAGGCCTACGAAAAACCCTACGACGTACTTATACACACCCTCGTGGGTATGGGCTTAGAGGGGGGTTACACTAGGGAGAGAGCCTACGAAGTGGTGAGGAGGTCGTACCCTTACTCTAGTCTAACCTACGAAGAGTTCCTCAAGGTCGTCGATAAGACTGTTGAGCTAGGGTACTTGAAGATCTCCGGGGAGCTCCTAGAGGCTAGTGAGAGGGGTAGGATATACTACGTCACTACAACAACGATTGTTGATACAGCAGCATACGATGTAGTGGACTCTCTCTCCAAGAGGAAGCTGGGTACCCTCGATGAAGAGTTCGTAATCGATCTAGTAACTGATACAAAGCTAGTCCTAGGTGGGAGGCTCTGGAAGGTGCTCTCAGTAGATTACGAGAGGCATAGGGTTTACGTGGAGGAGCTGAGCGCTGGGGAGGCCCTCATACCTTCGTGGACTGGTGAGACCATCCCTGTAGACTATAGGGTAGCTAGGGAGGTATGCGGACTTTACGAGGTGATCGCCCGTACTGGGAGGTTACACCCTAATTACATAGCCTTAGCGGATCCGGAGTCTGTAGGGTATATAGAGCGCATAGTGAGAGAGCATGTAGCTAAGGGTTACGTAACCCCTTCGGATAGAAGACTAATCGCTGAGGTGGTTAACAGTGAGAGGCCTCTAGTAGTTTTAATGAGCTGCTTAGGGACCAAGGGGAATAGAGCTCTAGCTTACCTAGTACTCTACAACCTCTACGCGAGATACGGTATAAGCCCGGCCTACAAGGTTGATCCGTACAGAGTTGTTATAGAGCTCCCATTTAGGTTGCCCAGTGAGGTACTACTCTCATCTATTCTAGAGGCCCTTAGCGGAGGCAACGTTATGGAGTTAGTTATTGAGGGTGTGAGGAAGTCTAGGCTATTCGAGTACCTACTATTTAATGTAGGCTATAGGTTAGGTCTAATACCTCGGGGACTGGAGCCGAAGGTAGTTAGGGCGATAGTTTCTAAGCTCCACAGCGATGACGTTATCTCCTCCGAGGCTATTAGGGAGGGGTTAACTAGGTACATTGATGTAGAACCCTTACTCAACCTGGTGAGAAGGCTTATGAGTAGTCCAAGTTCTCTAGTACTCTATGAGAGAGCCGATCCCTCTCCTATAGCTCTAGAGGGGTTAAAGTACCTGAGGCCCTTCGATAGGGTTAAGGATGGAGCTATACCTAGAAAGATGATCTCCGAGATCGTTAGGAGGCGTGTACAGGAGAAGGTAATTACCCTAGTGTGCTTGAGCTGCGGCTACAGCTGGAAGTCGAGGGTCAGAGACCTACCAGAGAGGATAAGATGTCAGAGGTGTGGCTACGGTTTAATAGGGGTTAGTAAGGTCCCCGATGATAGGGTCGTAGAGATTGCTAGGAAGGCTATTAAGCTGGGTAGGGACTACAGGTTCGGATTAAGCGAGGAGGAGGTGAAGGTATTTGAGAAACTTGTTGACACAGCTATACTCGTCCTAGACTTCGGTAAGAGGGCTGTTGAAGCTCTCTCAGCCCACGGTGTGGGTCCGGAAGCTGCTAAGAGGGCTCTTCAGTACGCAGGGGATGAGTTCTACGTAAAGCTATATGAGCTTGAGAAGCAGTATATTAAGACAAGGCAGTACTGGGACTGAACGGGGTTTCCGCCTCGGTATAGCTACCCAGGGTTTCTTAAAACAGAGAGCACTACCCTAATGACGCGCTTCCAACTGTAATATATTTTTACAACTTAGTAGAGTAGCTCTAGGTGTAGCGGGAGCATGGCGTTCGGACCTCCTGCACTCGGCTACGATAGGGCTATAACCGTGTTCTCACCCGATGGAAAGCTGTACCAAGTTGAGTACGCATCCGAGAACGTTAGGAAGGGTTGGACCACCATAGCCCTCAAAACACGTAGGGGGGGTGTTATAGCTGCTGAGAAGAGGAAAATTGCCCCACTCATCGATGCTAGGTCCATCGAGAAGGTCTACATAATCGATACGCATATAGGTGCCTCGTTCGCCGGTCTAGCAGCTGACGGTAGGGTCCTCATAGACTACGCTAGGCAGGTAGCTATGAACTACAGGTTCATATACGATGAGCAAATAGATGTCGAGCTATTGACTAGGTACGTATGTGATATTAAGCAGCTGTACACACAGCACGCCGGGGTAAGACCCTTCGGAGTCTCACTGATATTCTTGGGGGTGGATAGGAGGGGGGTTAGGCTATTTAGGACTGAGATCAACGGCTACTACTTCGGTTACTTAGCCCTAGCTTTAGGGATGGGTGAGCAAGTTGCAACTCAGTACCTAGAGAAGCACTACAATGATGATCTCGATGTTAAGGAGCAGATAATACTAGCTCTAAGAGCTCTTAGAGCTACGACAGAGGGTCCTCTAGACCCTAACTATGTTGAGTTAGGCTACATAGATGCTACTGAGAGAGTCTTCAAGAAGCTGGGGTACGACGAGATAAGCTCATTCATATCGGAGGCCGGTGTAGATAAATGAGTAAGAGTAGGGAGTATGTAGTTGCTAGGTACGAAGTTAGGGGGCAGAGGTTCGAGGTTCTCGTAGACCCGGATAAGGCTCTGGAGTATAGGGAGGGTAGGAAGGTAGACATAGAGGAGGTTCTAAAGGGTGACTACATATATAGGGACGTGAGAAGGGGGGATAAGGTCTCCCCAGAAGAGCTGGCCAAGGTATTTGGTACAACGGATATCAAGGTGGTTGCAGACATAATAATTAAGAGGGGGGAGTTGCAGCTAACTACAGAGCAGCGAAGGCGCATGCTTGAGAATAAGAGGAGACAGATAATTAACTTCATAGCTAGGTCGGCCGTAGACCCGAGGACTAAGACCCCCATACCGCCTCAGAGAATAGAGAAGGCTATGGAGGAGGCTAAGGTTACGGTAGACCTCTACAAAGGGGTTGAGGAGCAGGCGGCAACTATAGTTAAGGCGATAGCTAGGGTGCTCCCAATAAAGATAGCTAGGGCTAGGTTTATTGTTAAGGTACCCCCGGAGATAGCCCCAAGAGTAGCTCAAGAGCTTAGAAGACTGGGTGAGCTAAAGGCCGAGGAGTGGGGTAAGGACGGTAGCTTTAGAGTAGAGTTTGAGGTACCTGCAGGTCTCCAGGTGGAGGTGATAGATAAGATAAACAGGCTAACAAAGGGTAACGCTGAGGTTAAGGTAGAGGTGATTTGATGAGCTCTAAGGAGGCTAGGAGAGTTCTCGTAGTACCGGGAGAGGTTATCTGCGAGGGAGAGTTCAAGGTTCTATCGCCAAACTACATCGTTAAGGTAGATGGGAAGTACGTAGCAACAGCTATAGGCCTAGCACAGATAAACGACGACAGTAGGGAGCTGAGTTTCATCCCGCTAGAGGGGTGCTACGTACCTCAAGTAGATGACATTGTTATAGGCTATGTAGTTGACGTAGGCCTAACCTACTGGGAGGTAGACATAAGGGCCCCGTTTACAGCAACACTATACGCTGTCGACTTCCTCGGTCGACCGGTAAACCCGGCTAAGGAGGACCTCAGTAGCTACTTATCCACAGGGGATACGGTAATCGCTAAGGTAGAGGTCTTCGATAGGAGTAGGGGACCTATAATAACAACTAAAGGTAAGGGCTTAGGTAAGGTTATACAAGGTACCATAGTGGAGATAAGCCCGGTTAAGGTAGCTCGAGTAATAGGTAGACGCGGGTCTATGCACCAGCTACTACGAAGCGAGACGGGTTGCGATATTACGGTAGCTAGGAACGGGAGGATCCTAATAAGCTGCCCAAACAAGGAGTTGGAGGACATCTTAATAATGGCTATACTCAAAATAGAGCGCGAGGCTCACATACCGGGTCTGACGGATAGAATTAAGGAGTTTATAATTCGCGAGAAAGTGAAGAGGGGACTAATAAGTGGGGAGGGTAAAGCTACTTAGAGAGGACGGTCTGAGGCATGATGGGAGGAAGCCGGATGAGCTTAGACCTATAAGGATGCAGGTAGGGGTTCTAAATAAGGCCTCAGGCTCAGCTCTAGTGGAGTACGGGGCTACCAAGGTACTAGCAGCAGTACACGGACCCCGTGAGATACCTCAAAAACACCTACTACTACCTAATAGGGCTATACTTAGGTGCAGGTACCACATGCTAACGTTTTCAACGCACGAAAGGAAGTCTCCCGCACCATCGCGTAGGGAGATCGAACTCTCCAAGGTCATCAGAGAGGCTCTAGAGCCCGTAGTTATGGCCGAGGTGTTCCCGAGGACTGCTATAGACATATTCATAGAGGTTATAAACGCTGATGGCGGGACCAGGACCGCCTCGGTGACGGCTGCCTCGCTAGCACTAGCTGATGCTGGTATACCGATGAGGGACCTAGTAGTCGGCGTAGCTGTTGGGAAGGTAGATGGCGTGTTGGTCCTAGATATAGACGAGGTCGAGGATATGTACGGAGAGGCCGATATGCCAGTAGCCGTAGCACCCTCTCTAGGTTTAGTAACCCTACTCCAGCTCAACGGGGTTCTCACTAGGGAGGAGTTCGACGAAGCCCTTAAGCTAGCCCTTAAGGGTGCTCAGGTAATCTACAATATAGCTCGCGAAACCCTAAAGAGTAGGTACCTGGGAGTTAAGGTGGAGGAGTAATGTCGGTCACTCCATCAGCTGAGATTACCGTACCGAAGTTAAGGTCTGCTACTATATTAAGTATGCTTAAGAAGGGGCTTAGAGCCTCTGGTAGAGGTTTAACGGATTTTAGACCCATTGAGATAGTACCCGGTTACGTACCCAACGCTGATGGCTCGGCTTTGGTGAAGTTAGGTAATACCGTTGTAATAGCCGGGGTTAAACTTGAGGTAGGCTCACCGTACCCCGATACCCCGAATGAAGGTGCATTGGTGGTAAGCGCGGAGTTCATGCCCACAGCCTCCCCGACCTTCGAGCCGGGACCTCCAGATGAGAACGCGATTGAGTTGGCTAGGGTCATAGATAGGTCCTTGAGGGAGATCAAGGCTATAGATATGGAAAAGCTTGTGATAGTACCAGGTAGGAGGGTCTGGGTAGTCTACGTGGATATATACGTTCTAGACCACGACGGTAACCTTGTGGACGCCTCCTCAATAGCGGCCCTAGCAGCTCTAATGGATACTAAGTTACCTAAGGTCGAGGTAGATGAGCTCGGGAATGTAAAGGTGGATAGGAACTCCAGGTCAGGTCCCTTACAGCTTAGGCATAAGGTGGTTACTGTGAGCATAGCTAAGGCCGAGAACGTGCTGTTCGTCGACCCGGATATAGAGGAGGAGAGAGTATGCGAGACTAAGCTGGTAATAACTGTATCGGATGATGGTAGGATAGCGGGAATGCAGAAGTCCGGTCTCGGAGCGTTGAGCGTGGAGGAGGTGGTGAGAGCTACTGAGATCGCCTTAAAGGTATCCAAGGATCTACTAGTTATAGTAGAGAAAAGCCTAACCAGGCCTACCTAAAGTTCGTTAAGTTTTCCATACCAAGCTCTTGCACAGTTTTTCTAACTTCTCCGTAGGGGAGAACACCCTCACATTACCCCTGATCCTAGTACCCATCGAGCACAGCTTATTGAGAGGACAGCTACTACAGGTCGAACTACCTGTACTAACCTCACTTAGGTACCCATCTGCTATTAGTGCCCCTAAAACCCTAGCTACAGCAGTCCTATCCACCTTAAGGAGGGTTTCTAGTACGAACTCATCAACTGCTTTAGCGGAGTTAGAGCAGATGAAGCTAACTACCTTGAGTATGACCGTATCTAGCTCCACATTCCTCCACCCAGGTTTTAATTGCCTCAAGACTATTAAGGTATAGGGGCGGTCATTCCAGCAGACCTAGCTGTAAAGGTCGAGGATGTGTACAAGGCCTACGTATCTGGCAGTGTAGTAACGTGGGCTCTGAGGGGTGTGAGTTTAGAGGTTCCTAGAGGTTCCTTCATAGCCGTTATGGGTCCCTCAGGTTCTGGTAAGACTACTCTTCTAAACATACTGGGTCTCCTCGATAGGCCAACAAGGGGTAGGGTTTACATAGATGGTGTGGATACTAGTAAACTAAGCGATAGAGAACTAGCTGAGTTCAGGAATAGGAAGATAGGTTTCGTATTCCAGAGCTTTAACCTAATCAACAGGCTTACGGTCTTGGAGAACGTTGAGCTACCCCTAGTTGCTAGGGGGCTACCCAAAGACCTTAGAGTAAAACTAGCTACGGAGGCCCTCCTTAAGGTCGGCGGTGACCTATCGTGGTTACATAAGAGGCCAAACCAGCTCTCTGGTGGGCAACAGCAGAGAGTTGCCATAGCTAGAGCTATCGTAACGTCTCCCTCCATACTACTAGCAGACGAGCCTACAGGTAATCTCGATACGGCTTCAGCAAAGATCGTAGTTAGGACCTTTAAGGAGCTAAATAGGCTTGGCCAGACCATTGTTGTGATAACCCATAACCCTGAGGTAGGGCAATGTGCAGAGAGGATATACTTGATAAGGGATGGGAAAATGGTTGGGGAGAGCAAGCCCGACCCAGGTAGGTGCTTAATAAGTGGTGGTTAAGGCTAGCTAGGGCAGTGTCCGAGTACATTAGAATGCATCTAAACGAGTCCCCATTTAGTCCGAGTCCAGCAGTTAGGCTGAGGGTTTTAGAGTGCCTTGAGAGGTTGAACCTTTACCACGTTAGGGAGCTGGAGGAGAGGTTTATGAAGAGTCTATCAGGGTATACCGGCATACCGGTTGAGTACTTATCGGTGTTCCCCGGCTCATCTGAAGCTCTCATAACCATTTTAAGGTATTGTAGACGTAAAGGCTTAAAGCTCGTTACCGTGTGGCCGAGCTTCCACGGAATAGCGGAGTTCGCGAACATAGAGGGGGTAGACCTGGGTTATGCTAAGTTAGTACCCGAGTATTTCAACCTAGACCTAGTTGAATTAGCTAGGAAGGGGGGACCCGATAGGGCTCTCTACATAGTTAACCCGAATAACCCCACCTCAAACATGCTCTTCGAGGACTTCGAAACGTTGGAATTCCTATTGAGGAGGTACGGCCTGGTAATTGTAGATGAAGCCTACTACGAGTTCTCCGGGTTTACGGTAGCTAGGGGTGTTCTAGAGT
>Ga0326760_1000737_pt1 | contig 16029 bp, 13 predicted proteins | sample GCREP_S_FD_207668 | JGI IMG/M metagenome (GOLD analysis project Ga0326760, IMG submission 207668) | Hot spring sediment microbial communities from Geyser Creek Basin, Yellowstone National Park, WY, United States - GCR.EP_S | ecosystem: Environmental > Aquatic > Thermal springs > Near-boiling... | reverse complement strand
ACTGCTCCTCCACATATCTCATAAGTCTCTCGACGTCTCCGCCCCTCTTGATAAAGAGGCTGTCCGTGTCGCCGTAGATAACGACTATGCCCATCTTCCTCGCCTGCTCAATGACATCCCTCAGTATAGCCCTGGCAAAGGCGGTTACGGACTCCGCCACCTCCCTCCTATACCACCTCGCCCCCACCCAGCCCAGGTAGCCGTACATGGCGTTGGCCATCACCTTAAGTGCTCTCTGTCTCTCGTCGAGCACCCGGTATCCGGGCGAGTGAGGCGGGTATTTCCTCATCTCCTCCCTAGCCACCTTCCTAAGGGCCACAAGCTCCCTGAGAACCTGCGGGACGAAGCCCGGCGGGCTTTTTCTGAACTTATGGCCCACCTCTGGCGCAACCACAACGCCGTCAGGGGGGTCCGGCTCCCCCGGCTCTAGGTAGGTGTCCGGCGAGAGGTTGTACCTCGTCATGACGTTTGGGTACATAGAGGAGAAGTCCAGCACCAAAATGTCGTCGTATAAGCCGGGCCGCGGCTCCAGAACTATTGCGCCTCTATACGGCTCATACTCCCGCTCCTCCCTGTTGGGCGCCACCTCGCCCATGCGGTAGGCGTAGCGCAGAAGCATCCACTCCACCCTGTTGCCCACGCTGGCCGCGGCCACTTGGTCGAGGGGAAGGCCCGACACGGCGGAGAGCTGTATCAGAAACGGCAGGAGCTTATCTGCAAGCCCAAGCGTCGACCTCACGTCGTCTAGGACGTACTGCCTGAGCAACTGCCTTCTGCTTGGATCGTTCCAGTATTCATAGATCTTGTGGCCGGGGATGAGGACGCGCTCCGTCCTCTTCATAACGCCGAAGTACTCCGCGACGCGGTCAAGCGTCTTGAGCTTGATCTCGGGGAACTCCTCCACTATGTTGTAGAGATCCACGTTGGCCCTGCCAACCACAGACCAGTGCCCATACACGCTCTGCTGGGGCAACCCGCCGAGCCTATCTAACCTGAGCGGAACCCCCACCGTCCTCGCGCGCTCTGCTAGGTAGGGCCAATCAAAGTTGTTTAAGTTGTACCCAACAACCACGTCGGGGTCATACGACCTGACAAACTCCACAAAACCGCGTAGCGCATCCCTATCGTCCCCAGAGGTTTCGAAAACCTCCTCCTTGCCCTCGCCGGTCTTGACAGCGATGAGAATAACGGGGTCCCGGGCTGGGTCAGGGGAGCCCCTCTCGTTGTACACCTCTATGTCAAACGCCAAGACGCGGAGTGCCGGTGGAAACCCCGGGGAGATGCCTCTCCACTCCTTTACTACGTATTGGGGGAGGTGACCCAGCCTGCCCGCCTCCTCCACCTCTGCGATGTTCCAGCCACAGGTGACCACGCCCTTGTCTATCATGTAACGCATGTAGAAACGTATGTCAGCCTCGTACACGCCGGAGACGCCCGGCACAGCCAGCGCCGCCTCCCTAAGCTTCCTTACGTCTTCCGGTATTTTAGCAACCGCCTTGAGGAACCTCCTGGGGCGGCCCAGAAACCTCCTCTCCACAACCTCCACAGCCCCAACCGGAGCGACGCGGGAGAGCGAAGCCTTAACCGCCGCCGCGTCGCAGACGGGGCAGTCCAGGTAGAAGTACGGCCTGAAGCCCCTGTCCACAACAACCACCCTCTCCGAGCTTTCTGAAATGCCGAAAATCCGCACCTCCGGCACGCCGCCGACGACGGTGTAGGTGGCGTCTAGAGGCCAGATCTTCAACTCCACATCTCCTATGTGAAATATATAAATAAATCGCCTATCTACTTCATGGAAGCCTTTAAGAAATGCCTAGAGGAACTGCCCAGGAAAGCTGGCACCGCCCACAGCCACGTAATCGAGTGGTTGATAGAGAGGTTGCGGGATACATGAAGCTCTACCTAGGCATCGCGGTCTTCACCACGGTCTACGCAATAGCACTTACGCTAGGCGTAACCACAGCACCGGAGCCGTTGCTGTGGAACGGCGTAGTGGGGTTCATGCTGTCCCTATCCCTAGTGCTCGCCGTAATCCCCCTGGCGGGGCCCCTACTCTACGACACAGCTACACAGGTCATGCGTAGCGCGCTGAACCCGCCGATAGACCTAGACCCAGCCCTGCAGATTCTGAGACCAGTGTCCTGGGTTTTGAATATATTATTCACAGCGGCGCTTATACTCTACATACTCCAGATTAAAAGACCGATCGCACGCAGAATTATAAGAGCGTTGCTGTTTTAGGCGGGTTGCCTACAGGAGCAGGACATGCTTGACACCCCGATTCCTTGATGTTCAAACCCGCGTTCACACCTGCGGGTTAACAACACCGTGCCGCTCCACGGGAAACCTAACCTGTGGCGTATTGCTTCAAAACTTCGCCAGCTCAGCGGCGGAGGCCCCGGGAGATGCATGTCGTTTGTTGCGTCTGGGAGAAAGTGAAGCCCCCTGCCGGATTTGGCGGAGGAAAACCTCGCTGAAGCCCCGGCCGGGATTCGAACCCGGGACCTCCCGCTGTCTCGCGGGGTCGCTACGAGGCCTGCGCGCGGCAGGCCCCATACGGGGGCTCCGCCCCTGGGCGCTCCGACCGGGCTGAGCTACCGGGGCCCGTGTTGACGTAGTGCTGGTGTTAAAAATTTTATGTCCGCTCCTCTCTTATGTAGGGTCTCGCGAGCCATCTTGGGGCTAGAGCCTTCAACCGTGTTTTTCTCATGGCGACCTGGACGGCGGCTAAGACGGCTATAGACGCAACGTACGGCACAACGTTTAGGAGGTGTGGCGAGACTTGTAGGAGTCTCTGCAGGACGTAGGCAAGCGATATGAAGAAGGACGGCACAAGCGACGCCGCTATCGCAAGCAGAGGCGACCAGAGAGATATCATCGCCGTGATGACCGCCAGGGAGCCCCAGCCCATCACCAGTTGCTCCGACCAGCTCCCGTAGTACAGAAGCACGAGGTAGGCGCCTGCGGCTGAGGCGAAGACGCCTTCCACTAGGCCTGCCACCCTCCTTATGTTGTACACGTCGACCCCCATTAAATCCAGCGAGGCGGGGTCGTCGCCGGACGCCTTTATGGCAAGCCCCACCCTAGACCTTAGGAAGAAGTAGACGGCCACCGCGGCCACGACGGCTACGGCAAACGCCTCGACGCCGTATACCACAGGTTTCTCTATAGGCCTCCCTACGACGCCTCTGGCCACCTGCGACCCGACTCCGTACCCCACCATCGTGAAGGCGAAGCCCAGCAGTATCTGGTTCAGCGCGAAGTCGTTGGACAACACATAGTAGAGGAGGTTATACAGAGTGCCTACAATTACGGCCGCCACGAAGCCCCAAGGCGGGCCCACTGCGGCGGCCACCGCCGCAGATAGATACACAACGCCCTCAAGTCCCAGGTTCAATACCCCAGCCCGCTGGCCCACCACTGCGCCAAGCGTAGCTAAGAGCATCGGCGCGGCGCTTCTCAAGGCCTCCAGCGTTATTGAGGCTACTTGGTCTACCGCCATACCACCTTGTACTTATACATGACGTAGCCCGCCAGCCCCCAGGCCATGGCGGTGCCCACGAGGGCGTTTGCGACTAACGCGGGGAGCCCCGCCACTTTTAGATTGACGGCGACTTGATACAGCCAGGCGATGTATAGAGAGGCTGCTGTTGCGCCTAGGGGGTGCAGACCGCCGAGCCACGCCGCTGAGATGCCGTAGAGGCCGAAGCCGGTGCTCACCTGTTGCAACGTCATGTAGCGGCCCGCATCTCTGGTCATTATCTCCACAGCTCCGCCTATCCCTGCGAGAAATCCGCTCAGGCCTAGGGTCGCCGCGATGTATAACTTAGGCGGCTTCCCCGCATATCTCACAACCTCCTCCCCCGAGGAGAGGAGGCGCATCGTGAGCCCAACCCTAGTTCTATACAGCAGAACTACCCCCGCCAAAACGCCGGCGAGGAGCACGGCGGCTAGCGCAGGCTCCATGTAGGGAGCCTCCACGGTGGCTATAAAGCCCTTCTTGGCGGGGTCCTTAAGCGGGCCCTCCACGAAGTAGCGGGCCGCGGAGACGGCGGCGAGCGACATGAGGAAGGTGGTTACGGCCTCGTTTACGCCGGGCGCTACCCTCAACGCCGCAGGTATTAGCGTCCACCCGGCGGCCGCCAGGGCCGCAGACATCACGGCCTCGGCCGCGTTATCTGCCGAAATCGCGGCGAGGGCGCCTACGATTGCCTGCCCCTCCTGTCCTATATTCCAGAGGCCGGCGCGGTAAGACACCACGCCGGATAGACTCACCACGCCTATAACCACGAAAACTCTAGAGAGGTACCCGGCGTCTACAGTGGCGAGGGCTCTGGCTGTTACGGCCAGATCCCCCGTCAGCGCGAACACGATGAGGATAACCGTTGCCAACGAGCCGAGAAACGCCGCTGCGTAGTGAAGCGGCGACGGGGACTGCCTCTGTACCAGCCTCATGTCGTCATGGCCTCGGCTATTTCATCTACGTCGAAGGGAGGAGTGAAAGACGCCGCGATCTCCCCCCTGGAGATTACGTATATCCTGTCTGCCCTCTCCACGGCTTCCTCCACGTCTTCCATGCTTACGACCGCGCCGCCCTTCACAGCGCTTTTCACAAGCGCGTAGAACCTCTCCGCGGTGTCTACGTCAAGTCCGCGCGTGGGGTAGGACGCCACCAATACGTAGGGCTTCACTAGCCACAGCTCGCGCGCAAGCAACAGCTTCTGCTGGTTGCCTCCAGAGAGGGCGGCGGCTCTTGTGGAGGGGCTCGGGAAATCGATATCGAGAACCTCCTTGGCCTTGGCCAGCTTCTCCATGCAGCCCTGTATGCACCTAATCTTAAAGTTGTCCAGCACGCTCAGCTCCTTGGCCAACGCGCGGCCTCTATCCTCCGGGAGATACGCAACGCCGCGTCTCAGAAACTCGCTAAACGGCCTGCCCGTGACGTCTTCGCCGTTGATGATCAGCCTGCCGCCTCTGGGCTTTTTAAAGCCGGAGAGAAGAGCCATGAGCTCCTCCTGGCCGTTCCCAGCTACGCCTAAGACAGCGACTAGCTCGCCCCGCCGCACCTCTACGGTGGCCCTCCGCACCCTCTCGCCGGAGAGGTCCTCCGCGCGGTATATCACATCGCCTATGGAGGAGCTCTTGGAGACCCTCCGCTGCACCACGCCCTGAAACATGGCCTCGAGCAGAACCCCCTCGTCGAAAGGCCTCTCGTAGGTGTCCACTCTGCGTCCCCTCCTCAGCACAGTTATTCTATCCGCCGCCTCCACAGCCTCCTTGATCTTATGCGTTACAAAAACCACGGCTTTACCCATTTCGGCGAGTCTCCTAACTATACTCAACAAGGCCTTAACCTCCTTGGGGCTTAGAAGCGCGGTCGGCTCATCCATGAGCAGTATTTCGCTGTTTCTCGCAAGAGCCTTCACGATCTCGACGCGTTGCTTCTCGCCGACTGCAAGCTCCCCCACGTATTTATCAAGGGGGATTTCCACGCCTAGCTCTCTCCCGATTTTCACCGCAGTCTCCACGTCTATGCCCGAAAGCTTAAGGTTCTCCTCCACGGTGAGGGTATCCACCAGCGCGAAGTGTTGAGATATGACGGAAATCCCAAGACCCGCCGCGTGTCGCGGCGACTTGATCAAAGTTCTCCTGCCGTTGATATATATCTCCCCGCCGTCGGGCATGTAGACGCCGTAAAGAACGGCGATGAGCGTGCTTTTGCCAGCGCCGTTTTCCCCGAGGAGCCCGTGAACCTCGCCCCTCCTAACGTCGAAGCTAACGCCGTCTAGCGCCACTACGCCGGGAAAAACCTTCCTAATCCCAACGGCGCTAAGCAAAGGCTCCATGGGGTAAAAATACGGTTTTTAAGAGGGCAGTTGCCCGTAGCCCTCCACAAACCAGTCCATGTTGTACAGCTCGTCTTTGCTGAGCCTCCTCCTCTCGGGCACCCTCACCACGCCCTTCATATCCCTTACAGGTCCAGTAAACGGGTCCCAGACGCCCTCGATAATTTCTCTTCGCAGTTGCTCCACGTAGTTTTTCACCTCGGCAGGCACGGCGGGGTTCAGCGGGAGGATTACGTCCGCCGGGTTCTTCCCGTGGTCGTAGTAGGCGTAGGCGTTTTTCATGCTCCACCAGTAGTCCCTAGGCCTCTCAGGGGGCCACTCGCTCCAAATGGACATCTCGCCGGAGACCCAAGCCAGATACGCCCTTATCACCATCTCCACGTAGAGAGGCCCCCAGTTCACCACCTGCCCCGTGAGGTGAGCCTTTGGGCCGTACTGCGACATATCGCTGTAGTGTGAGAAAGACCACACGGTCCTTCCCCGTTTCTGGTAGTCCTCCGCCGTCTGGAGGACAGTGGGGCTGTCCTCGGTGAAGGCAAGCACGTCGGCGCCGCTGGTTTCCACCAGGGCTGTGGCGGCCTTACGTGCCCCCTCGGGGTAGTACCAGGCGCCGAGTTGCACCACGTCCATGGTCACCTTGGGGTTGACCTCCCTGGCGCCTATGAGGAAGGCGTTCATGTGCCGTATCACCTCAGGTATTAGGAAGGCCGCGACGTAGCCCAGCTTATTTGTTTTAGTCATCTTACCCGCCACAAGGCCGTTGAGGTAGTAGGCCTCATATAGGTCTATGAAATACTCGGCAAAGTTCGGGAGACTCTGCCACTCCTCTATACTGGTGAAGTACCCGGAGCAGTGGGCGAAGAAGCGGTCTGGGTTTTCCTTAGCCGCCCGCTTCGTCGCGTCCATAAAGCCGTAAGACGTGGTGAAGACCATGTGGGCGCCCTCGGATATAGCCTGCTTTATATAAACATACGCTTGGTCCTCGGGAACTTTATCTGTGGAAGAAGTCTCCACGATGCACCACTTCTTTGGGTTAGGGCAGAGGACAGTCTCTAGGTATCTCTTACCCACGTCATGAGCGTGTGTCCAACCGTAATCGCCAATAGGTCCCACATAGATGAAATGGACCTTCATTTTAGGCAGACCCACGGCTGTTCGGGAGGCTTCTTCAGGTGTGGAAGTTGCGGTCTTTTCTACTGCGGCTCTTATACTTTGCAACGCGGCGTAAGTTGCCCCAGACCCAACCACGGCGCCCACCGCAAACGCCGCCACCGCCTTTAACAGCTCCCTTCTGCTTGTTCCCATGAAGTGCCTAATTAACATAGTATATAAACATTTCCGATAGCTAATCGGTATTTTTTAAACAAGAAGTTAAATTAGCAAACACCGCTGTCTGCCAAATCGAGGCTCTGCATCTCTCTCCGCGGAGACAGCTTAGAACAGTAACCTCCAGCCAAACCATCGACACGGCCACTGTAGGACATCTCAAGACGCGGGCCGACGTCTAGCGACTACTCTTGCTGGCTTATAGTAGTAGACCTCGTGGCGATCAGCTACCCTAGGACCGAGCATCTACCTCACGGGCATGATCTTCATCACACATCCGTTCTTCTTTAGTGATATAATTTCTTTGCGACTAAAGCCTCGCCCTCTAGGCGGGGGTCAGCCTAGAAACCCTCTTATTCTGCCAAGCGCCAACGCGTGGGCTTGTGTCTCTGAGTTATTCAGCAAGGCCGTGTAGGTCTCGTCAGGCTCGGGCTTTATGCCCATGATGTCTAGTGCCTCATCTATCTTTTTTGTTAAGTCTTCTCCGAGGACGTTCTTAGCTCTTTTTCTACAGTAGAAAGAGCTGTCGTATCTCCACTCATCGAGAAGAGCCGGTAGTGCTCTAAGTATGGCGTCTAACTCGTCGGTTTTATAAGCCCAAGCGATGAACTGCGCATCTAGAAGCGTCGGCGGCACTCCTACAAAATACCAGGTGGCAGTGTACACGATGGCCCTTGGCACCTGTACTCCGCCCTCCTCTATGGTCCTCCCATATTGTTTCCAACTTACTCTTTCTCTCGTGGAGGGGATGGCTGACGCGACCTCTGCAATCTTCGGCAGATAGACATCTACGAGATCTCTATACATACGGGACGCCACCTCTACCCACGTCTCTTTTATTTCCAAGCCGCGGGGAGGATGCAGACGAGATAAAGTCTCTCTTACCATTAGAAACTCCGCGTATGAGACGTCGTACCTGACGGCGGATTGCACAGTGGCTGTGCGGTAGCCGGAGTACTGGAGGGCCTCTACATGAGCAAGACGGGGGTTGTTCAGTCCTCTAAACGGCGGGGAGCCCATGCCGACGATCGGCCAGATCTTATACTCCCCCTCTCTGTTTATGACATCTATCTGTTGCAATGCATGTATTACAGCCAGCGCCGACGCTATATGTCCATGCCTCACCGCAGAGTGGGAGATGCCGAGAAAAACCCGCATGTTTTCAACAACGCGGCCGCTGGCGGCAGCTGTGCGGAAGAGTGCCTTGATGAAGTATTCCACGCGAATATGCCTCTTCGCATCTTCTAAAAGGGGGATTAACTCTATCACAGAGCTGTCTCGGAAGGCGCCAAGCTCTACGAGATCTCTTGTTTTCAAATCCAAGGCCTTGTATACGAGGGTTAATGTTTCAAAATCCTCGACCATAGGCAGAATTATCCACCTAACGGCGTCTACGTCTGCGACTTTCCGCGAGTAGCTGTTGGCAAGCACAGAGGCCTCCAGCGCCAACATGCTGCGTTCAAAATCCTCTAAACGAGGATTTGGTATCCTCGGCGTGATGAAGTACCTCTCCCCCAGCGGAATGCCTAGGCTTATCGCCTTAGCCGCTATGTCTCTTGGCTGCGAATAGGGAGTCGCCTTTCCTTCATAATCCACCATTACTTCATCACATCCATACGCCAAATAAGCCACGGCGGCCTCCTCTACCTCCTCTGCCGTGCTCACCTTGATAGTGGAGTCAGGATGCTGTGTGCACATAAGCCGCGGTATATACATTACGTTAAATGAGCCAGAGCTATATATAGGTTGATTCAAGCTATTTATCAAAAGAATTTCACAAGTCCCGCCGCGCCGGGTATGGTGTATGACCTGATAAGCTCCATCTCCTCGAGCCAGATGCTGCAACACATCATCCCGGTTCCGCCCGCCCTAGCGGCAACCACCGCGGCTTCTCTGCCTAGGCCATGTTGCACTAATTAGTAATTAACCGGCAATATTTAAGAACCTTATTTTATCAATAAATCATGAAAACAAACACTGGATTGATCGTTGGGCTGGTTGTGAGTGTTCTGCTGGCGGCGGTCTTCGCTGTGCTGTGGTTCGGCGCCCAAGAGGACAACAAGCTACTAACAAGACAAGTGATCTACCTCACCCAGCAACTGCAGGGCAACTTATCACTACTTCAGAAAACATCGCAACAACTAGCCGAGACCCAGAAACAACTACAGGACACCCAGAAACAACTACAAGATACCCAGAATCAACTAAGAGATGCTCAGACTCGGCTAGCTGAGACCCAGAAACAGCTACAAGACGCGCAGAACCAGCTGGAACAGACTCAAAAACAGCTAAGAGATGCCCAAGCTCAGTTAAGCCAAGCAAGGTCCCAACTTGCGCTACTTGAGACCCAGAAGAACCAGCTGATTAACCAGCTGACGCAACTAAACGCCACTTACCAACAGCTGAAAAAGAAGGTATATGCCGGCTATGACTTGGTACAGCAGGCAAAAGCCCTCCTAAACAAAATCACACTAAACGCGCCACAAGTCAACGACGTGTGGACATTCACACGGACAAACACCTACTATAGATCCTTACGTTCCGGTTACTACCGTTACGGTGAACTTTCTCTGTATAGTTACCAGACCATAGAGGTTTCAACCTCTGCGCCTCTTTACCTCGCCTTCTTCACGCTTGACCAATATGAGGCGTGGGACAGGGGGTCTGGCGGGACTCCGCTGGCGTCTGGCCGCGGATACGTTAAATTTACGCCGCCAAGCAACGGGACGTATGTATTAGTTATCTATAACGACCTTGGGCGCGACGTCGAGTTTCAAGTCACGTATCGATACTTAGAGACCTGGCACTATTACGATGGCTTTCCTCTGAATCCGGTAACGCCCTACGTCGTGGGGACTCCTGGCACGCCTTCTCGCGACTTTTTCCGTCTTTTTGCCATATATAACTATTGGCTTGAAAACCGACAGCAACTTGCCGATGCGGTTATGCGCCAGCTCCGCGTAACGGCCTTCTCTCCACAACAGCAGTTGCAGTTAGATACACAGACGCTCTACGCCCTCTCGCTAGCCGCCCTACTTAAAAACGCAGGCTTCGACGTCTCCTTCACCGCAATAGCTACGAGTTGGGATGATCCATTCGATGCTAGCTCGATCATACCCGTGGTGCGGTTAAACTCCCTCAGAGATCCCAACGCCACCTTCTACGACATGTTCAATAAGATCAAAATGGGCTGGATGCACGTCATGTCGTTATCAAGGTCTTCTTATGTTGGCTACAATTTCTACGTCGTTATCAATACCTATAATGTGGTTGAGGCGGTCGACCGGCGGCTAGACACGACGACGCCGTTTAACGTGATCTACGTAGACGGCTTAACCAAGCTTCCATAACGTGAGTAGGCTTAAGTGCGAGCGGCGGAGCGGCTACCTCGTCTGCTACCCGTACAGGAGGGGGACGAAAAGAGCTATACGCAGAACTCTGGAGACCTTGGGGGCCGTCGGTTTTTTTATTCTGCTGATTTTTCTGCTCGTGTGGAGTTACTTTCCGGAGGTTTTTATATGGCTCTTTCCCCAAGCGGTGTTTGAGACAGAGAACGACGCCTCTAAACTACAGGCGGTGGAGTATTTGAACCGCATCAGAGGCGAAGAGGGGATTCCTCCTGTGCAACTCATCAACCTCAGCGTGGCCAAGTACAGGGCGGAGTACCTTGCCCACACGAACTTGTATAGCCACTACGACGCAGAGGGGAGACACCCGGGCTACTGGTACACCCGGCTCGACGGCGGGCTCTACGGAGTGGAGGAGAACTTAATGATGATACACATGATAGTCGGCAGGCGCCCCACCATGCACATCGCGAAGGTCAACTATACCTATGCCATACGCAACCTGGTGTTCAACGATGTCCTCTCCATGTGGGGCCACAGAGACTCTCTGCTCGACCCCTGCCACAACTACGTGGCTATGGCGACGTCTTACTTCTGGAACACCACATATGTTGCCAGGTACTACGTGGTGTATATGGTGGCTAAGTGGGTGGAGTGGATCTCCCCGCCCCGCTACGAAGGCGGGAGGTTCACCGCGGAGGGCTACGCCGCGCCGGCAATGAAGCCAAAGATCTTCGCCGTCTACTACGCCGCGTACGAAGCCAACCCGGCGAGCCGCCACAGCTACAACGTCGGCGACCTCTACCTCTGCAAATACTTAGATCCCCCTCTCACCTGCAAAGGGGTGCGAGCGCCCACGGGCGTGTTTACCGTAGAGAGAACACAAGATGGCAGGTGGCGCATTAAGATAGATGTGTCAGTGGCCCTGGACAGGCCCGGCCTCTACACCTTCATGATAATAGCCGAAGACCTCAGGGGGATAAAGTGGAAACCCATGTCGCCGTGGGGAGATGCGAGGGTTGGGAAATGCAGAATAATGGAATACACCGTGGCGAAATAACGACGGATAGGATCCATAGCCAGCTACACCGCCCTTGCGTAGCGTCTTATTGCATCTATTGTTTTGGCTATCGTGAGCACTATATAGCCCACTCCGATTACGCCAGCCAGTGCCGCGTAGAACTGTCTCGAACCCCGCTCCTCTAGGCGTGTCTGTATGGTACGCCTGTGATGATTACGTCGGTGTCTATCGAGACATAGGCCGCAGGTTCTGGCTCTACCTCCAGTACTACAAACTTAATAACATCCTCGTAGAATGGCATAATTATTATTTGTCCTCTTGTAACGGGCTTGCCGAGGAGTATCTGCTTCTTAAGGTATTCAGGATCTACTTCAGCAGGTTTAGTAGGGGCTAGGACTACTTTTTGGGCTGGCCTTAGAACCGCCTTCTTCACCTTTACGATGTCGCCTATGTTTATGTTAGCATTTTTTCTAATTACGCTGTCTACCAGTATCACATCTTTATCTTCGTCTTCCGGGTAGACGGGCCACACCTGGGCATATACGGTCTTCCTTCCCACAATCTCTACGTAGTCGCCAGGTTCAACGCCAAGTTTCTTCATAATGCGGACAGGGGTGCGCACAGTACTGCGACCGTAGTCCAGTTTCTTTGCATTAAAGACTTGTAGTAGCACCTCTGGCGCTGATAGTATACCTTGCTGTTTGCTGTTCACCGAGTTGTCATGCTGTACTTCTATCTTGGTGGCTTCAACAATCACATCGGTGTCTATCGAGACGTAGGCCGCAGGTTCTGGCTGTACCTGCACCACCACGAACCTAACCACGAACCTAATGGAGTCTCCGTAGAAGGGCACGTCTATTGCTTGTCCTCTTGCGACGGGTTTGCCGAGGATCTGCTCCTTTAAGTATTCGGGATCTACTCTGACGGGCTCGGTGGGTGCGAGGACTACTCTTTGAGCCGGCTTTAGAGCCGCCTTCTTTATCTTCACAGTGTCGCCTATACCCACGCCGGCGCTTTGCCTAATTATGCCGTCCATCTGCACTATGTCCTTATCCTCGTCCTCAGGATTGACGAGCCACGCCTGGGCGTATGCAGTCTTCCTCCCCACGATCTCTACGTAGTCGCCAGGGTAAATGCCAAGTCTCGTCATTATGCGGGCCGGGATCCTTACAATACTACGACCGTAGTCCTCTTTATTTGCATCAAAGACTCTCAATGGTACCTCAGGTGTTGATGATTTATACATAAGCTGTCCCTCTGGCTGTTGCTGTTTACTGTGCGCCGTGTTGTCATGTTGTATTTCTATCTTGGTGGATAGCTGAACGTAGGCGGCTGGGGCCGGGACTACGTCCTCAACTCTGAGCGTTACAGTTTTGTCTTGTTGGGGCACAGCAGTAATGTTTCCTTTCGCAAGTGGTTTGAAGAGGAGGTATCTTTTGACGTATTCGGCGTCTACGGGTTGATTTGTTCCAAGAACGATTTTCTCGGCTGGCGGCAACACCGCTTTCTTTATTCGCACATAATCGCCCAATTCGGCGCCGGCGTTAGACCTAGTGACTTCGTCCATCTTCACTACGTCTTCCTCCTCAGTAGGCTGGACCACGGCATACGTCGAAGTGGCGCCTATTATCTCGACGAAGTCCCCCGGCTTTAGGACTAGCCTCTCCATCACCGAGAGGGGAAGTCTGACCACTCCGAGATGCGTCCCGTACTCGGCCAATCCGCCCACACGTAGGACGACCTCGCCTGGCCCGGCTACGGGCGCCCTCTTTGGGGTTGTCTCTTGCTGGTGCTTCCCCTTAGCCTCTGCCGTGGTGACTGGAGGGGTAGGCAGATGCGCTGTGTCGGCGGTTACAGTAGGCGTCTCCACTGCTGGCAACTGGGTAGTTATCGGCGCGTTGGCTCCTATGCGCGGCGCCATGTTTGGGAATATGTGGTAAAGCGCCTCGACAACGTTTGGGCTTAGGCCGTGGATATATGCACTATACACCGCATATCTGTCTATGCCGCTGGCCTCCAGCGCGGCGGATATGTACTCGACGACTTTGTCCATCTCGCATCTCTTAATCGCAGACGCGATGACGCTGGCTATGCGAGACGCTATTTGCCAGTCCTCAAAACCTTTAGGGGCCCGCCTGTAGGCCGCTATGAACTCGTTAAGCTCATAGACCGCATCGGCAGGCATGCACGAGGGGGGAGACTGCGGCTCAGGCCCACCTTTGACGATGGAAACACACCTCTTAATGCACCTATACCTCTCCGCTTCGTCCTGCACAGACGAGCATAAGTCCACACAAGTCAGCATAGCCTCCACCATGCGCCTTTAGGTGCTACGCCTCCCGCATCTACAATTGACTCCCTCCTCCGAACTCTCTGGATAGAATTCTCAGTGGCGAGAAAGTGTGACCGGTGCTGTATCGGTAATATAAGTACATCTGGACAATCCACAGTTTTATTTATTATTTATTTAAAGATATCTCCCTATTTGTGAAATGCCTTAGCTAATTGAGCGCCGAGAAACTGTTCCAATGAGCCTTGCTTATGGTTATCAGATGGGGAGTAGCAATAATAAACTCTCTACCTCTTAAGGGTTCTGGTGCCAGACTGATTTTTATCAAAAGAATTTCACAAGTCCCGCCGCGCCGGGTATGGTGTATGACCTGTAGCCAAGCCGTCTGAGGTGCCTCGTAAACCTCTCAGAGAAGCCGTACACGGTGTATACAAGCCTAGGGGAGGTCTCTCTGACGAACTCCACGAGGCTTGGGAAGTCGCTGTGGTCGCTGAGCGGGATGCCGTAGACGCCCTCCTCAGCCGCCCTCCTCCTAAGCCTCTCTTCTGCATACCAGCCGCTCACCTCTACCTTGAAGCGGCGAGGCGGCGCCGCCCGGAGGCTCGGGACTATGATCACGTCGCCGCCTCCGCCGGTGGAGATGCCGAATGCCCTGTTGTACCTAGCCACTGAGGCGTGCGCGCCCGCCTTGGCGCCGAGGAGCTTCGCCACCTCCTGCGCCTTGCCCAACGGATACGCCGCGATGGCGACGCCCCCGTCTCCTGCGTGTCTCTCCACGACGTCGAGGAGCTCGTTGTAGAGCTCGGCGCGGTTGGGGAAGACATACGCCGGGTCGCCGTAGGTCGCCTCCATGACCAATACGTCGGGCCTCTCCACGGGCTCGGCGGCGTCGGACAAAATGGTCCCCGCCGTGTTGAAGTCGCCGGTGAACAAAATCTGCAAGCCGTCGACCTCCACCAGGTACATCACGCTGCCCAGTATATGCCCCGCCTCAAACACGGCGACCTGCGTCCCGTCCACCTCCACGACGTAGCCGGGGGCCACAGTCATACGTCTCGTCGGCACGCCGCCCAGCCGTATCGACATGGCGGTAAACGTCTCCCGAGTCGCCACTACCCTATGCCGCAGTACATAACGAGACATGTGGTCGCTGTGTCCGTGAGTCACAAGCACAAAGTCCACAGACCCCCTGATGGGGCCCGTGGGATCTACAACAAACCTAACCCTAGAACCCTCCACGTATATGCCCCTGTCGTAAAAAATCTTCATCGCAACCCGTCAACACACACAATTTTTATACATCACCACCAATCTATTCTCGTGATGTGGTGTCCCTTTGCTGAGCTAGTGACGAGGTACGCCACAGCCTGATCGAATACGCATTTATGCCGAGTTTCCTGAGGCTTTCCGCCATGTCTAGGCTGAGCCCCCCGCCTTAGCAGTAGAAGACGTAGGTCTTGTCGCGGCCCATTCTGTCGACAAGCGAAAGGACGTCCTCCGGATCGCCCCTCACCGTGCTGGGGAGAAGCCACCTTCTGTAGGACTCCCCGTCTCTTAAGTCTACCACCACCGCGTCTGTGGGAAACTCCCCGATTTCCAAGTCCTGCGGCGGCGTCAAAGACTTTATGCATCGTCGCGTTCTCTCTTGCGCAGTATCTTCAAGCTCTTCACCACCTCCTCAACAGCGTCGCGTATGGCCAGGTCTATCTCCTCCACCTCTACTCTCGTCGCCCACTTCCTAGGCCTCCGGCTGAACACCGCGCAGTACTCAGGCAACCTCGTCGAAAGTCCGTACGTCCCTATCCTCTGCACCAGCTTCACAATTTCGTCTTTGTCCATGCCTATCAGCGGCCTCAGCAGGGGCATTTCAAGCCCCCTCTCGATAGCGGCTAGTGCCTGTAGCGTCTGCGAGGAGACTTGTCCCAGCGACTCGCCAGTGACGAGGGCGGCCGCCTTCACCACACACGCCGCCTCGGCGGCGACGAGGTAGAGCCCCCTCTTAAACGCCACATTCCACAACTCTTCTCTGACGCCTCTCCTAATGGCCCTGACGAGAGGGCCGTAGTCAGCCACGGCGACGCGGGCGTTGTAGCCGTAGGACCAAGACAGAAGCGTCTTCACCACCTCCAACACGCGCCTCAAGGCAAGGGTCCCCCCGAGATTGCAGTAAAAGACGTCGACGTGAGCGCCGCGGCGCAT
>Ga0326760_1000736_pt1 | contig 16035 bp, 14 predicted proteins | sample GCREP_S_FD_207668 | JGI IMG/M metagenome (GOLD analysis project Ga0326760, IMG submission 207668) | Hot spring sediment microbial communities from Geyser Creek Basin, Yellowstone National Park, WY, United States - GCR.EP_S | ecosystem: Environmental > Aquatic > Thermal springs > Near-boiling... | reverse complement strand
GGGCGGCCGCGCCGCCGGCGCCCGCCTCCGGCGGTATTGGGCAGCACTGTCGGCATCCCGCCACGCAGCGCCGCCGGCCGGCACTCACAAATTTTGCCCGGCAATATTTTTGAGCGCCGCGCCGCGCCGCCCTGTGTTTCACGTGGCGGCGCCAGCAGACATAGCGGCCGGGAGGACGGCCGACGTGTACTTCCTCAGGACAATTGACGTGCTGAGAAGCGCGGGTCTCTCTGACGTTAGGGTCAGAGCAGAGTTTCACGTCGCGTCGCTGCCCAGGGGCTACAAGTGGGCGCTCTTCACGGGGCTTAAGGAGGTCGTGGAATTGCTGAAGGGGAGGCGCGTGACGCTGTATGCAATGCCCGAGGGGACAGTATTCTACGAGAACGAGCCGATAATGGTGATAGAGGGGCCCTACGTCGAGTTCGCAGCGCTGGAGACTGCAATCCTCGGCATCGCGCGCCACTACTCCAGCATATCGACAAAGGCGGCGCGCATAAAGAAGGCCGCCGGCGACAAGCTGTGTTTTTTCTTCGGCGCCAGGGCGCTCCACCCGGCCATACAGCCCATGGCGGACAGGGCGGCCTACATCGGGGGCTGTGACGGCGTGGCCACAGTGCTCGGCGCCGAGATGCTGGGCATCAAGCCGTCGGGCACGATGCCGCACGCACTGATGATAATATTCAGGGCCGTGAGGGGCGACCACACGCTGGCCTGGGTCTGGTTTGACAAGGTGATGCCAGATGACGTGCCGCGGATCGTCCTCGCCGACACGTTCCTAGACGAGAGAGAGGAGGCACTGCTGGCGGCGGGACTGCTGCGGGGGCGGCTCTACGGCATCAGGCTAGACACTCCCGGCAGTAGGAGAGGCGACATGAGGAGAATAGTCGAGGAGGTCAAGTGGACGTTGGCGCTGCACGGTCACGGGAGTGTTAAAATATTTGTCAGCGGCGGGCTGGATGAGAGTCAAGTGTATGCGCTCAGAGACGTGGCTGACGGCTTCGGCGTGGGCACGGCGATAGCCTTCCCCCCATCAATTGACATCTCCATGGATATAGTGGAGGTAGAGGTCGGGGGGAGGTGGATTCCAATAACCAAGCGGGGCAAGCTGCCGGGATTCAAGCAGGTGTACAAGTGCGGCGACAGGAGGGTCACCGTCCCGTGGGGCGAGACGCCGCCCTGCGGGGAGCCGCTCCTCGCCAAGTGGCTCGAGGAGGGCAGGCTCGTGAGGGAGCTGCAGAGCGAGAGAGAGATGAGGGAGTACGTGCTCAGGCAGCTCGCCGAGGTGTCACTGTAGCCCGCGACTCCTGCTGAGCGGGCCTGCCGGCGCATTCTAAAACGCGCCGCGCAATGCCTAAAATCCTGCGCCGGCCGCTCTCCGTGGTTGTCAGGATAGACGGTTCGTACGGCGAGGGCGGCGGGCAGATACTGCGCACGTCAATAGCGCTATCGGCACTGCTGGGGGAGCCCGTTGAGATAGTCAACATTCGCGCGAGGAGGCCAAATCCGGGGCTCCAGCCGCAGCACTTGGCCGGCGTCATGGCCGCTGCCGCGCTGGCGGACGCGGAGCTAGAGGGCGCGGCCAGAGGCTCGACGCGCCTTCTCTTCAGGCCGAGAGCCATCAAGTGCGGCTCATTCGACGTGAGTATAGGCACGGCCGGGAGTATATCGCTTGTAATTCAGACATTAACGCCAATCATGCTCTTCGCGCCGTGCGCGACCACTGTCACGATCACGGGAGGCACTGACGTTGCGTGGTCCCCGCCGATAGACTACATGAGGTACGTCTTCGCGCGGACGCTCTCGCGCTTCGGCGCCAGGGTCGAGATAGAGGTCGTGAGGCGCGGGCACTACCCGCGCGGGGGAGGCAAGGTAATACTCAGAGCCGAGCCGGTGGGGAGGCTCGCTGCAGTTAACTCGCCGGACTTCGGCCGGCTCGTTGAAGTGGGGGGCGTGTCCCACGCGGTCAACCTGCCGCGGCACGTCGCCGAGAGACAGGCCAGGTCGGCGAGAGAGGTTCTGGCGAGGGCCGGCTACGACGCCGACATATCCGTTGAGGTGAGGAGCGACGGTCTGGGGCCGGGGAGCGGCATAGTGCTCTGGGCTGCCTCCGACACGGGCTGTGTCGTCGGGGGGGACTCGCTCGGGAGTAGGGGAAAGCCGGCGGAGGTCGTGGGCAGGGAGGCTGCGGAGAGGCTGCTCGCCGTCATGAGGGCGGGCGCCTCCCTAGACCCCCACATGGCGGACATGGCTGTGGTGTACATGGCGCTCGCCGAGGGGGAGAGCGTGTTGTCAACGAGCGAGGTCACAATGCACCTGCAGACAAATATTTACGTCGTGGAGAGATTCCTTCCAGTGAAGTTCGAGCTGGGACGCGCTGACGGCAAGTATATAATGCGCGTGAGGGGCGTCGGCCACGCCCCTAGCCCGGGCCTGCCCGCGGCGGGGCCCGTCTGCCATCACGGCGGCTGCACTCATGCGATGTAGGCCTTTTTCACCGCGCCGGCTCTGTGCAGCCTCTCCATGTACTCCTCGACCCTCTCCCTGTCGAGGGCGGCCTCTCTGGCCAGCTCTTCGATGTCGAGCAGTGCGCCTGGACCCCTGCGGGCGACCGCTTTGAGAAGCTCGGGACTGACCCCAAGCCTGGCCGCCGCGATGTTTATTGCGCTCTCGACGTCGCTCTCAGTGATGTTCAGCCTCTGCCTCAGCCACTCCAGCGCCCTCTTCCTGGCCCTCTCGGCCTCCAGCAGCGCGGCGTGGCGCCTGGAGATCTCCGATGCGTAAAGCTTAAGGTTGGCCAGATAGTCGTCGAGCCACGGCTGCGGGAGCTCGGTCAGCAATTCTAAGTCCCTCACCACGTCAACTCTCGAGCCGAGCGCCCTGGCCATGTGGCCTATCTCGCTCCAGAGCCTCAGCGCCTCCTCCGCCTTCCGCGCCAGCGCCTCCTCTCTGGCGACGTCGCTCTCGGTCACTCTGCTCAAGTCCAGGAACTTCACGCGCTTCCGGTACCTGGCAAGCGCCGCGGAGAGCCTGGAGAGAAGTCTGGCCCTCTCGTCAGCCTCGCGCGCGAGCTCCCTCTCAACCTCCTCGCGCCTCTCTCTCAGCTCCAGAAGCCTCTTAGTTATGTCTCTCAGTACTCTGGCGTAAGCCCTCCTGTCGCCGAACGGCGGCAGCTGAGGGCTCGCCTCCGTTATTCTCCTAGAGAGCTTTATCGTGCCGAGCGGCGTCTCTCTCACGACCTCGACTGTGCTCAGCGCTTCGAGCTGTTTCAACAGCTCCGCGAGGTGGCGTCTCGCGACGTCGTCCCTGTACTTGTAGAGAACGTCGCCGGCCGGCACCAGAACGCCGCGCAGCTTCATTATCTCGATCAGGTCATCCTCCCTCAGCTCTCTCCACAGGTTGACGGGGAGGAGCGTGTCTATCAGCGATTTTAGCTCGCGCTCGTGTATTGACTCATCAAATGCGTTGAGCAAGATCTCCTCGACGTGCCTGTAAGCCCTGAACCCCTCGACCTCCTGCCCCCCGTCGAGCATTTCAGCTATCTTGACGAGCGCCAGCTGCTTCCTCTCCTTGCCCCTCTTTAGCGCGAGCGTGTACTTCATGATGCTCTCTTTTGCCCTCTCCCTGCCGAGGCGAATTGCGTCGGCGAACTCTGGCGCTCTCGGGCTCCTCCTCAGCGCCCTGTCTATTGCGCACCTCACGAGCTCGTGCTTTAGCCTCTCGATCCTGTCCGCGCCGTACAGCTGCAGCGTGACAAAGCTGGACGCAGGCTCGGGGTACAGCCTCTTCCAGTAGGCCGACAGCAGCGGCTGGAGGGCGTCGCGCAACGCGTCTGTCAGCAGCACCCTGCTCACCACGAGCACGCTCACGCAGTCAACGACGTACCCGCCGAGAGTGCCCGCGCTGATTGTGTCTGCAAGAATTTTTGCGGCCTCTCTCAGCTCGTCCTCTCTGTCCACGCTCGCGAAGATGTAAGCCTCGCGCACGCCCATGTTGTTCTGCCACAGCGCGAACCCGCAGCACAGCCTCAGGCGGATTCCCTCGACTCCCGCGAGCTTCGCGGCCTCCTCGAGCAGCGCCAGCGGGTCCTCGAGCCTCTGGTAGTACTCACGGGCTATTGCGGACGCGAGCTGCGCCTCGGTCGTGCCGACGAGCCTGGCAACGTCGTCCGAGACGACATACCTCTCGCCGGCTGCATACTCCTCGAGCTTGAGGTCCTCGTCCGCAATTACGTACACGTAGAGCCTGCCGCCCTCCAGCAGCGAGTAGTACAGGTACGGCTCGTAGGAGACACTCTTCGGGTCCCTCGTGTCGAGCTCGCGCCCGCGCATCTCCACGAATCTCTTCGCCACGGCGAGGGCCTCCTTGTCGTCGTAAGGAATTCTGTAGATGCGAACCCTCTTGGCGTAGTGCGCCTCCCCGTCAAACGGCATTCCTGAGTACGCGCGCTCCAGAATCTCGCCGTCAAGCTCCGCCGTCATGCCCTCCTCTCTCAGGAGGTCCGCCAGCCTCCTGCCCTCCCTCTTTAGCTGGAATAGTCTCGCCGTCAGCTTCATGAGGAACCGCGGCGAGGGCTCGCCCCGCTCTCTGGCCAGCCTGTAAATGGCGGCGAGATCCAGCAGCGTGAAGGGGCTCAGCGCGTCTAGCTCGCCGGCGTGGATCTTCTCTAGCCTCTCTGCTGTCGAGTACGCCAGCAGCCTCTGTCTCACAGCCTCCACGTACTGCCAGAATGGAAATCTGGCGTCAATTGCCACCTCCCTGTAGACCCTGCCGCTGGTCACGTCAAACACGTCTGGAACTACGTTCTTCAGTATGGTGTAGTACAGCTGCGGCGTCAGCGCCACGATGATCGCGATTTTATTGAACCTCTCAGGCTCGCCGAGCACGTGCCTGTAGGAGCGCGGCTCTAGCAGCGCCCTGATGCAAGTCGCGAGCCTCTGGACGGCCTCCATGAATTTCTCGTTGCTCAGCGCACCAAGCTTGTATATTGCAGCCAGTCTTGAAACTTCGTCGGCCTCGTCGATCAGCACTAGCGCGGGCTCGTCGCGGCGCTTGTGCGAGAGCTCGAGCTTGAAGTCATGCGCGAGCGAGAGCGCCGTCCTGATGACTCCAAAGCCCTCCCTCTTGGCGAGGACCTCAATCTCGTCAAGCAGCTCGCTCTTCCCCCACCCGTAGGGCGCCACCACGACGGCGAGGACGTTATTGTTGCCCTCTTTAGCAACCCTCAGCACATCGGCAATTTCTCTAAGCTCTCTATCGAGGCCCACTGGTCTGTGGAGCCTCAGTAAGTGCGTCACCCCGCTGGGGCTGAACGGCGAGTCGACAAATGCGTACACCCAATGCCGGGTGCGGGGTATTAATTCGCAGCATTTGGGAGGCCGTGATCTCCACTGCTGGGGCCAGACTGGCGCTGGAGCGGCTCCGCGCGCCCGTTGAAATTTGCAGCAAGACCTCCCGCCTCCAGACAGGAGGCCGCGCTAAAAGCCGGGGCGTCCCGGAGCCCGGAATGTACCGGAATTGAAAGGAATGCGAGCCGCTTTAATGCCTCGGCGCGAGCCTCTGCTCAACTGGCTTGAGCAGGAGGCTGTACGTCGCGTCGCCTCTGTACACTCTCGAATACATGGCGAGCAGGCGCCTCCCGAGGAGGCGCACCACCGCCCTCCTCACGCCTAGAGCTCTCGCCGCGCGCGACAGCAATCTACTCTTTCTCACCTCCTCGACGTAAGGGGCCACAAGACTCCTGTAAATCTCAAGCGCGTGCTTCTCTCTCCCGTAAACCCTCAGCGCGATGTACGCGGCAACGGCTGCGAGCGCGCCGGAGGCGACAGCGTAATAAATTCCCTCGCCTGTCGTGGCGTCCACGAGACCTGCCGCCTCTCCGGCCAGGAGGACGTTGCGGCTGCCAAGGCCGGCGATGTAGCCCAGAGATATTGGGTGGCCCAGTATTCTGCCCGCCCTATATCCCGCGCTCTCTGCATAGCTCGCGACCAGCGGCCTGAGATCCCTCCACCCCGTCCACGCAATCCCGGCTCCAACACTCGCGCCATCCCTCAGCGGGAATACCCAGGCGTAGCCAGCCGCGCCCGTCCGGCCGAACACCGCGTCGAAGTCTATAGTACACGCGCTTCCCGGAGGCCCCCGGGCAATTGTAACGTACGCCACGCCGTGGCTCTTGTGCCCGCGGAAGTTGCGTATGCCGAGGGAGCGCGCGATGGCGCTCACCGCCCCGTCCGCCCCTATGATTACCCTCCCGGCGTACTCGCCGCGAATTCCAACGACTGCGTCGTGTCTCGCGCCAATTGCGTGATCTCTCGTAAAGTCCGCGCCGCTCTGTTTCAAGAGCGCGTGGTCGAAATCCGGCCTTCTCGTCACGAGAATCGGGTCCCCCCTCATGGTGTACTCAAGCCCGGCGGCCCTTATCACGATCTCGCTGCACGCGCCGTACACCGGGTACTCAACGCCGAGCCTCTCGAGGAGCCTCCACGCGCGCGGGGTTAGGCCGCCGCCGCACGGCTTCTCTCTGGGCGGCTGCTGCCTGTCGATCACGAGGACTCTGAGACCCAGCCTCGCGGCCACGAGAGCCGCCGTCGAGCCTGCAGGCCCCGCGCCGACCACCACGACGTCGTACGCCACGTCGCACTCGGAGCGGCGGTTAAAACGCGTTAAAGCGCCCCTGGCTCCCGGGGCGTGGCTGCGTGGCTGCGGGCTGGCGGGGAGCAGTTAAATACTGCCGCGCCGGCTCTCGTGTGGAGCCAGCCGGAGTGGTTCGAGGTTAGGTTTAAGTGCTTGAAGTGCGGGGCGTGCTGCGTCGGCACGGAAATGGAGCTCCTCGCCGAGGACATCAGGCGGGTGGCGGCCGCGGGCTACGCGCCGGAGGACTTTGCGGTGGAGCGCGACGGCATTTACAGGCTGAGGAACGTCGACGGCCACTGCGTGTTTTACGACCCCTCTTCGAGGTCCTGCAGGATTTACAGCATAAGGCCTGTTGGCTGCCGGCTGTACCCGCTTGTCTACGACGGCGAGACGGTGACGGTGGACAGGAGCTGCCCGGCGTGGCGCACGGTGCCGCGGCGGGAGGTAGAGAGACTGGCGCCCTACGTAATCGAGTTTGTCAAGTCAGTTAGAGTGACGGGGCTGAGGGTAAGGCTGGGAGTATAGCGCGTCAGGCGCACCTGTAAACTCTCAGCTCCTGGCCTGGCCTCAGGCCGTGAGCCGCCGCGGCACTCCCCATGACAACTGCTATCTCCAGGTAGCCCTCGCTGTTTACGAGCACGACAGTATCGCCCGGCTCCGCGGCGCCGTAGGTCTCGACGAATCGCGCCTCAACGGCGCCGCGGCCCGTCTCTACGCAAACGCGATCTCCCGGCGCCGCGATCTTGTAAATTTCGTCGCGCGCGGACGTGTAGACATTGCCGAATCTGTCAACGTAAATCGCCCGCGCGAGGATAGAATTGCCCTCAATTCGCGCGCGCGGGATTTCGAGCTTGCGCCAGCTCGTGACGGGCACGCCGAGCATTCGCGGCTCGACGCCGAGTGACAGGTAGGCGGCGGCGGGGGCGAACACGTCGCGACCGTGAAACGTTCTCGAGACCTCTGGAAGGCCCGCGCGTATTGCGTACACCTCCTCAACGCCGTCCTCCCCGGCTGCCAGCGAGAGCACGCCGTTGTCGGGGCCCACGAAGTAGTACCTCCTCGTCCTCACTATGAGGGCCGCCCTCTCGGTCCCGACCCCGGGGTCGACCACCGCGACAAATATTGTGCCGCGCGGGAACCACTTGTAGACCGACTTCAGCGCGAAGGCACCTGACCACACGTCTTGAGGCGGTATTTCGTGGGTCACGTCGACAATGGTAACCCCCGGGTTTATCGACAGGATGACTCCCTTCACAGCCGCGACGAAGTAGTCCTTAGTGCCGAAGTCTGTCAGTAAGGCTATTACTGCCACTGGGCGGCCGGCGCGCGCAGATATTAACCTTCCGGCGCGCTGGCGGGGATTTAAACCGGCCGGGATGCCGTAGTGTGAGTACCGCGGCGGGAGCCGGCGGCGAGCTCGAGGTTGTGGATAGGACAAGGCTGCCGTATGTCTACAGCGCCGACGAGCTGGTGGGCATGTTCCTTGCAGCCTACGCACGCGAGGAGAGCCGGGGTTCGGGCGCGGAGCCTGCCTTCGTGAAGCAGAAGAGGCACGAGATAAGGCGCATCGTGGCGTCGGGAAAGGCCATCGCATCGGTCCTGAGAGAGATTGCGCTCAGAATGCCGTTTCTCGACAAGCTGCACCCGTTCTACAGAGACATCATAGACGCGGCTCTCGGCGCGCGCGCCTACAAACACGCGGTTGCCAAGATTGGGAACGCGCACATCGCCGTCAGGGCAATAGCCAGAGAGGCAATTAATGCCGTTAGGACGGCTCCCGACAAGAGCGGCGTGCTACACGCGAGGAGGATGTACCGCGGCAGGATCGTAAGCTTGATTGAAGACTTGAGGCCCGAGCTTGACAGAATGAGAGAGATTGTTGCGCTACTGCGAAAGCTCCCATCAATTGACCCCCGCGCGTTCACTGTCGTGGTGGCCGGGGCTCCGAACGTGGGGAAGAGCAGTTTCGTCAGGTGCGTCTCGACGGCAAAGCCCGAGGTTGCCGAGTACCCGTTCACCACGAAGCGGATTCACGTGGGGCACGTGAGGCTGAGGGGCGATGTGGTTCAGGTTATCGACACGCCAGGGCTTCTCGACAGGCCTCTCAGCGAGCGGAACATGATAGAGAGACAGGCAGTACTGGCGCTGCGCCACCTCGCCAGCGTGATACTCTTTCTCGTCGACCCGACCTACCACAGCGGGTTTTCGCTTGACATGCAGTATAGGCTGTACAGAGAGATCGCCGAGAGCTTTCCCGCCCCCGCCGTCGCCGCGTTAAACAAGGCCGACCTGGCATCGGGAGAGGAGCTGGAGCGCGCCAGAAAGCTATTCTCGCCGGTTGCAGAGATTTCAGCCCTTGAGTGCAGGGGAGCCGGCGAGCTGATGAACTACGTTCTCGAGAAGTACTACGTGCCCGCCGCTCTGGAGAGATTGCGCGCGTCGCGGCGCTGAGCGCCCGCAGCAGCGCCGGGCTGGATGATCTAGCGGGCCGCTTGAATGTTGGGCAAATTAAGCCCGCGGCCGGGAAGTCGCGTGGCGCTGAAAATTGCAATCTTGAGGGAGGGGGGCAGCAGCGAGGACGGCGATGTCGTGATAGACGCCAGGGGGGCGCCGCAGTTTTACGACGTCATTATTTTGAGCGGCAGGGAGTTGAAATCTGTGATTGCCACCGGCGCTGTGAGCAACGGCGTGCCCATAGGAATAGGCAAGCACACGAAGAAGCCTGTTGCTGCCGTGGTGGGCGGCAAGGTGTACATCAGGGGAATCCCGCTGACGCTGTACGAGGAGGCAGGCATCCTGCAGCGCGAGCTTCTCGAGGCGCTGCACAAGACCGGGGTGGACGTCGACGTTGCGGTGAGAAGGCTAAAGGAAATCGTCATAGCGGAGAGAAGGAAGTCCGGGAGGTCGCAGACGCTTTCGCTAATTCACCAGTACATTACAGGCCAGATAGAGTCTCTGCCGCCTCATGTAGCTGACGCGGTGGAGGTCTCAGACCGCGAGACTCTGAGGAGGGTGTTCGAGAGGCTGGTGGAGGAGGTCTACTAGGCGGCTTGAGGCGGCAGCTCGGAGGCCCGTGCACCGCCTCCTCTCGGAGCTCTTGAGATTCGCCGAGCTCGAGTACACAGTCTTCAGGGCGAGCGCCCCGAGAGAGCTAAAAGAAATGGTAGTGCCGTGCGGGGGCGAGAGGCCCGCCGATTACTACGCGGTAGACTCGGGCTACGTCGTGCGGCGCGTCGGCGAGGTGGACGTGCTGGTTCAGTCCCTAGTCGCAGTCGGTAGGGACGTGAGGAGGAAATTCGTCGTTCAGAGAGTGGGCGCGAGGCCTCACGAGACCGCGAGACTCAACGAGATAGCGTTTGCGGAGTCCATAGACGCGGGAATCATCCTAGTCGACGGCCCGCTGACGCCCTACGTGAGTAAAACGCGAGTTGTGGGCGTGTCCAAGGATCCCAGGCTCGGTAGGTACGGGCCCAGAATACCCGACGCCGCGAGGAGAGGCGCCTTCACTAAAGTCTCGAGAGCCCTCGGGGAGCGGAGGGCCGCCGCGCTCCTGCTCGCAGACGCGCCCCCCGGCTCTTACCTGGAGCCGGTAGATCTGGGCCATCTCCACGGCACGTATATCAAGTCAGACTTCGTGCTCTACGTCGAGCTCCCGAAGTCGATGCCGGTAGATCGCGTGTGCTCTCTGCTCGCCCGGTATCCCGTAAGACTGAGACTCGCGCACTATCTCGCAAGGATAAGCAGGAACTACCTGAAAACACTGAGGTATGTAATGTCTAGGCTCCTCCGGGAGGAGCTGCCGCCCGGGCCGATACTCTGAAACAGCACTCTAGGCCGGCGCCAGGCCGGGCTTGTTCTCTCAAGAGCCCTTGTAAATGTATATCAATCTTGCCAGTGCCATGCTTACACAGTCATCCAGTGAATCCAGATTATACTTTTTACACACATCAAGTAGCTGGCGGAGCTCGCTCTCGGGAACGGAAATCACAATGCGCTCCACGTCTTCACGCCTGGGCGCTCTTAAAAGCCCCCTTTACAAAATAGTGCGCATGTAGACGTATCGTCCAAGACTATTTTAAGTGAAGTACTATGCACTAATTGGGCGCGGCGCCGCCGGGCTACAAGCCGCGGGCTGGTTTGACGGGCGGCGGGCTGGCGGCCAGCCGCCCCCGAGCTCTCTGAGCGCGCCACGGCCTGGGAGGGCACGCGCCCGTGAGTCTGGCTGCGGGCGCCATCAGGAAGAGAGGGGCGAGCAGATGGGGCCGGCCGCGGCTCAGAGCGGGAACTCGACGAAGCCGCTGCCTGCAGCCTCCGCGAGCACGCCCTCGTCAATCTCGACGTAGTAGCGGAGCCTCGCGGTGTATACCAGGCTCTCGCCCTCCTCGCCCGTCGGGGTCTTGGGAATCTCGGCCTCCATTACGGCCCTCCCCCGGACCTCGCCGCCCCTGAGCAGCGCCACATCGAGTCTTGCTCTAATTGCGTCGCCCTCGGACTTCACATCCCACCTCCTCTGCCCGACCTCCAGCTTGTAATCGGCCGCGTACATCTGCAGCAGCTTGCGGAATGTAGATCCCGACTCGTCAAGCACGACGCTCTCGCCAGCCTCGCGCGGCCACCTCTCGAGGCGCCTGAGCCTTGTCTGCTCGTCGGCCCTCTTTGAGATCCTTATTGGCACCTCCACGTGCCTCTCGTACACCTGCTGCATGGCACTACATTGCCGCCGCAGTTAAAAGCTATGTACCGCGCCGCGCGCTCACAGCATCAAGTCGGCTATCTCGTGGTACCTCCCGCAGTACGCGCAGGCAAACAGCGGGGGGTCTCTCCTAACGAGATAGAACACTGGCTCGACAGGCTCTCGCGGCACGTTGGTGATACACACCGGGTTCTTGCACTTGAAGCGCCCGCGTATTATCTCGGGCGGCGACACCCTGAACTTCTTGGCGACCTCAAAGTTGCGTATTATATTTATCGTCGCCGTCGGCGCGACTGCAGATATCACATTGACCTCCTCCGGCGTGAGCTCCCTTCCCTCTATCTTCACTATGTCCTTCTTGCCGAGCTTTTTCGACTCGACGTTCATCACCAGCGCGACTCTGTAGCCCTCCCTCCCGGTTATGCCGAGTATTTTAAGTACTAGAAGCGCCTGACCTGCAGGTATGTGATCGATGACGGTGCCGTTTTTTATCTTGCTGACGATGAGCTCTTTCTTGGAGGACACGGAGGCTGGCGCTAGTTTACCTGCCTCCCCGCGCCAGCGCCGCTGCCGCTGGACGCCTCCCCCCCGTCCCTCGCGCAGAACTCCTCCCACGCCTTCAGCGGGCTCTCGCTCCTCCTGTCGGCAGGAGCCGCCTTGCCGCTGCGCAAAAGGGAGCAGAGCCACCCGATCATGTCCTCGAGCATCTCCCTCGCGCTCCTCCCCTCCTGCAACATCCTCGTGTAGCGCTCCTTAAACTGTGAGAGCCCGCCCGCGGGGAATATTTGTTTCACCGCGTAGCGCACGAACTCCTCTGCCGGCAGCTGCTCAGCCGCGCGCTGGAGGTCGGCGGGCGACAGCCGGCAGAAGACTCGCACTCTTCCGTCGCCGGTGACGGCGACAGGCCCCTTCTCGAGGCCTATCGTGACTGTAAGCACTGCCTCCTCGAGATTTATTGATATCGTCACCACGGCCCGGCCCGCGGCTCCCTGAACGAGCGCTTGCGCCGCGCTCTGCGTCGCAGTCTGCGTCGCCACCTCCAGGATGTCAATTATAGTCGTCCTGGCCGGCTGGGAGGCGCCCATTGCGCCTGCTCGCAACGCTGCATAAAAAGATTGGCATCAGTTAGATCGCGGCCGCGGCGGCGCCCTTCCCGCTGCACCTCACGCACTGCGGTGCTGACACGCATCTCGACTCGTGCATGGGGGCTCTCAGCTTAACAGACCGATCACGGGCGCGGTCGTGGCAGCTTCGCAAGGTACGGAAGGCCCTAGCGGCCGCCCTGACGCACGAGAGGCGAGCGCGCTGGCTATCGCCGGGAGGGCAGGGACTGCGGGGCTCGGGCTGAGCGCCGCGCCCCGGCCCGTGCCGCGCTGTTGACGCCAGATGCCTTGAACCAGCGCACCAGGGACGGCTGACGTATGAAATTAACCCCGGTCAGGTTGGGTGGGTAGCCGGAGGGAGTGCCCGGAGGAGGGTGGTGCGGGGGGTGGGATTTGAACCCACGCAGGCCTACGCCACAGGGACCTCAACCCTGCCCCTCTGGGCGGGTGGTGGCGGGCGCCGCTTGACCTCTTGTCCGCGCTATTTAAGTTTTTAGCTACTAAGGCGGGAGTCCGCGGGCCGGGAGCCTCGCCTCCGCCTTTAACGGAGCCGGGCGCCGGAGAGTAGAGAGAGAGAAAAATTTAAGTTCCAGCAGCCACGTAAAGCCGGCGGCCGTAGCTCAGCGGGAGAGCGCCCGGCTGAAGACAGCCCCGGGAGCGGCGCCAGGAAACTCCCGGGGCCTGTAGCGGGCGGTCCCGGGTTCAGGGAAAACCCGCCTAGAAATCCCGGCGGCCGCACCACTCTGTCCCCCTCTGTGATCGCAGTGCCGGAAAGAGCGATGCGCATTCGTATGAGCCTCGCCGCGCTCCAGGCTGAAATTGGCGCGGGAAAAAGGGAGGGGCCGCCTCTACCGGTAGGGAAAGCGAGCTGTCTCTAGCAGCTCATCGGGACAGCCGTACCGCCTCACGTATTTCAGCTCTCTAGTGCGCAGAACACTCTCAATTGCACCTAGAGTCTCGTCGATGCCCCACATGTAAGCCCACTTGGCGTACGCCGCGTGCGCGACCTCGCAGCACAGCTCGCGATCTAGGCCCGCGCATCTGAATACTTTCGAGACGCGCATCGGCGGGCTGTAGAGCTCCTCGAGGACGAGCACGACATTGACGTCGTGCTCGTAGAGCACGTGCATGCAGCCGCCCGAGATGAAGGCCGAGACGGGCCTGGCGCGCTCGACGCCGCCCTGCGCGACTCTGAGCGCGATAGGTATAAGCCTTCGCCTCGACTCTATATCGCACACAGCAATGTCAATTGAGGAGCTCATACGGCGCGCCTGGCGTCCCTGCAGCCCTGTGACGCCGGAGCGCGGCAGCACGCGGCAGGGCGGTATTGCGTGAGGTGTGCCATGTACTGGTGTGTTGAAACCTTTTAATGCGATACTGTCCCAACCACGGCCTCCATGATCGCGCTCTGGCGAATCTCAAGAAGGATTGAAACAAGAAGGATTGAAACCCGCGCGGGGAAATTTTTATTTGCAGAGCCACCGCTGGGCTAAGCCGGGGTGGCCGAGCGGCCCAAGGTGCGGGACTGGAGATCCCGTCCCCGTCAAGGGGGCCCGGGTTCAAATCCCGGCCCCGGCGCCAGCCCCCGCCGCTCTTCAGCTCTGTAAAGCGCCGCCTTTGCAATGTCGGCGCGGTTTCTCCAAAAGCGCGCCAAAAACGCGTAAGGACGGCACGCCAAGGACGCGCCATGGCGGCGCCATATGCTACACCTGTTGTACCCCACAACACTGCGGCATTTTAACCCAGCCCCAGCAGGATTTGGCTGAGAAATGGGCTGAGGAAAATGTAGGTCAGCAACCCCACCACAAGCACGATGGCAAAGGCTGCAAGAGCTCTAAGAAGCCTTGAACCGCTAGGCGGAGGGCGTGAAGATGACGGTGCTATATACTGGTATCTCTGAGCGTTTCTTGACAAGTGGCCGCCGGCGTCTTGTTTTACCTCTTTTCGCAGACGGAGCTGGCGCCGGCAGGGAGCGTACGTTCGGAAAAACTTCCTTCAATATCTCCACTACCTCCGGCCTCGTCCCGTGTAGGTAGGCGCGCCGTACGGCGTAGCGATCAACCACAGCTTTGTCTAAGGTGTCTATCAGCATTCTCTTAGCGGTTTCTTTGTCGTAACCTTCACCAAGCATCGTGTAGGCAGCGGAGGGTATGCGTGACGCTATTTGCCAGCCCTCCAAGCCGTGGAGGTATTTCTTGATCCTGCTCAGAAGCTCGTAAAACTCATGCATCGCACCTTCAGAGGAAGGACACGCCGGCTTGGCAACGCCAACAATCTCGCTAGAGGCAACATTGAGACATCTCAACACACAGTTCCGTTTCTCCTCCTCGTCCGACGCAATTGCACACAGATCGAGACAATAACGAACCCGGCTCTGGCCCCCCGCCATAGCCTTAACCCTCACTTAGGACATCGCCGTATGTGACCAGTTTAATGGCGATAACCATCTGGCATCTCTTCCTTCAAGTCTTACTCTATGCGAGGGTCCGCTGAAACAGCAGAATGTCATAAATTGCAGTCTAAGTTCTCTTAAAAGCGTTGTGCCGAAACCGCCCGGTTCCGGCGCAGGCCTAAATAGGACGATGTGCAGGCAGTAGCGATGCCCGACTGGCGCACGCACCGCGAGATACGTGACAAGCTGGAGAGGGAGGGGGTTATTGTAATCGTCGAGAGAGTGCTGCCGCAGCTCGGGGAGGTGCCCAGGGAGGCGCTGACGCCGCTGCAGCGCGAGGCCGTGGAGGCAGCGGGGGGCCCGGGCCGGCGGCGCTCGCGCGCCACGAGGAGCTGGCCGCGGCCCTGAGCAGGATTGCCGAGCAGCTGGAGAGGCTGAGACGCCTTGGCGAGAAGATACACCGCGAGGAGGTCAGGCGGTACCTCATCGAGCGGGCCCGGGCGGAGCTCGAGGTGGGCGGGGACATGCAGCGCTGCCTCTTCTACGCCTACTCCGCGTGCTTCACGCCGGAGTCTGTCAAGTGCAGGGTGGAGTGCGCGGGGTGGCTGCTGAATGCGATGTACCGCGGCAAGTGGATCACGGACGAGGAGTTCAGCAGGGTGGCGAGGCTGCAGATCGAGGGCAGGGTCGAGGAGTTCATCGACGAGGTCTGCAGGCTGATCGAGAGGTTCAGGAGGGACTGGGAGGCAACGGTGGAGGACGAGAGGAGAAGAGGGCTCGGGGGGCGCGGGGCGAGAGTGCCGCCGCCGTGGTGCAAAAAGGAGGAGAGGGAAAGAAGAGCAGGCTAGGGGCATGAGCGCCCTCAGGAGGCTGCTCTGGCTCCTCGTCTCTCCGCTCGCCGCGCTTGCCGCGCTGCTCTACTTCTGGCTCGCGTGGCGCAAGGCGTCGAGGGAGCGCAACCCGCTCGCCGCGCCGGCGTTTCCCTAGCGCCGCCACGTTCATGACGCCCATCGTGCCGAAAGTCGCGGGGGAGGGCGGCCCGTGCGGGGACTAGGGCAATACGGATAAATATGCACCCGAAGAGACCTCCTAGTGGCCGACATTTCCGCCGTCGCCTACGACGCGCTCAAGACGGCAGTCGAGCACGCGCTCGGCAAGATAAGGGAGGGCAAGAGGCTTTCCACCGAGGACGTCTTTCTGCTCTACCTCGGCACAAT